>Ga0075425_100000833_pt1 | contig 29523 bp, 25 predicted proteins | sample SoiMethybrSBSTD4_FD_75300 | JGI IMG/M metagenome (GOLD analysis project Ga0075425, IMG submission 75300) | Bulk soil microbial communities from a Populus tree surrounding site in Tennessee, USA - Soil MetaG P. TD hybrid SBSTD4 | ecosystem: Environmental > Terrestrial > Soil > Tree plantation... | reverse complement strand
AAGAAGCCTTCCTTGATCGTGCCGCGATCGGTGAGTTTCATCTGCGACGCCGCGAGACTGGTCATCTTGCGGATCGCGTCGGGCAGGTCGAGCACGTGCTCGTCGCGGACGTAGCGGCCGAGAATGCGCGGGAACGTGCCGTAGGCGCGCGGGTGCGGCTGGCCGGCGCCGAGCGGACCGTCGGGACGGATCGCCGCCGAGTCGGTGCCGACGCTCACCCACGGAAACCGCATCGCCGTCTTCACATCGTCCTCGGACATCATGTGGAAGAGCGCCCCGACGCGGCCGTCGTTGTCGACGAGGACGGCGAACAGCGTGTCCCAGTTGTCCTGGTGTCGTTCGGCGGCGATCTGCGACAGCCGCTTGCCGACGATCGACTGATCCTTGTCGGGCGGCACCGACGCGATTTGCACGCCGTCGAACGTCGCGCCGGCGAGCAGGTTTTCGACCTCGGTATTGGCCTCGACGTCGCGGCGCATCTTCGCGCGCTCCGCCGGATCCTTGAGCCGCTCGAGCATCTTCTCGCGGCCGCCCTCTTGTGCCCAGCCCGGCAGCGTCGCCGGCAGGCCCGTACCGCCGGCGGTGTACGGGTACTGGCAGGCGCTGATCTCGACGCCGCTCGCGCGTGCCGCGTCGATCTCGGCGCGGATCGCGTCCATGTGCCCCCAGTTGGACTTCGCGCCGATCTTCAAGTGATACACGACCACCGGCAGCTTCGCCTGCCGGCCGATGGCGATCGCCTCGGCAATCGCCTCCTTCACGCGAAAGCTCTCGCCGCGGACGTGCGAGATGTAGACGCCGCCATACCGCGCCGCAACGCCGGCGAGGGCGACCAGTTCGTCGGTCTGCGTGTACGACGCCGGCGGGTAGATCAGCGCGGTCGCGAAGCCGAAGGCGCCTTGCTGCATCGCGCGCTCGAGGATCTCCTCTTCGCGCTTCAGTTCGTCGGCCGTCGGGGCGCGATTCTGCATGCCGAGCACCTGTTCGCGGATCGCCGCCACCGGCGCGAACGATCCGAGGTTGATCGACGTGCCGCGCCTCTGCAGCGCACGCAGGTAGCCGTCGAACCCGGTCCAGTCAAACCGCAGGTGATAGCGATCGACGCTGACGCGGTCGACGGTGTCGGCCGTCCACAGTGCCGGCGTGCTGCCTTCGCCGATGATTTCAGTGGTGATGCCCTGGCGGATGTGGCTCTCGCCGTTGCCGTCGGCGAGCAGCGTGACGCCCGACTGTCCTTGCACGTCGATGAATCCAGGTGCGACGACACGCCCGGCCGCGTCGATCGTGCGGCGGGCGCTGCCGGACACGGCGCCGACGGCGACGATCCGATCGCCGTTCACCGCGATGTCGGCGCGCCGGACGGCGGCGCCGGTGCCGTCGACGACGTCACCGTTCTTGATCACCAGGTCGTACTGCGGCGAGCAGGCGGCGCCGGCCAGGACCACGGCGCCGGCAGCGAGCGCGGTCGTGAAATGCATGCGCGGAGTATATGCTCGCCGCCACCAGCGTGGACAGGCTGCGCCGCGCCGACCGCACGCCGCGTGCCTGCGCGCTCTCGCGACACCGATTCGTGCGAAGTGATCGATCAGGCGAAGCGCTCGTCGAGCGTCTCTCCGGCGATCGGACCGGCGAACCAGGATTTGATGATCGGCAGCGCGGCCATCGCCGCCGCTTCGCCGGCCTTCACGAGCTCGGGCCCCGCGTCGAAGGCGTTCCATTCGACGCTCTGGAGATCCGGCGTGATGATGAGATCGCTGGCCTCGCGCCAGACCGATTCGGAGTGCCGCTGCATGATCTGGAAACAGCGCCGCACGACCTGCACGACGTCGGCCGGCGGCCGGATGCAGGGCGGCGGCGGCACCGACACGGCGATGACGTGCGTCGCGCCGAGCTCGCGCGCCAGGACGCTCGGAATTTCGACGCTCATCGCGCCGTCGACGAGCAGTCGGCCAGCGGCGTGAACCGGCTGGAACAGGCCGGGGTAGGAGCAGCTGGCGCGGATCGGCACGAAGACGTCGCCGCGGTCACGGAACGAGACCGGCTCGCCGGTGCACAGATCGGTCGCCAGCACGCCGAGCGGCGTCCGCATCTCCTCGAAGCAATGACGCTCGAGCACGCCGGCGAGGAACTGCTTCATGCGATCGCTGCCCATGAATCCCATCCGGCAGATGCTCCAGCGCGCAACATCACGGAACCGCATCGAGCAGCCGATGCGGGCGATGTCGTCGGCGGGCGTACCGCTGGCATAGGCGGCCGCGACGATCGATCCGGCGCTGACACCGGTGATGCAATGCAGCGGAATGCCGTGGCGCTCGAAGACTCGGAGCACGCCAGCATGCGCAATCCCGCGCGCGAATCCGCCGCCGAGCGCCAGGCCGAGGCGAGCGGGAGGCTGTGAATCGTGATCCCACGTTCGCCCTGCTCGATGAGAGTCCGCCGCCGACGAATCACGTGTTCCCATAGATGCCAGGGCTCGCGAATGGGTCAGAGCATGTGACGACTGCATGGGCTCCAGCAATTGCCGCGCCAACGGCAATCTGCGGGCGAATCGAATCGGTTTCGATCGCTGACGTCTCAATGTGACGGAACGTGTAGATCCACGGGGATTGCCGTGGACTTTTGTCTTCCCGGGCGAAGCCCCGGTTTCAGCCGCCGGCTTCCGAGCGATGCGGCCCGCGGTGCGACTGCGCCGCCGGTCGACCTAACTGGCTTGACCCGGTTGGGTGCGTTCTTTATTATGAAAAGTAATTTGCACTACTTGGAGTCTTACGCGCGTAGTCCGCACGCTCGCCGCGGAAATCGAAGTCCTCGAACGACGCGTTCGCCGATCACGCGAGTGAAGCTGATTCTGCCGGCGCTGACCGAGGCGACCAGCCCGTACTGGCGGCCAGTCAAGTACTCGCTGTTTCCGCCGCTCGGCCTCGCCACGCTGGCCGCGTACCTCGCTCCGGATCTCGAGATCTCGCTGCAGGACGAGCACGTCGAGCCGCTCGATCTCGACGACGACCCGGATCTCGTCGTCATCCAGGTCTACATCACCAACGCCTATCGCGCCTACCGCATTGCCGACCGCTACCGCGCGCGCGGTGCGTACGTGCTGCTCGGCGGTCTGCATGTCACCTCGCTGCCGGACGAAGCGGCGCCGCACGCCGACACCATCTTCCTCGGGCCGGGCGAGGATACGTTCCCGCGCTTTCTTCGCGACTTCGCCGCCGGCGCGCCGCTGCGGCGTTACGAGTCGTCGGTACGGTCGCTCGACAAATTGCCGCCAATCCGCCGCGACCTCATCCAGCGCCATCGCTACCTCGTCCCGAACTCGATCGTCGTCTCGCGCGGCTGCCCGCACCACTGCAGCTTCTGCTACAAGGACGCGTTCTTCGCCGGCGGCCGCTCGTTCTACACACAACGGGTCGACGGGGCGCTGGCCGAGATCGCGCGGCTTCCCGGTCGGCACCTCTACTTCCTCGACGATCATCTGTTCGGCAACCCGTGGTTCGCGCGCGATCTGTTTCGCGGCATGCGCGGGATGAACCGCGTCTTCCAGGGTGCAGCCACTGTCGATTCGATTCTTCGCGACGACACGATCGAATATGCCGCCGCTGCCGGCCTGCGCAGTCTGTTCGTGGGTTTCGAGACACTGTCGAGCAGCGGCCTCGCCGCGGCGCGCAAGCGACAGAATCTCGGTCGCAGTTACGACGCCGTCGTTCGCCGCCTCGACAGCCTCGGCATCATGATCAACGGCAGCTTCGTCTTCGGGCTCGACGGAGACGATCGCGACGTGTTTCCGCGCACGGTTGATTGGGCGGTTGCCGCCGGGCTCACCACCGCGACCTTTCACATCCTCACCCCGTACCCCGGTACCCCGCTCCACGCCGAGATGCGCGCCGGCGGCCGGATCATCTCGCGGAACTGGGATCGCTACGACACGCGGCACGTGGTTTATCGTCCATCGCCGCTGACGCCGGCCGAACTCGAGCAGGGATACGACCGGGCCTACGAGACGTTCTATCGCTGGGACAACATCGTGCGCGCCGCCGCCACGCATGCGGCGGTGAAGCACCGCGCCAAGCACTTCTGCTACAGCGCCGGCTGGAAGAAGTTCGAACGCGCGTGGGACCTGGTGATCCGCGTCAAACAGTTGTCGCAGATGCGTCCGCTGCTCGAAGCCGTCCTGGCACCCGTCACATCGCGTAGGATAGGCACCGGTTCGGCATGCAGAGGAGACGCAGATGACGGCTCGGCGGCTCTCGACGCTGATGGTGGCGTCGATCGCGGCGGCAATGGTGATCCAGACGTCGGCCGCGCAGCTGCGGCAACGCTTTCTCTACGCGGCGCTGCCGGGCGTGGGCGGCGGTAACAACATGAAGTACGGCGGCGCCGGAATTCTCGTCTTCGACATCGACCACAACCACAAGTTCGTCCGCCGCATTCCGTTGCACGGGACGATGCCCGACAACGGCCGGCAGGAAGCGATCAAGGGGATCGCCGCGCATGCTTCGTCGGCGCGGCTATACGTGTCGACGAGCCGCCGCGTCGCTGCCTACGACCTAAAGACCGACAAGCTCGTATGGGAACACAGCTACGACGATCGCGGCACCGATCGGATCGCGTTGTCTCCCGACGGCAAGACGCTCTACGCGCCGGAACTGGGCGCGCCGAAATGGATCGTCGCGGACGCCGCCACCGGCGCGCGCATCGGCGCCATCGACAAGCCCGGCCGGCCGCACAACACGCAGTATTCAGACGACGGGACGCGCGTCTATTTCGAAGCCGAAGGCGACACGCGGACGATGTCGGTCGTCGACGCGAAGACGCGGACCATCGTGAAGGAGCTCGGGCCGTTCGGGAACATGGTGCGGCCGTTCACGTTCAACGGCAGGCAGACGCTGCTGTTTGCGAACATCAACGACTTCCTCGGGTTCGAGATCGCCGACCTCAAGACCGGCGCGATCGTCGGCCACGTCGAAGTGCCCGGTGTGACCGCCGGCAAATCGCCCACGCATGGCATCCCGAGCCACGGGATCGCGATGACCCAGGACGAGACCGAGATCTGGATCGCCGACAACGCCAACAACTATCTCCGCGTCTTCGACGCGACGGTGATGCCGCCGGTGATGAAGACCAGCGTCAAGGTCCGCGATGAACCCGGCTGGATCACGTTTGGTATCGACGGCACATTGGCCTACCCGTCGACTGGCGACGTCGTCGACGTGCGCACCAAGCAGATCGTCGCCACGCTCCAGGACGAGCACGGCGCTGACGCCGAAAGCGAGAAGATGCTGGAGATCGATTTCGCCGGCGGTAAGCCGGCGGTCGCCGGCGATCAATTCGGGAAAGGGAAGAAGCGATAGCCCTTCGTCGTCGCGGACCTGCGGCTCACGATGACGATTTTTTTCGCCGCTCCTCGCGGCGGCGGTCGCGGTCGCGGCGATCGATGCCGCGACGCGCATTCGTGCGAGGCGGGGCGCCGTCGGGTGATGAGTCGCGCGCGGCCGCAGCGGCGCGCACGGCCTCGGCGACGTGCTCGAGATCGTACGGCTTGCCGAGAATTTCGATGACTCCGCGCGCACCCGTCAGACGTTCGACGGCAGCGCGGTTGGTCGTTGTCAACACGAACGGTGCGTCGATCCGCGGATCCTGTTGCAATGCGGCGCACATCTCCCAGTTCACGTCGTATGGCAGCGCGATATCGAACACGACAACGTCGGGATGCACGTGCGCAACGGTGTCAGCGACGTCGATGCCTTCGCGACGCAGCCGCCCGAGGTTGCACGTTTCCACAGCGAAGCCGTGGAACTCGAGGTACTGTCGAAGCAGATCGAGCGTGTCCGCGGAGCTGTCCATGACGAGCGCGCGGACCGGCTTCTCGTCGGCCACGCTGCCGGTGGGTGCAAGATCGGTCCCAGCCGGATTCAGCTAAGTTCATCGCGTCGCCGAGCGATCACGATCTCGGCGGTCGGCCGCCAACGCAGCCGAACCGTCGTACGTCGAAGGATAAATTTCCCGCATCAGCTGGGGCGGTGCCTCGTCGGTGTCGGCGCTGGATTCGTTGGGCGGAATCGCGAGCGCCGGCGGCGCGCCGGTCATCGGCTCGGCCCACTGCTCGGCTATAAAGACCGCGGCGAGGGAGGCGCCTACTTCATACTGATGGCCTGGCATGAAGCGGTCGAGTCGCATTCCGTCGATACAGTTCATTGTTGGTCGCTGAATGACCAGGATACGCATCGCGCCACGTTTCGTGTAACTCGACGGTATCAGAAGCAATGTTGGTACCAACAAAAGACAAACGCGGACAAAAGCGGGATCTCGTGAATCGCGACCCGCGTCCAAGACGTGCATGCGAGTCCTGATCACCGGCGCCACCGGCTTCATCGGGCGCGCACTGGTTCCGCGCCTTCAGCGTGACGGCCACACGATCGTCGCGTGGGTGCGATCCGAATCGCGCGCCCGCAGCCTGCTCGGTGCCGACGTCGATCTCGTGCCGGTGTCGCGCGGCCACGACGCGCTGGCCGGCGCGCTCGGCCGCGTCGATGCGGTGGTGAACCTCGCCGGCGAACCGCTGATCGGAAAACGCTGGACACCGCAGCGCCGCCGCGTCCTCGAAGAGAGTCGCGTCGGCGTCACTACTGATCTCGTGCGCGCGATCGCGGCGGCCACGCCGCGGCCGCGCGTGCTCGTGTCGGGAAGCGCGGTCGGCTGGTACGGCGATCGCGGCGGCGAACCGCTCACTGAAACGTCGAAACCGGGCGGCGATTTTCTCGCCCACATGTGCCGCGACTGGGAGAACGCCGCCCGTGCCGCGGAGCTATCCGGCGTGCGCGTCGTGCTGTTACGCACCGGGGTAGTACTTGGGCGCAACGGCGGCGCGCTGGCGCAGATGCTGCCGCCGTTCAAGCTTGGCGCCGGCGGACCGATCGGCAATGGACGGCAATACCTGCCGTGGATTCACCTGCACGATCTCGTGTCGGCCGTAGCGGTGATGATCGCGGACGAGCGGTATCGTGGGCCGGTCAACGGCGTCGCGCCGGAGGAGGCGACGAGCCGGACCTTCGCGGCGGCGCTCGGGCGCGCGCTGCACCGCCCGGCGATTCTCCCGACGCCGGCGTTCGCGCTGCGCGCGCTCTTCGGCGAGGCTGCGACGGTGCTCCTTGCGAGCCAGCGGGTCGCGCCCGCTGTGCTCATCGGCCATGGTTTCACGTTCGCCTTTCCGACCCTCGGTGCGGCGCTCGCCGACATCGTCGCCGGTGGATCGATCGCGATTGGGCCGCCGAGGCCCGCGGGGCCGCAGGCGAACACCGCGCCGGCAGGAAACGGCGCTCCGGGTGGAACAACCGCGCGCTACGAACTGCGCGCGACGACGGTCGTCGAGGCGCCGGTGGCCGAGACCTTTGCGTTCTTCTCGCGCGCCGAGAACCTGGGACTGATCACGCCCGCCGCGATGCAGTTCACGCTGACGCGGGCGGCGCAGCCGATCACCGAGGGCGCGCGGATGGAATATCGCATGCGCGTCGGGCCAGCGACGATCCGCTGGAGATCGCGCATTGCGGTATGGGAGCCGGGCCGTCGTTTCGTCGACGTCCAGGAAGTCGGCCCGTACCGCCTCTGGTGGCACGAGCACGCGTTTCGCGCCGACGGCGCGCGGACCGTGATGGAAGACCGCGTCCTCTATGCGCCGCCGCTCGGCGCGCTCGGCCGCATCGCCAATCGCGTCTTCGTCGCGCCGGCGCTCACCCGGATCTTCCAGTATCGCGGCGACGTCATCCGCTTGCGCTTCGGCGCCGCGTAGGCGCTCGCTTCGCTCGCGTGGGCCAGGCAGGCCGGGTGGGCCGGGCAGGTCGGACGGCCACACGCGTCAAATAGGCGACTGCCTGACCCGCCTGGCCTGCCCGCCCCATATAATCCGCGGCATGTTCAGTAACGCTCGAGTGGCCGCGATCGCAGCGTGCGCGCTCGCGATCGTCGTGTCGTCCTGTTCGCGGCGGCTCGACGCGCAGAACGGTGGCCGCGCGTGGGCGATCGTCGGCGCGCAGATCGCGGACGGCACAGGCGCGCCGTTGCGCGCGGGGACAGTACGGTTCGCCGGCGATCGCATCGTGTCGGTCGGCGCCGACGCTCAGCAACCGGGGGACACGATCGTCGACGCGAAAGGGCTGGTCGTCGCGCCCGGGTTCATCGACATCCACAATCATTCGGCCGGCGAGCTTGCGAACGATCCAGCGGCGGAAACGCAGGTCGCCCAGGGCATCACCACCGCGGTGCTCGGCCCGGACGGATCGTCGCCGTGGCCGATCGGCGAGTTCCTCGGCGAGCGGCGCGCGAAGCCGGCGGCGATGAACATCGCAATGATGGTCGGTCACGCGACCGTGCGCCGGTTGGTGATGAACGACGACTACAAGCGCGCCGCGCGCCCGGACGAAGTCGCGCGGATGGCGGCGCTCGTCGAGCAAGGGATGCGCGACGGCGCCGTCGGGTTATCGAGCGGCCTCGAGTACGAGGTCGGCGGCTATGCCGAGACCGGCGAGCTCGTCGCGCTCGCCACCGTTGCCGCGCGCTATGGCGGCATCTACATGTCGCACATCCGCGACGAGGCCGACAAAGCTTTCGACGCATTCAAGGAAGCGATCGCGATCGGCGAGCGCGCGCACATTCCGGTGCAGATCTCGCACATCAAGCTTGGCACCGTTGGCGTCTGGCGCAAGGCGGCAGAGGCGATTGCGCTGATCGAATCGGCGCGAAAGCGCGGTGTCGACGTCACCGCCGACGCCTATCCCTACAACGCGTGGAGCTCGACGATCACCGTTCTCGTCCCCGATAAGCACTACGACTATCCGCCGAGCGTCGAGAAGGCGCTTGCCGACGTCGGCGGCGCGCAGAACGTGTTGATCGTTCGGCACGCCGCGCATCCAGACTACGAATTCAAGACGCTCGATGCCGTTGCCCGCGAGCGGCAGACGACGGCGGTGGACGAGTTCATCCAGATCGTGAAGGACGGCGGCGCCGGCGTGGTGTGCACCTCGATGGTCGACGAGGACATTCGCGCGTTTTACCAGCAACCGTGGGTGATGGTCGGCAGCGACGGCGGGATCAACACGCGCCACCCGCGCGGCGCCGGTACGTTCCCGAAAGTGCTTGGCCGTTACGTGCGCGAACAGCACTGGCTCACGCTCACGCAGGCGATCGCGAAGATGACGAGCATGCCTGCCGATCGGCTGAAGCTGAAGGATCGCGGCCGCCTGACAAGAGGCGCGCTCGCCGACATCGTGCTCTTCAACCCGGACACGGTGACCGATCGGTCGACGTTCAACGACCCGATGGCCCTGCCAGCCGGCATCGAGAAAGTGTTCGTCGCCGGAGAGTTGGTGTGGGACGGAGGCAAGGCCGCGGGCGGACGGGCCGGAGCAGTACTCGCATCCGCGATTACTGTCAGAAATTAGACAAGTTCGTCGCGACTGTAGTCACTCAAGACGTTTTTTCAGGACGTTTCTGCCGAATCTGTGTCGAAAGCAGACGTTTTCAGGCCGGTTTCGCAATGGTTGGGCCGGACGGCGAGGCGCTTGCGTGAGAGCGTTCCCATGGAGCGAACCGACGTTGAGCGGCTGGCCGATTCGGTCCTTCGACAGTACGGAGTGCCCCTGAGAATCGCCCGCATCGCCAGCACCGGCGCGGAGTGGACGATTGCCTTCGCCGGCACCTTCCCGGGCGCGCCGGCACGGGAGATCAAGCTCCGGTGCGAGCGCGCCTCGGCCTACCACGTGCGTGAATCATTGAAACGCAGCCTGGAACTCAGCGACTAAAGCGCGCTCGATTCTTCTCGCACATCTCAATTCTCTGTAGTGTCCGCCTTCAGGCGGACCCTCGTCGGTCCGGCTGAAGCCGGACACCACGAAGAAATCAAAACGCTCTAGCGTTTCGCCGGCTGCGGAATCCTGAGCTGCTGCCCCGGCTTGATCTTGTCCGGATCCGACAGCTGATCCTTGTTCGCGTTGAAAATCTCCATGTAGGCGTTCGCGTTGCCGAGGAACTCCTTGGCGATCTTGCTCAGCGTATCGCCCGACTTCACCGTGTAAGTCGTTTCGGACCCGGCCGTACCCGTGGCGCCGTGCGTCGCGCCGCCGCCGGTCGCCTTGATGTTGGCGACAATCTCGGTGTGCCAGTCAGGAATCGTCTTGATCGCGTCCCAGATTTTGTTCGCCTCGTCCTGCGTCTGGGTCGTGCCGTTGAAATAGAGCTTGCCGTCTCTCTCCTCGGCCGACCCCTGCATCCTCACGTCCTTCGCCGTCTGGATCGCATAGCTGTACTTGTCGCGCAGTCCCATGTTGACCTCCTATGCGACCGTTGCCAGCAACGATGCTGCCGTTTGTTGGCAGGTAATGTCCGGCTGCGCGATGACATCGCGGCCGTGATCGCTGACGCTACTACAGGGAACGGACCCGCTCGGCGGCGCTACTGTCTCGGCAGGTCGAAGCGGACCTCCAGATACGTAATCGGGCCGTCGAGATCCTTGTACCAGTGTGGCGTGCCGGCGGGAATGAGAATCACGTCGCCTTTCGCGACGTGACGGCTGACGCCGCCGTCGATCGTCGCGCCCGCCGAGCCGCGTCCACCGGCGGCGGTCGACCGAACAACGGTGCCACCGGTGACCAGCGTGCCGCTGCCGTCGACGATGTGATGCACCTCGGTGCCGGCCGGATGCGCGATCGCGCCCTGCGCCGTCGTGCGGCGCACGACGTTGATGCGATAGTGATCGGCGTTCTTGACCGGCGCCGTGTGCATCGCCGGCGCGCTCTTCGCCGCGTCCTTGAGCGTCGCCGTCAGATCGGCTTCGCTCATGTAAATCGCCGGCGACGCCGGCTGCGCCGGGAGCCGCGGTGCGGACGCTACGGCCAGCGCCCCGACGCCGATCACCACCCAGCGAAGCTGTCGCCTCATCGTTTCTCCGTCGGCGGCTTCACCGTTTGCTTCTCCTGGTAGCGCGCGCCCTGCAGCACGCCGGTGAGCGCGTAGTTCCCTTCGTGGCACGCGTACTCGAACATCCGCTCGTCGGTCCGCGTCATCGGGATCGACGCGCTCCACGGACGCGTCCAGGTGTCGGGATCGTCCACCGTGAATTCGTAGCGCAGCGTCTCGGGACTCTCGCGGGTGAAGCGCTCGACCAGGTGCAACTTTGTCGTTGCGCCGCGGAACCCGCCCTCGAGCGAGAAGTTGGTCGTGTCGACTACGAGCGTGTCGCCATCCCAGCGGCCGATCGAATCGCCGGTCAGGAAACGAATCTGCTGTGGCATGTGCTCGCGCCGCGTCAGATCGACGATGCGGGCGCTGTGGATCATCTCGTTCAAGATCAGCACGCGATCGCGCGTCTGCACGATCTGGACATTGTTGTTGTAGGCGCTCGGGACCATCGGCGGTCCTGAGTTGAAGCCGAGGATACACCGCTCCGCGAGCGGCCGCTCTTCCGGGTTGTCGAATTTGCCGCGACGGTCAGCGATCCGTTTCTGCGCGGCCGGCACCAGCGCCGGCACACGGCCGTCGGCCGGATCGACGACCAGCGACGGCTGGCGCGCGATGCGGCGGCCGAAGTCCCACCAGAAATCGTTGTAGGCGCGTTCGACATCGGCGGCGGCGCCGCCGTCGCGTCGATCCTTGTCGGAGGTTTCCACGCGGCGCTGCGCAAACTCTTCCGCTTCCTCGTCGGTCACGGAGGTCTTGTCGGCGAACTCGCTGGGCCGCTCGAACGGCGTCAGCTGCGCGAAATCCCAGGTCGCCTGCAGATCGGGACGGCCGTCGGCGGTGCGTGGCGGCGTGTCCGTCTTTGATTGCGCGGCGGCCGCGATCGATGTGAGCAGGACTATGGCGAAGACGAGGGAACGCATGGTGCCGCTCCTTATGGGGCGCCAACGCTTCAGGCGCGCGTGTCGCGCCAGTCTACGCCGGAACGGCCGCATCGGTTGATAATTTACGAAACACTGTTCGCCACTGGCCAGCCGCGCGCGATTGAGGAGTCGTGGCAAAATCTGGCGCAGAGCCCGCATGACCGATCCCCTGATCCGTGACGTCTCCGATACCGCGCGCTGGATGGCGGTGTATCGCGCCCGCGAAACCGACCGCGCCGACGCGGTGTTCCGCGATCCATTCGCGCGCGCGCTGGCTGGCGAACGCGGCGAGCGCATTGCCGCCGCGCTGCCATTCTTCGAGGAGAACGCGTGGTCGATCCTCGCGCGCACGTACCTGTTCGATCGCTTCGTCACCCGCCTGGTCCAGAGCGGCGTCGAGGTAATCGTCAACCTGGCCGCCGGGCTCGACACGCGGCCGTACCGGATGCCGCTGCCGGCCTCGCTGCGCTGGGTGGAGATCGATCTGCCGGAGATCCTCGATTACAAGGCGCAGGTCCTCGCCGATGCCAAGCCGACGTGTGCAGTCGAACGCATCCCGGTCGACCTGTCGAACGGCGACGCGAGGCGCGGCGTCTTCGATCGCATCGGCCGCTCGGCGTCGCGTGTCGCCGTGCTCTCCGAAGGGCTGTTGATCTACCTGATGGTCAACGAGGTTGGGTCGCTCGGGTGGGATCTCGCGCGGCAGCCGACCTTCTATCACTGGGTCGTCGACATCGTCTCGCCGGGCCTGATGCAGATGCTCAAGGAGCGCGCCGGCGAATACATGATGGACGCCGGCGCGCCGTTCCTCTTCGCGCCGTACGAGGGGCCGCCGTTCTTCGCGCCGTACGGATGGACGCCGGTCGAAGTGAAATCGATCCTGAAAACCGCCGGCAAGCTCGGACGGCTGCCGCTGGCCCTGCGGATGATGGCGATGCTGCCCGAGTCGACCGGGCCGCAAGGTAGCCGGCCGTGGTCGGGCGTCGTCTTGCTGCAGCGGCGCTAAAAATTAATTCTTAATTGCTCGTCCGCGCGGCGTCAGCGCGTGCCGACGGGCACGAGCTGTTCCAGTTGCGCGTACACCCAGAGCGCCGGATGATGCGCGTCTTCGAACCGGCGCAGAATCTCGGTGCGGTCGTCGCCGCGCGACAGTTCGAGCAGGTGGTTGACGAATGCGAACCACAGCGGCTGGCCGCTGCGATCCTCGTCCTTGTGGCGAAGGAACTCGATGAAGCTGTCGATCGTTTTGCCGCGCAGCTTCGACCGGGGGACCAGATCCAGCAGCGCCACGTACAGCGACGCCTTCTGGTAGAAGTAGTCGCGGTCGCTCGCTTCGCCGTTGCCGGTCCACTGATCGATGTTGACGAGCAGATGCTCCGCGCGCGTCAACCATTCCTCGGTCTGGCGAATCCTGAGCGGTACCGGCGCGACGCCGCTGCCGCGCAGATCGATCGCGGCTTGGCGGAGCGCCTTCGCCTGTCCCGTCTGCCAGTACGGTTCGAGCCGCGCCGAGCCGAGGACGTGCGACGGGATGAGCGTCGCGCCGTCGATTGGCCGGATGTACGGCTCCATCATCGTCCGCCCGAGCGCCGCGTTGAAGGCCGCCGGGGTCATCGCCTCTGACATGCTGTCGGCGCAGCGTGGCCCCTTCACCTGGGTGATGACGTAGGCGCGCAGCGTGTCCATCAGGAAATACGGGTTGACGCCGAGCTTCGCGTACGCGATGGCGAGATCGGCGCTGCGCGACACGATGTCGTTCGCCGACGAGGAGAAGCCGCGCGCGTCGAAGCGGCCCGTCTCCAGGATGAACCCGAACACCGATTCGAGATAGGCGGCCTCGCCGCCGCTCGGCTGAAAGCGGATCAGCGCGCGTGCCACCGCAGGGAACTCGCTCGGCAGCTGGGCGCGCCAGAGAAACAGCTCCAGGAATCGCAGTGCCTCGGTGCGATCGTCAAACGTCGTCCGCGCGACCAGGCTGAGCGCCGAGTAGTACTCGTCGACTGCGGGTGCCAGGAGCCCGTCGCACACCGCTGGCGCGATATCGAGATCAATCCACTGGAATAGCTCGCGCGCTTCAGGGCCGTCGACGAGCGCCATCATCTGCGCCGCGCGCGCCTGCAGCGAGACGCGGTTCAGCGACGTCGCGTAGGCAAAGAGCCGCGCGCCGTCCCCGGTGTCGGGCGCAACTGCCTGCGCGGTGGCCTGGCGGTACGGCTCGTGTGCGCTGTAGGCGCGGAAGAACGACTCGATGAGCAGCTCGCGCTTCCACTCGCGATCGGTGACACGTGGAGACGAGGCGATGCGGAGCAGTGCATCCGCGGCGAGCTCTGGCGGCAGGCTGACAGCCGTGGCTGCCACGGCTTCCAGCGCGGCATCTCGCCGCGGACGCGGCGACGGCGCAGCAGGCTGCGCGTAAGCGTCGGCCGCCATCACGACCACCGCGGCACAGACGAAACAGCCGGCCCGTCGCGCGAGCATCGCAAGGCATATTGTAGCGACGCCCGCGATCGCTTCGTCAGCTGTTTTCCGCGAAATTCAATCGTCACTGCGCGGCGCCGATTTCGAAAAGACAAGATAAGGATCGAGCGGCGTCCCTTTCCACCAGCGCTTCTCCGCGTCGAGCTGGTAGACGGCGAAGTGCAGATGCGGCGTGTTCGGCGGTGCGTTGCCGGACGTGCCGACGTACGCGATGACGTCCCCCTGCTTGACGACCTGGCCTTCGTGCAAATCGTCGGCGTATCGCTCGAGGTGGGCGTAGTAGTAGCAGAGGCGGCCGTCTGCATCGAACTGATAGACGGTGTGACCGCCGGCCTTACTCTCGAAGATCTTCGCAATGGTTCCGGTAGCCACGGCGTGCACCGGCGTGTTGCGCGGCGACAGGATGTCGACCGCTTCGTGCCCGCGGCTGCCGCCATCGCGCCGCTGATTGAATTCGCCCTTCCACGACGCGACGTCGGCGCCGTCAATCGGGACGCGAAGGTCTGCATGCGAGATCGTCCCGGTAGTTCGCGTAACGTTCCGGCTGACGCTCGACACCACCGGAGCTTTATCGGTTGCCGGCGTCTCCTTCGCGGCGCGGACCGACGCAGGGATAGGCGGACCGTACGATCGCAGCCACGCGTCGACGGCGACTCCGCTGAAGAATGCGACGACGATCGCGATCAACGGCCAGATCCGCGCGCGGCGGGTACGCACGGCGCGCGTCATCGAAACAGTACGGGCGTGCCCGGCTTCACGAGCGCCGCGACCCGCGCCGCATCCCAATTGGTCAGCCGCACGCAGCCGTGCGACTCGGTGTGTCCGACGTTGCCCGGTTCCGGCGTGCCGTGCAGGCCGTAGTGCTCCTTGCTGAGCGCAATCCACACGACGCCGACCGGGTTGTTCGGCCCCGGCTTGATGTCGGCGCGCGTGTCTTTTGGTTTCGCGTCCCAGAACAGGTTCGGGTTGTAGTGAAACACCGGGTACCACTGGAGGCCGAGCACTTTCCAGTCGCCGATCGGCAGCGGATCGTGCTCGCTGCCGGTCGTGACCGGCGCGTAGAAGACGACTGATCCATCGGCGCGCGTCGCGCGCAGCGCCGACTCGTCCTTCGACACCTCGATCGTCGTGCCGTCGGCAAGCGCGTCGGTGGGCGGCTTCGCGTCGGCGAGGAACGGCGTCACTGCCGGGACGCTGATCTTCTGGCCGGCGGTGAACTCGATGCCGATGTTGTACTGCCGCAGCAGCGCCGGCGACGTGTGGAACCGCTCGGCGATCATCTCGAGCGGTGAGCGGTAGCCGAGCGACGGCAACGACGCCTGCCTGGCGAGGTCTCGCGGGATGTCGCCCGCAAACGGCCCTTTCACATCGTCGTCGCTGAGCGTGTAGTCCATCAGCGCCGGCTGTGCGTGCTCGCCGCCGAGCGCGTGCCAGGTGTCGCAGTCAGGCTGGCCGGTCGTGGCTAGCTTGCGCGCGGTCTGCATTGCGGTGATCGCACGCGTCAGGTTCGGACCCGGCTTGCCGTCGATCTCACCGGTCGAGAACCCCTGGCGATCGAGGAGTACCTGGAATCCGACGTAGTCGCCACACGGAAGCGACGGCGGGTCGGGCGGCTTTTTCGCAACTGGCTTCTTGTGAGGCGTGCGACGAACCGGCGCGTGCTGTTGCGGTGCGGCGCCGACGAAAAGCGCGACAGCGGCAACGCAAGCGCCGAGCTGAGCGATACGCAAGCTCATACCGGCCGCCAGTGCAGAAGATATGCCGCAGGTGGGGCGGGTCAGGCAGGTCGGGCAGGTCGGACCCTATCCGTCCGGTCAAGTCCGGCAAGACCTCTCCGACCGCTTGACCCCGCCCGATCCGACCGGCCTGCCCGAACCTGCCCGACCCAGCCTTTATTTCGCAGGCGCTGGGGCGAGACCGCGCGCGGTCTGGCGCGACTTCATCCACGACTGGAGCTGGGCCATATAGGTGTAGACGACCGGCGTGAGATATAGCGTCACGAGCTGCGAGAACACCAGGCCTCCGACGACGACGAGCCCGAGCGGCTGGCGCGCCTCGCCGCCGGCGCCGTAGCCAACGGCGATCGGCACCGCACCCAGCAGCGCCGCCATCGTCGTCATCATGATCGGCCGGAAGCGAATCAGGCAGCCTTCGTAGATCGCTTCTTCGGGCCGCTTACCAGCGCGCTCGGCTTCGAGCGCGAAGTCGATCTGCATGATTGCGTTCTTCTCGACGATCCCGATCAGCATGATCATGCCGACGAAGGCGTAGATGTTGAGATCCATCCCGAAGACGATCAGCGTCACAAGCGCGCCGAACGCGGCCGACGGAAGGCCCGAGAGAATCGTGAGCGGGTGGATGTAGCTCTCGTAGAGGATGCCGAGCACGATGTAGACCACCATCACGGCGATGACGAGCAGCACCGCGAGGTTGCCGAGGGAACTCTGGAACGCCTTTGCCGCGCCCTGGAACTGACCGCTGACCGTCTCGGGCAGTGTGCGGTCGGCGATCTCGCGCACGCGCGTCAGCACATCGCCGAGCGAGGCGCCGGGGGCGAGGCCGAACGAGATCGTCACGGCCGGCAACTGACCGTGGTGGTTCACCGTCTGCGGCCCCACGACCTGCTTCATCGTCGCGAGCGTGTCGAGCGGGACCACGGTGCCGGCCGACGCGCTGCCGGCGGCGCCGAGCGCTCCGCCGAGGGCCGACGATGCGGTGCCGCCGCCGGCGAGCGCGGCTGCTCCGCCCTGACCGCCTGTCCCTCCGGCGCCGCTGCCTCCCTGCGGCGGCGTCGCCTTGAAGTACAGCAGCGAGAGCGCCGCCGGATCCGCCTGGTACTCGGGCGCCAGTTCCAGCAGCACCTTGTACTCGTTGACCGGCGCGTAGATCGTCGAGACCCACCGCGGTCCGTAGGCGTCGTAGAAGGCGTTCTCGATCTGGTTCGCGGTGACGCCGAGCGCCGCCGCCTTGTCGCGATCGATGTCGACGTTGACCTGCGGGCTGGTGATCTCCAGATCGCTGGTGAGATCCTCGAGCCCCGGCACCTCTTCGAGCGCCTTCTTCAACTGCCGCGACGCCCGGTACAACTCCTCGCGATCCGGCGACTGCATCGAGTACTGGTACAGGCTCTTGCTCACCTGGCCGCCGATGCGCACGGTCGGCGGGTTCTGCATGTAGACCTCGATGCCGGGCACCTCCGCGATCTCCGGTCGCAGCTTGGCGATGATGTCGGTAGCAAGCTCTTTCCGATCGCCGCGCGGCTTCAGGTGCACGACGATCTGTCCGAGGTTCGGGCCGCCGAGCGTCGCCGCCGCGCTGCCGCCGACCGTCGACACGAGCCCCTCGACATTCGGATCCTGCCGGATGATGTCGGCGACCTGCCCCTGGTATTCGACGAGCTTCGGATACGACGTACCCTGCGCCGCCTCCGTCGTGACTGCGATCTGATCGGTGTCCTGATCCGGAATGAACCCTTTCGGCACGACGATGAACAGCAGCGCCGTCGCCAGCAGCACGACGACGAACGCGATCATCGTCGCCGGACGATGGCGGAGGACGATCTGCAGCGTGCGGTCGTAGCCTTTCAGCAGGCGGTCGAAGCCCTTCTCGGTGGCCGCGCCGAACTTCGAGGTGTGCTCGCCGTGCTTGTGGTGCGGCTTCTTCAGGAACAGGCTGCACAGCATCGGCGTCAGCGTCACCGAGACGACGCCGGAAATGAGGATCGCGACGCAGATCGTGACCGAGAACTCGCGGAACAGGCGGCCGAGGACGCCGCCCATGAACAGCACGGGGATGAACACTGCGGCGAGCGACAGCGTCATCGAGACGATGGTGAAGCCGATCTCGCGCGACCCGACCAGCGACGCGGTCAGCGGGTCTTCGCCCATCTCGACATGGCGATAGATGTTCTCGAGCATCACGATCGCGTCGTCGACGACGAAACCGACCGAGAGGATCAGCGCCATCATCGACAGGTTGTCGAGGCTGTAGTCGAGCATGTACATCACGGCGAAGGTGCCGATGATGGAGAAGGGGAGCGCAAGGCTCGGGATCACCGTTGCCCACACGTTGCGGAGGAACACGAAGATCACCATGATCACGAGCGCCAGCGTCAGGAGCATCGTGAACTGGACGTCGCGGTACGACTCGCGGATCGTGTCCGAGCGGTCGTAGAGGACGTCCATGTGGATGCTCGACGGCAGCTCGAGCTTGAACTGCGGCAGCAGCGCCTTCACCGCGTCGGCGACAGCGATGGTGTTGGTGCCGGGCTGGCGCTGGATGCCGAGGGTGATTGCGCGCTGCTCGCCTTCGTGCGTGTAGAACCACGACGCGGTCCGCTCGTCCTCGACGCCGTCCTTGATGTTGCCGAGCTCGCCCAGCCGCACCGGCGCGCCGTTGCGGTAGGCGACCGTCATGTTCTTGTATTCGTCGGCCGTCATCAGCTGACCGGTCGCCTGCAGCGTGTAGGCCTTGTGCGGGCCGATGATCGAGCCGGTCGGCGTGTTGACGTTCCACGCCCGCAGCGCCGCCTCCACCTCGTTGATGCCGATTTGCCGCGCGGCGAGCGCGTGCGGATCGAGCTGCGCGTGGACGGCATATTTCTGGCTGCCGAGTACCTGCACCTGCGCGACGCCGCTGACCATCGAGATCCGCTGTGCGATGCGCGTCTCCGCGTACTCGTCGAGCGTCCACGGCGGCACCGTCGTCGAGGTGATCACGAGATAGAGAATCGGCTGATCGGCCGGGTTCACCTTGGTGAACGTCGGCGGCGTCGGCATCCCTTGCGGCAGCAGCCGCGCCGCCTGGGTGATCGCGCCCTGCACGTCGACCGCGGCGCCATCGAGGCTGCGGTTCAGATCGAACTCGAGGGTGATCTGCGTCGAGCCGAGCGAGTTCACCGAGGTCATCGATTCGAGGCCGGCGATCATCGAGAACTGATTCTCGAGCGGCGTCGCCACCGACGCGCCCATCGTCTCGGGGCTCGCGCCCGGCAGCTGCGCCGTCACCAGCAGCGTCGGGAAGTCGACGTTCGGCAGGTCGCTGACCGGCAGCGATCGATATGCAACAAGCCCGAACAGCGCAATCGCCGCCATCAGCAGCGACGTCGCGATCGGCCGTTTGATGAATCCTTCAGAGATATTCACAGTCACTCACTTCTAGCTTTTCGCCGCGGCGGCCACAGTCATCGGGATCCGCCGCGTTTTGAACAGCGTCGCCATGTAGGTGTAGACCACCGGCGTGAGATAGAGCGTGATCAGCTGCGACACGATCAGTCCGCCGACGACCGCAAGGCCGAGCGGCCGCCGCGCCTCGCCGCCGGCGCCGTAGCCGAGCGCGATCGGCACCGAGCCGAGCAGCGCCGCCATCGTCGTCATCATGATCGGGCGGAAGCGGATGATGCAGCCCTCGTAGATCGCTTCGGTCGGCGTCCGGCCGTGCTGTCGCTCGGCGTCGAGCGCGAAGTCGATCTGCATGATCGCGTTCTTCTTGACGATCCCGATCAGCATCACCAGGCCGACGAACGAGTAGATGTTCAGTTCGTTGCCGAACAGATACAGCGTGATCAGCGCGCCGAGGCCCGCCGACGGCAGCCCCGAGAGAATCGTGATCGGATGGATGTAGCTCTCGTAGAGCGCGCCGAGCACGATGTAGACGACGCCAATGGCGACGAAGAGCAGCAGCCCGAGGTTGTTCATCGATTGCTGGAACACCTTGGCCTGGCCCTCGAAGCTGGTCGAGATGATCGGCGGCAGCACCCGGTCGGCCACCTGCTTGACGTGGGCGGTGGCGACGCCGAGCGAAATGCCTGGTTTCAGCCCGAACGACACCGATACCGAGGGAAGCTGCCCGGAGTGATTGATCGACTGCGGGCCCACCGTCTCCTTGAACTTGATCACCGATTCGAGCGGCACCAGCGATCCGTTCGGCGCCTTGAAGGCGACCTTCTCGAGCGAATCGACGTGGCCCTGGTACTTCGGATCGAGCTCGAGCAGGACGCGGTACTGGGCGGTGTTGCCATAGATCGTCGAGGACCACTTCGGCCCGAGCGCGTCGTAGAGCGCGTTCTGCACCGTCGTCGCGTTCAGCCCCACCACCGCCGCCTTGTCGCGATCGATCACCAGGTTGACGCGCGGGCTCTTCATCTCGAGATCGTTCGAGACGTCCTGCACCTCGGAAACTTCCGCTTCGATTGCCGCCTGCAGTACCGGCGCCCACTTGTAGAGGTCGTCGGTGTTCATGCTCTGCATCATGATGCTGAAGTTCTGGTTGCCCATCCGGCCGCCGATCTGCAGCGACGGCGGCAGGCCGACGAAGCCGCGGAACCCCGGGTAGCGGAGCAGCTGCGGACGCAGCTGCTGCGCGATCTGCTGCGCGGTGAGGTCGCGCTGCGCGCGCGGCACCAGCTGCACCATGATCCGGCCGTTGTTGCCGCCGAAACCGCCCGGGCCGCCGCCGACCCCGGCGTTGAATGAGTCGACGTACTTGTTGCGGATCACGACGTCGGCGACCTGCTGCGTCCATTTCGCCATGTCGTAGTACGACGCGCCCTGCGCAGCCTGCAGGTTGACGAACATCGAGTCGTTGTCCTGATCGGGAATGAACCCGGTCGGGATGATCCGGAACATGTGCACGGTGGCGGCGGCGACGGCGACAAACACCGCCAGCATCACGACGCGGTGGCGGAGCACCAGGGCGAGGCTCCATTCGTAGCCGTGCATCAGCGCGTCGAAGGCGCGATCCATCAGGCCGGCGAAGCCCTTCTTGCTGTGCACGACACGAAGGAACCGGCTGCACAGCATCGGCGTGAGCGTCACCGAGACGACACCCGAGATCAAGATCGCCGTCGTGATCGTCACCGCGAACTCGCGAAACAGCCGGCCGAGGATCCCGCTCATGAACAGAATCGGGATGAACACCGCCGCGAGCGACGTGGTCATCGTCAGGATCGTGAAGGCGATCTCCTTCGAGCCCTTGAGCGCCGCCTCGAGCGGGCTCTCGCCGTTCTCCATGTGACGCACGATGTTCTCGAGCATCACGATGGCGTCGTCGACGACGAAGCCGATCGAGAGGATCAGCGCCATCATCGACAGGTTGTTGAGACTGAAGTGCAGCACCTGCATTACGGCGAACGTGCCGAGGATCGAGAACGGCAACGCGAGGGCCGGGATCATCGTCGCCGAGCCGTTGTGCAGGAACAGGAAGATCACGCCGACCACCAGGACCAGCGTGATCAGCATGGTGATCTGCACGTCCTTGAACGCGGCGCGAATCGTCCGCGACCGATCCTGCCGCGGCGTCAGGTGCACCGACGGCGGAATCATCGACGTGAAGGTCGGCAGCAGCGCGCGGACCGCGTCAGTAACCTCGATGGTGTTGCTGCCTGGCTGCCGCATCACTTGCAGCGTGATCGCGGTCTGTTTCTGCGTCGGCCCCTGCGGGCCATCCGGCTTGGTGTAGAACCACGAGCCGTTCATCACGTTCTCGACGCTGTCGACGACGGTCGCGACCTGGTCGAGTCGGACCGGCGCGCCGCGGCGGTAGGCCACCACGATGGGGCGGAACGCCGCGGCGTTCATCAGCTGGCCGGCCGCCTTGATGTTATAGGTGGCGTCGGCGCCGAATAGCTGTCCGGTCGGCAGGTTGACGTTCCAGTTCTGCAGCGCCTGGTCGACTTCGTTGAGACCGATGCGCTGCGCGTGCAGCTTGTCGGGATCGAGCTGGACGCGTACGGCGTACTTCGCAGAGCCCTGTACCTGCACCTGCGAGACGCCGCTGACCATCGAGATGCGCGGCGCGATCATCGCCTCCGCGTAGTCGTCCAGCACCCAGATCGGCACCGTGTTCGAGGTGAGGTTGAGCGAGAGGATTGGCTGGTCGTTCGGGTTGTTCTTCCGGAACGACGGCGCCGACGGCATGCCGGACGGCAGCAGCGGCATCACCGCAGCAATCGCCGTCTGCACGTCGACGGTGGCGCTGTCGATGTCGCGATTCAGGTCGAACTGCAGCGTGACGTTCGTGCTGCCCGAACCGCTTCGCGAGGTCATCGAATCGAGGCCGGCAATGGTCGTGAACTGGCGTTCCAGCGGGCTGGCGACCGACGACGCCATCGTCCCCGGATCGGCGCCGGGCAGGCCGGCGTTGACGTTCAGCGTCGGGTAGTCGACCTGCGGCAGATCGCTGACCGGCAGCGCGCGGTAGGAGATGATTCCGAAGAGCGCGATGCCGGCCATCAGCAGGCTGGTCGCGATCGGCCGACGAATGAAGATCTCGGAAAGATGCATGGACTCTGGACGCGTGACCGCGGTGCGTTATTGAGGCGCGCGGCCAGTGCCGCCTTGTCCCCCGCCGGCTTGTCCACCCGGTTGTCCGCCGCCCGGCTGTCCACCGCCGCCCTGACCGCGATTACCGCGTCCGCCGCGCCCGCGTCCGCCGCCGGCGCCGCCGCCGCGCGGCGACAGATCCGTGGTGACGCGCGATCCGGGCTCGAGCCGCAGCTGGCCTTCGGTGACGACCGTTTCGCCCGGTTCCAACCCTTTCTGCACCACGATGTCGTCGGCGACACGCTGCCCGGGTACGATCGTCCGCTGTTCGACCGTCGAATCCCCTTTCACGACAAACACGTACTGGCCGTCCTGGCCCGTCTGCACCGCTTGCGACGGAACGACGAGCGCGTGCGGCAGCGTCGCGAGGCGCAGCGTCACGCGCGCGAACTGACCGGGCCACAGCCGGCGATCGGTGTTGTCGAAGGTCGCCTTCAGCTTGATCGTGTCGGTCGTCATGTCGACAGCGTTGTCGACGAAGGTGAGCTTGCCATTCGCCGGCGTCGCGTCGGCGTCCTGCGGCACGGCGATCACCGGCAGCGGATCTTTCGTGATGTGCTGCTTGATCGTCGGCAGGTGAGTGGCTGGCACCGAGAAGGTGACATAGACCGGTTCGACGCGGGCCACGGTGATGAGCTCGGTGTTGTTCGCGGTGACGAGGCTCCCGACCTTCACCGACAGGTTGCCCGTACGCCCGTCTATCGGCGAACGGATCGTCGTGTAGCCGAGGTTCACGCGCGCCGCGTCGACCGCCGCCTCCTGGGCGACGAGTTGCGCCCGAGCGCTCTCGATGGCGGCGCGATCGGCCTTGACCACCGCGGCGGTCGCGTCAGCCTGGGCGCGCGCCTGTTCGGCGACATCGCGCGAGATGATGCCGCGCTGCACGAGCTGCGCCTGGCGTTCGGAGGCGAGCTGCTGGTATTCGGCGTTCGAGGCGTCGCGCGCGAGCTGCGCATCGGCCTGCGCGAGCAGCGCCCTGTCACGCGTCAGGTTCGCATCGGCCTGTGCCAGCGCCGCTTCGAAGGGCCGCTTGTCGATAGTGAACAGGAGATCGTTTTTCTTCACGAAGTCGCCTTCGTGGAACGAAATGTCCTGCAGCTGACCGGTGAGTTGCGAACGGATCGAGATCGACGCGTATGCCTCGACATTGCCGATCGCCGCGAGGTCTACCGGAACGTCCTTTTCCGCCGCCTTCGCTGTGACTACCGGCGCCGGGCCGCTGTCGCCGCCGCGACCCCGCCCGCCGCGGCCTCCGCCGCCGCCGCCGGGGCCCGCGGCTGAGGTATTACTGGTGCAGCCGGCGGCCGCCGCAGCGACACCAATCCATAGAATTTGTGCAGAAACCCATCGAGGCATAAGTACAAGAGGATACTGGCGGTTGACGCAGGCTATTTACGGCCGAATCGTCATTTGATGTCATTTCTGGAAAACTTATGGACGCCTTGTGGAGCGCGCCAATTGCCGCCTGGGACGCGCCCGTCGATCTCCCGATCGCTGCGACCGCACTGACGTCGCTTGAAGCCGGGGCGGTGGTCTTTCTGCCCGATCTCGGCTTCCGGCCGCTGCCGGATGAGGCCGCTCTGTTCACGCCGGCCATCCTCGGGACGGCCAAGAACGCGAGCTTCGACCCGGCATCCGGACGACTGGGCGGGACGACCGCGAAGGGCGTAGACGCGGCGAAGCTGCGCGAGATGATTGCGCGGTTCAGCATGGGCGCGGCGACGCTCGTCGACCGAATCTTTCCGAGGTACCGCGGGCGGCTCGCGCGCGGCCGCGCCAGCTTCCGACCGGCTGAGATTGCGGGCCGCCAAACCACCTGGCGGAAGGACGACACGCGACTGCACGTCGACAGCTTCCCGGCGACGCCAACCGGCGGCCGCCGCATCCTTCGCGTGTTCGCGAACGTCAACCCCGACGGCCGTCCCCGCGCCTGGCGCGTCGGCGACGACTTCGACGCGGTCGCGCGGCGATTCGCCGAACGCCTGCGCGTGCCGCTGCCCGGCAGCGGACACCTGCTCGCGCTGGTTCGCGTCACCAGGTCGCCTCGCACCGCCTACGACGCGTTGATGCTGCAGCTGCACGATCGGATGAAGGAAGACGAGGCCTTTCAGCGCGAGTCGCCGCAGCACGCGATCGATTTTCCCGCGGGATCGACCTGGGTCGCGTTCACCGATCAGGTGAGCCACGCCGCCATGTCCGGTCAGTACCAACTCGAACAGACGTTCCTGTTGCCGATTGATGCGATGGCGGAGCCCGATCGCGCGCCGCTCAGAATTCTCGAACGGATCAAGAACCGCGCGCTGATTTAGCGCGCGGGCGTCGCCGGCCTCGGTCCGACCGTCAGGCCGTCGCCCAGGTATCGCAACGCCAGCGCAGTCATGTCGTCGGCCTGTGGTGCGTCGCCCGTGAACTGGCGGACGCGATCGAGCACCATGTCGACGAGCGCGGGTAGGTCGAGTGCCTGCGCCGACGCGACGGTTGCGATCAGCCGTTCGTCGCCGAATTCGTCGCCGCCGCGATCGATTGCTTCGGTGATGCCGTCGCTGAATGCGAACAGCGTGTCGCCGGCGGCGAGCCGGACTGCTCCCTCCTCGAACGCCGCGTCCTTGAATGCGCCGACCATGACACCGCCGGCGTCGAGCCTCTGCGAGCCGGCCGCGCCGAGCAGCGCCGGCGGATTGTGGCCGGCGTTGCAATAGCGCAGCGTGCCGTCGCGCGCCAGCACGCCGTAGAACATCGTCGCGAACCGCGCTTCGATCGCGCGGCGCGCGAGCGCCTGGTTGACGCGGTCGATGGTCACCGCCGGCGATCCGCTGCTGTAGGCGTGCACCGCGAGGATGCCGTGCAGGACGCCGGCGAGCAGCGCCGCCGGCGGCCCCTTGCCCGAGACGTCGCCGATCACGAATCCGACGGCGCCGTCGGCGTGCTCGAAGTAGTCGAAGAAATCGCCGCCGATGGCGCGGCACGGTACCGACAGCGCCGCGATGTCGACGCTCGCCGAGCGGTAGCGGTGATCGGGCAGCAGCGCGCGCTGGATCTCGGCGGCGACGCGTACGTCGCGCTCGGTCTGGGCGTATTCGAGAATGCCCTGATACAGCCGGGCGCTGGCGATCGCGTTGGTGACGCCGGTGAGCTGCAGGAGGAACCCGCTGAAGTCGTAGGTGCGTCGCTCGCGTGCGACGAGCTGATCGCGCAGCGTGTAGAGAAACACCGACGGCACCCGAATCCGTTTCCCGGTCGGTGGAAAGCCGAACAGCCCGCCGGTGTCGGTGCCGTGAATCGTCAGTGTGAGCACGACGCGATCGCCGATCGCGAGGATCTCGTCGACCTCGGCGTGGAAATCGGGAAAGGCCTCGAACGTGATGCGGGCGATTTGCTCGACGCCGGCGCGGCCCTCGACGACACCGCCGATCGGGCTCTCCACCACGCAGTCCTCGGTATAGTTCCCTGCGAGCGCGATCGGATCGAGCCGCTGATAGGCGTTGCCGATGCGCGCGAACAGTGCGCGGATCTCTTCGCCGGTCGGTGGGCTACTCACGGACGGCTTTGATGATCGACTCCATGTGCGCCAGGTATTTTTCGAGCGCGCGGCGGCCGGCCGCAGTCAGGCGGTATTCGGTCCGCGGCATGCGGCCGGCAAACGACTTGTCGCACGAGATGTACTCCGCGTCCTCGAGCTTTCGTGCGTGCACGCTCAGGTTGCCGTCCGTCGTCTGGAGGAGCCGCTTGAGATCGTTGAACGTCAGCCGATCGTTCGCGGCGAGCGCGCTGACGATGCCGAGGCGGAGCCGCTCGTGGATCACGCGATCGAGATCGAGCGCGGTGCGCACGGGCTTGCCGTCAGCCTTGCGGCCTTTGACTTCTACCTTGTCACTTCTGACGTCCAACTTCCGCGAAGCGGCATTAGCCACCGTATCTCCTCGCGATGAGCAGCCCGAACAGGATGTGAAGGCCGCCAAACCCCGCGGCCAGAAAGTAGTGACCCCACGCGGCGGGCGCCGCGAAGGCGATCGTGCCGAGCGCCATGAACGAGATCCCCATCAGCGGCACGATGCGAACCGATAAGGCGCCGCCGGTCGCGACGGCGGTCCCGTAGAGCAGCAACCAGCATCCCGGCAACCGCGCCGCGAGATCGAGCGACGCGAAAACCGGCGTGAGGATCATGCCGGCGATGAGCGGCGGCGCGTAAGCGAGCGCGAATCGGCGCGCCGGCGCCGCGGTGGACAGTGGCGTCCCGGCGCGCTGTGCCTTGCGCGCGATCGCTGTGAGCCCGATCGCGGCGGCGACGATCGCGTCGGCAAACCAGACCACGATCCAGCGCAGCGAATTGTCGGGCGGCCCGGAGATCGCAGCCGCGACGAGCGCGGTCCCGCCCATCGCGACGCCGCCCCATCCGGGCAGCGCGGTGAATTCGCTGGCCCGCGACATCGCGTCGCGGATGAACCGCAGGTTCTCCGCCGCGTGCGCCTGAATCGGTTCGACGGCGCGGGTCATCGAGAGCTTTATAACACAAAGAGTGGCGGCCTTCAGCCGCCGCGTCGGGGCTAGGGCCTGGGCGCTGGGGGCTGGCTGTTTGAGGCTTGCGGCTTGGGCTTGCGGCTTGAGGCTTGGCTTAATGGGCGCGCAGCAACAGCACAGGGACCCGGACTTCATGGCGGACCCGATCGGCGGTCGCGCCAAGGAGCACGTCCTTGACGAAGCGATGCCCGTGCGTGGACATCGCGATCAGATCGACGCCGCCTTCCTGTGAGACACGAATCAGCTCGGTCGCCGGATCGCCCATCGCCAGCCGCGTTTCGACGGTCAGGCCGCGGCCGATCAGGTCGGTGCGCAGCTGCTCGAGGTAGGTGCGGTCGGCTTTCATCTCCTCCGACTCGCGCAGCTTCAACTGGTCGAAATTCCGCGCCGCCCAGCCGTCGGCGACGTGCACCAGCAGCAGTTCCGCTCCGGTCACCTTCGCCAGCTGGCTGACGTGGTCGATGATCGTGCGATCGGCGCCGGAGTTTTCCACGGCCACGAGGATGCGGCGATACATCAGCTTTGCTAGTGTCCGGCTTTAGCCGGAGCGTGATCGGCCTTCCAGCCGCGCAGCGCGTAGTACTTGTCTTTCGGCTCGGCGGTGAAGCCATTGATGCCGTGCTTTGGCAGCCACCAGCCGTGGATCACCGCGACCAGAACGAGCAGCCCGCCGACGAGCGACGTCGACCAGACCCGACCCGCCGTTGCCGAAATCGTCGTGACTGCGGTGACCATGACAACGAACTTCAGGACGCGACGCCATTTCGGCGTCCGCTCCTCGAAGTGTCCGAACACAATGTTGCCGAGGGCGAATAGCGTCGCCATCGCGGCAACGTCGATCCACAGATTCATGGCTGGCGTCCTAGGCAGCGAAAGTCTGCCACAGAAGGTAGGCGTTCAGTACCGCAATCACCACGGCGACTGGCCAGGCCATCGCCTGGACCCAGAACGGGCTCGCGAACGATCCCATCTTGTGTTTGTCGCTCGTGAACATCACCAGCGGGAAGACCGCAAACGACAACTGCAGGCTGAGAATCACCTGGCTGAGGATCAGCAATTGTCCGGACCCGCGTTCGCCGTAGAGCCAGACGACGATCACCGCCGGAACGATCGCGATGAGCCGCGTGATCAGCCGCCGCAGCCATGGGCGCAGCCGCAGGTTGATGAAGCCTTCCATGACGATCTGTCCGGCGAGCGTGCCGGTCAGCGTCGCGTTCTGGCCCGAGCAGAGCAGCGCCACGGCGAAGAGGATGCTCGCCGCCTTGGTGCCGAGCAGCGGCGACAGCAATTGATAAGCGTCGCCGATGTCGGCCACCGCTTCGTGCCCGCTGCCGTGGAAGACCGCGGCCGCCATCACGAGAATCGCCCCGTTGATGAACAGGGCCGACATCAGCGCGACCGACGAATCGATGGTCGCGAACCGGATCGCTTCCGCCTTGCTCGGGACGTTGTCGAGATATTTTCGCGTCTGCACGATCGACGAGTGCAGATACAAGTTGTGCGGCATCACCGTGGCGCCGAGGATGCTGATCGCGATGTACAGCATGTTCGGGTCGGTGAGGATACGGGTCTGCGGCACGAACCCGAGCGCGACGCCGCCGAAGTCCGGGCGCGCCAGCCACAATTCCACCGCGAACGAGCCGGCGATGAGGCAGATCAGCGCGACGACGAGCGCCTCGACGTAGCGGAAGCCGCGGTGCTGCAGGAAGAGGACGATCAGGACGTCCAGGGCTGTCAGGCAGACGCCCCAAATCAGCGGCAGGCCGAAGAGCAGGTGGAGCGCGATCGCGGCGCCAATCACTTCCGCCAGGTCGCACGCCGCAATCGCGATCTCGCACAGCACCCACAGCACGATCGTCGTCGGTCGCGAGTAGCTGTCGCGGCACGCTTGCGCCAGGTCGCGGCCGCTGGCGATCCCCAGCCGCGCCGCGAGCGCCTGCAGGAGGATCGCCATCAAATTGGAGATCATGATCACGCTGAGCAGTGCATAGCCGTATTGCGCGCCGCCGGCGAGGTCGGTCGCCCAATTTCCCGGGTCCATGTAGCCGACGGCGACGAGATACCCGGGGCCGGCGAAGGCGAACAGTTTTCGCCAGAAGCCGGCCGAGTCTGGGATGGCGATCGAGCCGTGAACTTCAGGCAGACTGACGTTGGAGGGCGGGAGGCGCCATCCGCGGGCTGTCGATGTTGGGGTTTCTGCTGCCATTGCGTTAAAAGTTTGAGCGTTCAAAAACGCTAGGAAACTATAACATGGACCGGCAGGGCGTCGACGCTCAAGATTGCACGCAATATTGGTGAGGTAGAACCTTGCACGCAATTTGGGGCGACTGCCGCCT
>Ga0075425_100000832_pt1 | contig 29525 bp, 23 predicted proteins | sample SoiMethybrSBSTD4_FD_75300 | JGI IMG/M metagenome (GOLD analysis project Ga0075425, IMG submission 75300) | Bulk soil microbial communities from a Populus tree surrounding site in Tennessee, USA - Soil MetaG P. TD hybrid SBSTD4 | ecosystem: Environmental > Terrestrial > Soil > Tree plantation... | reverse complement strand
CCCGGTGAAGCGCGTGCGCGGTGACGGCGATCACGAAGATTTTCTTCGTCCGCGGCTTCGATTTCAGGATGCGCGCGGCCTGCCAGCCGTCGATGCCCGGCATAGTCAGGTCCATCAGCACGACGTCCGGCTGAACGGCGTCGATCATTGAAAGCGCCTGCGCGCCACCGCTGGCGGAATGTACGGTGAACCCGCGGAAGGTCAGGTACTCCACGACGAGTTCTCGTCCGTCCGTAAAGTCGTCAACGACCAGAACGCTCGGTAGACGTGCCGTGCGACGTTGCGTCATGGTCTCCTGAGGCGATGGCGCACTCCCGTGGTGGTAATTAGGTATGGAAAATATTGTAACACAACTGATGCGGGCTCGACGCGACATGTGGTCAAGATGTCGCGTAACCACCGTTCGGCATCGTCACACGATGTGCGCCCCGGTGATGAGGATTTATCAGGCAGTGACGCTGCGACATGTCGTCGGCGTTGTCGACATCCGTGGCTCTTCCGTGACAGCGCCGGGCCCGGGCAGAGTTGAACGATTCGCGTCAAGGATCCGCAGAAAGCAGCCGAACGGCTCGATGAGCGACAACGTGAATTGTCAGGAATGCGGTTCGAGGAGGAAACGCCGTAACCTTACGCACACGCGGTCAAAGTCCCAACGCTCATGGCGCAGCTGTGTCGAGATGTCCTGAATCATGCCGAGAAGGACGGCAAGGCGATCTTCGACGCTCTGGGCACCCTGGTGAAAGAGTTGCTGTGGATTGAGGAGTCGAATCAGCGTTTCTACGCTTATCACTACTTCGGGCGACATCCGGAGCGCCTGATCGGCTGGTTTGATCGACACATGGGCGGCAGCGCAACCGACCGACTGTCTCGGCAGCAGATGTCCGCGCATGCCTCAGTGTGATTTTCACCGAACCGCGAAGCTCCTGCCCAGGAGGTCCGATTCTCTTCTTGCTCGCACAGGCGTGAAACCTGCGAACGGTACTCGGCGTCTCTTCGCGCGTACAAGTGATCGGTAACGTTGCCCTCCTGATTCTCGGATTTGCCGCGCTCGCGGTTAAGGCTTATGTCGCGTTGATCGTCGCGGCGCGGAGTTGGGGCACAAGCGTTGCGAACGCACAGTTAGAGGAAAAGGAAGAGAGCTGCCCTGTCCTGATCGTCGATAAGGGCCACGTCATCCCGCTGGGCGTGAGTGGCCCGAGACCGCCGCGAGCGGTTGCGATCGACCCCAGGGTTCGGCGTCAATGGCGTGAGCGATCAATGCAGCGCTTGTCGGATACGTCTTTTGCCCGGACTTTGCCGTTCAACGTTCCGAGCGCACCGTCGATATAGGCGCCGACCTCGCATTGAATGCCAAATCGGCCGTTTGGGGCGGCCGTCTTATTTGGGTGCACAAACAAAAGCATCGCGGAGTCCGCGAGGTTGACTCCAGAATTGCCGACGACGCGAATCCCATCGTCTTCGTTTGCGTCGAAAATATTACCCGCCACGTCGGCATGCGAGGCTTGTAGAACTGTGAGTCCGTTGCGTCCGTTCCGACTGATCGGTATTGCCGATGATCCGGGCAGTGGCGGCTGATGCCGTCTAGTTTATTGTCATGCACCTGATTCGGGCCCGGAACCTGATCATCTGTGGCGATCACGCCGATGTGGACTGACGCACTACCCAAGACGAGAATGCCGTGCTGCTCATTGTGTTCGGACGTGTTATTGACAATTCGGGGCGAAGCTGTTGTGCGACACTTCAAACCCGCTGTTCGTCGCACTCCGGACGGTGTTGTGATCGAGTGTCGCTGTGGCGCCTCTATTGATCGCGATCCCGAAGCTGCCGCCAACGATCGTGAAGTTTCCGATCGTAATCTCCCGACCCAGAACCTGCACGGCAGGGCGCCCGGCGTCTAGCGCTTCGATTGTGGCGTTGTCCTGACCATCGAAGACGATGCGCTGAACCTCTGATTGAATCAGCACATTCTCGCGACACGTACCCTGCACGAGGACGACGTCGCCAGGTGTCAGCTCATTGAGGACCGACCCGATTACCCCTCCTGCGCTGCAATTGATGTTTTTCGTGGCGGCGCGCAGCTGCACCGCTGCCGTCAGGCAAATGCCGAGCATGCCGGCGATGACAAGCTGATGCCAGCGCAGATAGGACGGGCGCAATGGTGCTCCCCCTGACTCTCTTAGGCGTCTGTACTCGACCGCGTGCGCGACGCGAACCGTTCGACTGCGTCGCGCATTATGGCTCGCCCTGCACCCTTGTGGAAATCCGCCAGACTGCCGCGCTGCCGGTGCGAGGGCCGGAAAGGCGCCGTGATGCCGCGGAGAAGAAGGACCGCATCGGCGTCGCCGTGGCACGACGTTCCCGGGCGGCATGTCGGCGGGTCACGCCGTTGCCTCGCCAACGTCACGGTGGCGCAGATTGCCGAGGCCGGACGTCGCATCGCCGGCAGACGGTTCTTTGACTGGGTCCATCGTCTCTCAGATCGATGCGTCGAACGCCCGGCGCCTGGCCCCACGTGCCGGAACGGGGACTGCACGTGCCCTCGGACCCGTCCCGACGCGTTCAACGATGCGCCGGCGGTGATGCCCCGACCGGTACCTTCCCAGCCGATTAATCGGAGCTGTCCCTCTTACCTCTTCTGAAAAGTGAAGCGCTCGACCAGCGTTCGGACGCGCTCTTTCTGACGACGCGGCGGGAATCGCTTGGTTCTGGTCAGCTCGGCGATGCCATGCAGGCTCGCCCAAAACAGTTCCGATACCACCTCTGGCTTCGTCTCCCCCTGAAACAACACCATCAGCTGGGCAAACGCGAAGCGCAGTTCCGGAGGGGTCGCCGCCTCATCGAATGGCACGCTCAGGCTAAGCGAAAACATCACCTCATAGAGTGCCGGCGAGGACGCGGCGAACTCCAGATAGGCGTCGGCGACGGCTTCGATCGGATTTCCCTTCCGGGCCTGTTTACGTGCGTTCTCCAAAGCCACGCCAATCTCCTGGAAACCCTCGATGGCGACGGCCGCGAGGATGCCGTCGCGGCTCTTGAAATGAGCGTACAAAACGGGCTGGCTATAGGAAATCTCGTCCGCCAGCCTCCGAACGGTGACGTTCGACCATCCGTCACGTTCGGCGAGGCGTCGAGCGGCGCGGAGGATTTGTGCACCGCGCGCCTGTTTGTCCCGCAGTTTTCGTTCCGCGATTCGGTTGTGTGTCCCCGTCCTGGCCATTGATAGGAAGTGTAGCGCCGCTAGCTCCACGTGATCGGGCACAACGGTTGGCGAGCTTGCATATTACAATCTAGCAGTGCTAGATTTTCTACTATTGGTAATAGCGAGTGCTCTGGCCGCTGTGGCCGCGACGTCGGAAGGCCAGGCAATCCTCCCCACGCGAACCGGAACCGAAAGGCAGCAGGAGGGACGACATGGCAACGGACGTCGAGCATCCCACGGTTGGCAGGAACTCACTGCTGTTCTGGTGCACGCTGGTGGTGCCGGCGGCGATTATCGCGATCGGCATCAACTTCATTCTCAATCCCGTTGGGGCTTCAATCGGTTACGGGATTCCAGTCCGCGACCCTGCGGCCTTCCCTTTCATGTGGATCAAGGGAATCCGCGACATCTTTTCGGGACTCGCAATCCTGCCATTCCTCTGGAGGGGAGACCGGCGAACCACAGCAATCCTGTTCGCTATCGCAATTCTCGTCCCGGTCTGCGACGGATTGGTCATTTTGCGACATCTTGGCTTTGCGCCGCCCATCTATATCCACTGGGGAACAGCGCTCTACATGATGATCGTGGCCGCCTTCCTTTTTGGAGCGCCCGCGGCGTAACGGTCCTTCGCTCAAGATCGGGACGGAGATCTTCAACATGGGAACGGTGAATGTCATGGCGATGGTCTCACTCGCGTGCGCGTTGCTGGGTGCCGCCGCGGTATACGGGACTGATGTGTTCTTTTGCGTGGTTGGACGCACGGCCCTGACGCGCGTGAACGACGCGTCCCTCGTCGAGACGATGGGGCGTTTTCACGAAGTAGCGGACCGACGAATGCCGGTCTTTGGAATCATCGGCATTGCCGGCGCTCTCGCGAACGTTGCGTTGTCGGGCGCTTCATGGCGTTGGGCGCTGAGCGCAGTCGTCGCCCAGATCCTGTGGATCCTGGTCTATCGCAGCGTATCAGCTCCGGTGAACGCTGAACTGACCCGCCATGCACGCGCGGGTTCTATTCCGACCGACGCGCGAGCGCTGCAAGCGCGGTGGGACAGCGTGATCGTCGCGCGCGTGCTTCTCATGGGCTTCGCGGTGGTCGCGCTCGCTGCTGCGCTCGTGCGTTCGGCGGGGTGACGCGCCGCCGGAGGGTGGCGCGCCGCATTCCGATAGAGGATGTCGACATCGCTGACAGCAGCCTGCCGACGAAACTGCTCGATGGTACGCGAGCGAGTGACGCGGACGATACCGGCACTGTCCGGCGTCATGTCGACGTACTCACGGAAGCGTCGAGACACGTCGCGACCCGCAATTCCGAGCACGCGCGATCGTGACCGCTTCGGAATTCGTTTTGTCGCGTTGTGCCGCGTGTCGTTCGTTGCGCACAACGTGTCGATCAAGTCGGCATCCGAGATGTGCGCATATACGGCGAGCCGCCGCAGACTGATCCCACCCTCTCCGCCACATCCAATCGTCAGCAACCTGGCAAAACGAACCCGCGATCCCGCTTGTTTGGACCAGGCAAGACAATCGCGTGTAACTCGTCGATCGGCAGGGCCGGTGAAAAGAAACCGTCTCCGTGCCTTCGGCAACGACATCGAGGCCCAGGGTCGCGGCGAGGTTCACAATCGCCCGGACGATCTCGCGGCACTCGTTGTTCTGGTCCTTGCCGGCGACGAACGATTGATCGATTTTCAGTACGTCCGCCGGGAAACGCTGCAGGTAGCTGAGCGACGAATAGCCGGTCCCGAAGTCATCGAGGCTGATGCGCACGCCAAGTGCCTTCAGCTCGGGAATTCCAGTCCCTTTCATGCCTCCATGTCATCTCCAGGCGCCGTCATTCGCACGGGCGAATCCTTGGGAGGATCGGCGGCGTGAACAGCGGGGAACAGCGAATCTTCAGACTGCGACGAAGACGTCAGCGCTCGTTGCAACGGCGAGCAATCTGAAGGCGCGACGTGCACAGGGAGTTTGGCTCCGCTTGTGGCGCGGGTTTTCCCACTGCCTCCACCAGCTTGATTTCATTCTCGCCGGCGACGGTCAAACAGGAACAGCGGATACGGTTCGACGGTTTCAGCCGACTCGCTTCGCTGCAACACATTCTCCGCCGCCTCGACGGCTGTCTGAATTCGTTGCCTCGCGTCGCAGGCTGATACGCAGGGATCGTGCGCTCGGTTTCGCCACTCGTTTTCGCGCAGCGTCCACACCAGCTCTGGATCGCGTGGAATGCCCTGTTCTGACGACGTCTCAAGGGTCGACTCGGGCCGTGCGCCCAGTTTCTGAACGGCGGCGTGTGCGCGCCGATTCCGCAGCGCGATGCGTGCTTCGAGACGGTCGACGCGCGCGGTCGTGAACGCAAACTCCACGAGCACCGTGGCGGCGTCGTAGAACACGCCAGTGGACCAGAAATGAGAGCTCAAGACAAACCCCCATTCGGCGTTGGACGACGCCGGATCCAGCGAGCGGACCTGCAGGATGCCAACGGCTGCCGTCATCCCGTCCGGAACGATTCCGAAGCACAGGCCACGGCCTCGCCGACGTTCCTCGAGCGACCACGCGACAAATCCCGCAAACTTGGCGAGCGTCGGGGGCGGCGGAGCCATGTGCGCAGTGACCGCCGGATCGGAGAACAGCGTAGACAGCGTATGAACATCGGATGCGGCGACCTCGCGGAGCGTGATCAATTCGCCACGCAGGCGTGGCAGGCCCTCGGTCCAGCGCTTGAACATCGATTCGAATCTTAGCGGAGGAGGGTCGCGCAACCCAGCGGGGCGGATGCTAAATCGGTCCGCCAGAGAGCGTCGACAGGGCGATGAAGTGCGCGCCGCCGAGCAGCCGGGTTCGAAACTCGTTCGCAAAGAAATGCCGTACGTTCTCTGCTTTTCAACGAGCGGCGTTCTGCGAATCCCATCCTCTCCGCCAAATTCTCCGTCTAGATCCGACAACCAATTTTTCGCACTGCTCGTCATCGAAGAAATCCGAACGCGCGCGATTCCTGATGAGCGTATGCGCGGGTGCTCGTGCTGTTCCACCCGAACAGCGTGCCCAATGGGCCATCAAGCACCGTTCGACTTGCCGCCCGTCACGGCAACGCACGCATCGTCCTCTGTCATGCCGGCGGCACGACGCTAGCCGTTGATATCTGAGCCCATGCGCGATCGCGAAGGAGTGCTGTTCAACTCGACATCTGATCTGTCGCGGACTTATTGATGACGTGCCGCGCGCGATCAATACGGTCGAGTGAGGACGTGGAGAGACATAGAGGGAATCTGTGACGCACAGGTCGCGATGACGAATTCGTCACCGTGGCGACTGGCGGTGACAGGCGTCGCAACGTAAACACAACCGAGAACAGAGGCGCTATCATCGCGAACGGGCCTGTCTATCGCCGAGGGACCGTTCGCCGGCGCAGACGCGTCCGAGTTTCAAGCACCGCGTACGAAACGGGTTCTGGCGATCGATCACCTATGTCCTCCGACGACGATCTGATGCGGTCGCTCGCCGCGGCCATTGCCGACGGCTCGAGCATCGACTGGAGCGATGTCGAGGCGCGGATGAGCGACGCCGGACGCGGCGACCAACTGCGCCGCCTGCGCGCGCTCGCGGCGATGAGCGACGCGTTCCGCAGCGATCGCGGCGACGAACCGCCGTACCCGGCGGTAGAAGCGCCGACGCCCGCACAACCCACACGCGACCTGACGCTCGGCGGCGGTCGCTTCCAGGTGACGCGCCGCCTCGGCAGCGGCGCGTTCGGCGTCGTCTACGAGGCGTTCGACAGCGCGCGCGCGGCGACCGTCGCGATCAAACGCGTGCGCGCCGTCGACGTCGCCAGCATCTACGACGTCAAGAAGGAATTCCGGGTGCTCGCCGATCTGATGCACCCGAACCTGGTCACGCTCTACGACCTGTTCGCGGACGGCGACGACTGGTTCATCGTGATGGAACTGGTCCGCGGCGTCGACTTCCTCACCTACGTGCGCGGCGACGCAGCCGGGGCGCCGCCGCTCGCCGCCGCCACCCTCCCGCAACGGACGGCCGACTGGACGCTGCTCGAGCGAGCCGTCGCGCAGTTGGTCCGCGCCGTGTGCTACCTGCATGAACGCGGCAAGCTGCATCGCGACTTGAAGCCGACCAATGTTCTGGTGACGGCCGACGGCGTTTTGAAGGTCCTCGACTTCGGGCTGACGACGGAGATCGTGCCGGACGTGATGGGCGACTCGTTTCGGATTCGCGGTACCCCCGCCTACGTCGCGCCGGAGCAGGCGGCGGGTCAGCCGGCGACCGAGGCCAGCGACTGGTACAGCGTCGGCGTCATGGTGTTCGAGGCGATCACCGGCGAGCGCCCCTTCGACGGCGAGTTCCTGCACGTCCTCGACGCCAAACAGCGGCAGGATGCGCGGCCGCTGTCGGCGCTGCGCAGCGACGTCCCCGAGCCGCTCGACGCGCTCTGCCGCGAGCTGCTCGACCGCCGGCCGGAGCGTCGCCCTGGCGACGCCGAGATCGCGGCCCGCGTCGCGCGCGTGTGGCCGGCGTCGGCGGCCGCGGCGCCGCCGCGCGTCGCCAGCCGCAGCGGCGCGCCGTTTGTCGGCCGGGCGGCGCAGCTCGCGGTCCTCGACGACGCGTTCGACGCGGCGGTCGCCGGCCGCGCGCAGATGGTGTTCGTCAAGGGCAGCTCCGGCCTCGGCAAGACCGCGCTGATTCACCGCTTCCTTACGGGACTGCGCGAACGGCATCAGAACGCGGTGCTGCTGTCGGGCCGCTGCTACGAACGTGAATCGGTGCCGTACAAGGCGCTCGACAGCCTCATGGACCGGTTCAGTCACTATCTCCGCACGCTGCCGCCTGCCGACGTCGATGCCCTGCTGCCGCGCGACGTGCCGGCGCTGACGCGCCTGTTTCCGATCCTCCAACGCGTCGATCAAGTGGCGACGGCGCGCTACCGGTCGCCGTCGGTCGCCAACGCGCACGAACTTCGCCGCCGCAGCTTCGCGGCCTTCCGCGAGTTGCTGGCGCGCCTGGCCGATCGCCGCCCAACGGTGCTCGTCGTCGACGATCTGCACTGGGGCGACAGCGACAGCGCCGCGCTGATCGACGACCTGATGTTCGGCGGCGACCCGCCGCCGCTGCTGTTCGTCGCCTGCTATCGCTTCGAGGAGATGTTCAGCAGTGCGCCGCTGCGCTCGCTGGTCTTCAGCGAGCGGCCCGCCTCGCAGGGCTGCGATGTGCACGAAATCGAAATCACCGAGTTCAGCGTCGAGGAATCGTACCAGCTCGCCTCGGCGCTGACGACGCTGCACGGCGGCGCGGCGACCGACGTGGCGTCGATCGTGCGCGAGTCGGGCGGCAGCCCGTTCTTCATCAACGAGCTGATTCAATATTCGGCCGAACCCGATCGCGGCGGCGCCGCGGGGGCGGTTGATGCCGCCGACCATCAGCTGTCACCGGTCGGCCTCGACGCGGTGATTCGCGCGCGCGTCCGTCGCCTTGACGACGACGCCCGACGATTGTTGCAGATCCTGGCGATCTTCGGTGGCCCGCTGCAACTGTCGGTGGCGGTCGCCGCGGCGGGCCTGCGCGAGGGCGGACTGCACACGGTGCTGCTGCTGCGCGCGGCGCACTTGACGCGGACGCGGCTCGCCGACGCCGGCGAAGAGATCGAGTTCTATCACGATCGCATTCGTGAGACCGTCGCCGCGGATCTGCCCGCCGACCGCGTGCCGCGCCTGCACGCACGGCTCGCGGCGGTGCTGCAGGCGGCGGGCAACGTCGCGCCGGAAACGCTGCTCGTCCACTTCCGCGGCGCCGGAGAGCTCGAGGCCGCGCACGAGCAGGCGGTCCGCGCCGGCGATCGCGCGCGGGACGCGGTCGCTTTCGATCGCGCCGCGTCGTACTACCGCACGGCGCTCGAGCTGAGTCAGGCCGACGGCGCGCCGCGCCACGAGATCGAGGTCAAGCTCGCCGACGCCCTGGCCGCCGGCGGCCGCGGCTACGAAGCGGCGCAGGCGTACTTTGTCGCCGCCCGCGGCGCGCTTGCCGCCGAGTGGATCGGCCTGCAGCGCCAGGCCGCCGATCAACTCCTCCGCAGCGGCCACATCGACGAGGGGCTCGACGCGATCGCGCGAGTCCTCACCGCGCTCGGCATGCAGCTGGCGAGCTCGCCGCTGCGCGCCTTGCAGTCCGTACTGTGCCGCCGGTTATGGCTGCGGCTGCGCGGTCTGCACTTCGAGCCGCGCGATCGATCGCAGATCTCGGAAGAGCAGCTGGTCCGCGTCGACGCGTGCTGGACCGTCGCGACCGCGATTGGCGTTGTCGACACCATCTGCGGCGCCGACTTCCAGGCCCGGCATCTCATCCTCGCGCTCGATACCGGCGATCCCTTCCGCGTCGCGCGCGCGCTCGCGCTCGACAGCGCGTACGCGGCGCTCGGAGGATCGCGCACGGTGGCGCGACAGCGCGCATTGACCGAGGTCGCGCAACAACTCGCCGATCAGGTCGGCCAGCGCGAGATGATGGCCTACGTGACGCTTGCCAGGGGAGTGGGGGCCTTCTTCCAGGGCGACTGGATTGGCGCGCGCGATTACCTGCAGCGCGCCGAGCCGATGCTTCGCGAATGCCCGACGAGCATCGCGTGGGAGCTCGACACCACCTACTTCTATCACCTGCTGGCGCTGTTCTATCTCGGGGAGATCGACGAAGTCGTGCGGCGGCTGCCGGGGTTTCTCCGCGAGGCGCGCGAGCGCGACGATCTGACCGCGGCGACCAACCTGCGAACGCGCGTCGGCTACGTGATCCATCTCGCCGCCGACCGGCCCGAGGCGGCGCGCGAGGAAGTGCACCATGGCATGCAGACATGGGGGCGAGCGTCGTTCCAGGCGCAGCACTCGTGGGAGATGTACGTGGTCGGCGAGATCCACCTCTATTCCGGCCGCGGCGTCGAGGCCTGGCAGTGGGTCACCGGCAAGTGGCCGCAGCTGCGCCGGTCGCTGCTGTTGCGGATTCAAGCGGTACGCATCGAATCACAGTACATGCTCGGCCGCGCGGCGCTGGCCGCGTCGCTCGACCGGCGGTGGTCGGCAGCGGAATGCCGCCGCCTGGTCAAACAAGCTGCCGGCTGCGCGAAGCGACTCCGCCGCGAACGGGCGCGCTGGGCCGCGCCGCTGGCGGCGCTCGTCGAGGCCGGCGTCGCGATCACACGCGGCGATGCGGCACGTGCGGCGCGAGATCTCGAACGAGCCGAGCAGGGGTTTGACGAGGTCAACATGGCGCTGCACGCCGCCGTTGCGCGGCGGCGGCGAGGCGAAATCCTCGGCGGCGAACCGGGTGCGGCCCTGGTCGACGCCGCGAACAGCTGGATGAAGGCCCGAGACATCGTCCGGCCCGATGGCATCGTCGATATGCTCGCCCCCGGCCGGTTCGCGCCGTAGATCGTCAGTCTTCGATGCTCAGCCGGTGCGCTGGTCCCATCTTCTCGACGAGGCGGAGGACGGCGCGGTGCACAGCCATGCGCGCCGCGTTCGGACTCGGCTTGCCGAGGATCGGCGCCATTTCATCGTACGTCTGTCCGAGCTCGAGCCGCGCGATGATCGCGTCGCGATCCTCGGGCCGCAGTTCCGCGAGCGCGGCTTCATAGGCGTCGAGCGCTTCCTGGCCGATAGCCTGCTCGAGCGGCGATCGACCGCCTTCCGGAATCGTCTCGCCGATTTCCGTCGCCTGGGGACGCCGGTGGGCGCGTCGCAGCTCGTCGCGGATCCGGTTCATCAGCGCCTGCCGCAGGTAGGCCTGAAGCGCGCCGGGGCGCTCGTAGCGGAAGTGTTCGAAGTGCTTCATCGCCTGGATCAACGTGTCCTGTACGAGATCCTGCGTGTCGTTCATGTCACGCGCCCAGTGCGGCAGCCGCCCGCGCGCCCATCGGCGCAGCGCCGGCGTGTAGCGCCGAAGCAGCGTGTCGAGCGCCTGCGCGTCGCCGCCGCTGACGCGTTGCAGCAGATCGAACGAGGTCTCCGCGGACGGTTCGTTGGCGGGTCGCTCTGACGGTCCAGCCATGGCAGCCTACGTTCAGCGACTATACCGCATGCGGCGAACGCGAAACCGCGCCGGCGGCCGAACGGCCGACCATGTATATATAATCGGCGACACCGTGCTTGCCAGGCTTCCCCGTCCCCAGGGGCGTCGTTGATCGGGGGCATGCCCGACCTGGATCATCCTGCGCCAGCGTGCGTTGCCGCGTCGGACGCGAGTGCCGGCGCGGCTGTCCGGTCTCCGGGCGTGCGCGTCAAAGTCGCATCGGAGGCGTGGGAGTTCGACCAGATCCACCGGCTCAACTACCGCACCTTCGTCGAGGAGATCCCGCAACACCAGGGCAACGCCGACGGCGTGCTCGTCGATCGGTTCGATCGCGAGAACACCTACATCATCGCGGTCGACGGACGGCGGCTGCTGGGGATGATCGCCGTGCGCGGCACGCGTCCGTTTTCACTCGACGCGAAGCTGCCGGATCTGGACGCCTACCTGCCGCCGGCGCACCGTGTCTGCGAATTCCGGCTGCTTGCTGTCGATCCGTCGCACCGCGCCGGCCGTCTTCTGCAGCCGCTGATCGAAGGCCTGTGGCGCCACTGCGAGGCGTGCGGCTACGACCTTGCGCTGATCTCGGGAACGACGCGACAGGCGAAGCTGTACGCGCACCTCGGGTTCGTGCCGTTCGGGCCGCGGGTCGGGACGCCCGGCGCCGAGTACCAGCCGATGATGCTGACGCTCGCCGCCGCGCAGACAGTGGTGCGCAACGTGGTGCGCGGGAGCATCGCGTCGCAGAACCCCGCCCCCGTCAATCTCCTGCCCGGACCGGTCACCGTCACGCCCGCGGTGCAGACGGCGCTCAACGAAGCGCCGGCATCACACCGATCGCCGGCGTTCGCGGCGCATTTCGCCGCAGTGCAGGGTCATCTGCGGGCGCTCACCGGGTCGTCGCACGTGCAGCTGCTGCTCGGCTCGGGCACGCTGGCCAACGACGCCGTCGCCGCGCAATTGTCGCTATGCGACCAGCGCGGTCTCATCCTCAGCAACGGCGAGTTCGGCGAACGGCTCGCTGATCACGCGCGCCGGTTCGGACTGCGCTTCGCGACCGTCGAGGCGCCGTGGGGACGTCCGATCGATCTCGACCTCGTCGGGCGCGCGCTGCAGGAACGGCCGTCGTGGATGTGGTTCGTGCACCTCGAGACCTCGAGCGGCGTGGTCAACGATGCGACCGCACTACAGGCGATGTGCGCGGGCCGCGGCGTCGATGTCTGCGTCGACGCGATCAGCGCGCTCGGCAACGTGCCGGTAGACCTGCGCGGTGTGCGTTTCGCGACCGGTGTCAGCGGGAAAGGCCTCGGCGCGTTTCCGGGGATCGCGCTCGTGTTTCACAATCGCCCGATCGCCGAGAGCGGTGGACGGCTGCCGCGATATCTCGACCTCGGCCTGTACGCGCGCGATCGCGGTGTGCCGTTCACCCATTCCTCCAACCTGGTCGCGGCGCTCGAAGCCTCGTTGGACCGTCAGGACTGGGAGCCGCGCTTCGCCGCCGTCGCCGCGCAGACGCGGTGGTTGCGCGATCGGCTCGAGCGGCGCGGCTTTCGCGCCGTCGCCGCGCCTGACCATCAGGGACCGGGCATCGTGACGATCGCGCTGCAGCCGTCAACGAACTCGATCGAGATCGCCGACCTGCTCGAAGCCGACGGCTTTGCCGTCTCGGCGCGGAGCCGTTATCTCGTCGATCGCAACTGGCTGCAATTCAGTGTGATGGGGTCGCCGTCGCGCGACGACCTTCGCGGCCTCCTCGACGCGTTATGCCGCGCCGCCTGCTGACCAGCCGTTACGCGCCGTTCATCACCCACGCCGCGCTCGCCGCGCTGACCGCCGCGCTCTTTGTCCTGCTGATGCGGCTGCCGCTGTGGATCGCGTTCGTGCCGTGCGCGCTCATCGAGCATCGCATCGGCGTCCTGCTCCACGAGTACATCCACGGCATCGCGTTGAGGAAGTATCAGCACAACCTGTGGGTACTGTCCGCCTACGAAGGGTTGCTGCTGACATTCGGCCTCGGCGAGCTGTTTCGCGGCACGCACCTCGCGCACCACCGCTGGCTGAACACCGACAAGGATCCCGCGTTCGCCGCCGAACGCCCGGCCAACGACACCGCGTGGGGAACGATGATGGCGCTCGAGGGCATCCAGCATCTGATCTACCTGGCCGACTGCTTTCGCGGTCGCCATCGATACGTCCGGCCGTGGCGGGTCGCGTTCGGCGCATGCCTGTCGGTGGTGGTCGCTTGCGGCTGGGTCGCGGCCGGTCTCGGTCGCATACCCATTGCCCTCGTCGCGCTGACCCTCTACAACACGATGATCCCGGTGTCGTTCCGTGGCGCGATCGAGCACCACAGCCACCCCGGCGATGAAGCCTTCGCCAACGAGTACCGCGTCGTCATCCCGCTCTTCAATCTCAACAAGCACGTCCACCATCATCGCGATCCGGGCTGTCCGTGGTATTTGCTCGAATACCAGACGCCGCGTCCACTGTGGACCGTGCACTACTTCACCCACTGGTTCCGCGTCTATCTGACGCACGAATACGTGCTGATGCGACCGCAGCCCGCAGATCGCCGCGGTGCGCCACCAGCACGATAGCGACGACTGCCGCAACCGTCGCCACCACATCGCCCGGCATGCCGAGCGGCAGGAGGATGAGCGGTGCCGCCGCGTAGGCGATCAGCCCGCAGATCATGAACCGGCGGAGCAACGGGTAGCCGAGCGCAAATACGGCGGCGATCGCGATGACGATGCGAGGGTCGTAGACGAGGAAGGCGCCGAGCGACGGCGCGATCCCTTTGCCGCCGCGAAACCCGAGCTGCACCGGCCAGACGTGGCCGCCGACGACGGCAATCACGGCAAGGCCCGCGGCGAGCGGGTCGACGCCGGCCTGCCGAGCGGTCCACGCCGCCGCCGCGCCTTTCGCGCAATCGAACGCCAGCGTGACCGCGAACCCGCCGGCGCCGAGCCGCCGGCCGACATTGGTCGCGCCGGCCGCGCCGCTGCCGCTTTTCCGGATGTCCTCGGCGGCAACGAGACGCACCAGGTAATAGCCGGCACACACACATCCGAGCGCGTACGCCGAAATGGCGGCGATGACCGTCGTCATCGGCCGGACACGACACGGCGTCGTGCGTGCCAACAGCTGGCGACGTCGCTTTCCCAGCGCGGCAGCATCAACGTGATCAGGACTTCGTCGATGCACGACACGAAGGCGACGACCGCGGCCGGATACAGCAACCATTCGATCCGATCGAGACGGAACAGCAGCAGCACCGTCGAACCGAGCAGGACCGCAGTGATCTTGGTTCCCCACGTGTGGTAACTGGGAATTCGGCGCCACTTGAGGAGCGCCGCCGCATAGGTGAGAAGGTGTGCGCCAATCACCGCGCCGACGAGCACCTGGTGACGGCGGAGCGCATCGGGGAAGAGCAGCCAGACGCCGATTGGCACCGTCAGGATGATCGCCAGGTCGGCGCGACTGTCGAGTCGCGCGCCGGCGGCTGTCGGCTCTGCGTAGTGCCGCACGATCGGACCGTCGATGGCGTCGGTGCCGAGGGCGACGATGAGCGTCCAGAAATACGCGTCGCGGCGTTGCGACCAGGCGAGCGCGAGGAGCACGGGCGTCATCGCGAGCCTGAACCACGAGAGGGCGTCCGCAAGCCGGCGAGCGCTGTGCGGCGACACGGGCGGTGGCTCCCAGCGAGTGATGCCCGATCCTCTCAGGAATCGTCGCCGAGAGCCAGAAGAATGTCGCCCTTCGGCGACACGACGCTTATTCGTCGATCGTCGCGAGCGCCTGCGCGAGGCGATTCATCGCGCGGCCCACGGCGGCACGCGCCGCGTTCGGCGTCGGCGTGCCGAGTACCACGGCCAGCTGTTCGTAGCTGTACTGCTGCTGGATGCGTCCGATGATCGCGTCGCGATCACGTTCGGACAGGGTGTTCAGCGCGGCGACGTAGCGCGCCTGATTTTCGGTGCCAATGACTTTGTCGAGCGGCGACAGCCCATCGTCGACGAGATCGTCGGGGAGACTCGTGGACAGTGGCCGGCAGCGATCGCGCCGCGCGAGATCGCGGACCCGGTTGACGATCGCCTGCCGCAGATAGGCCTGCAGCGCGCCCTGTCGCCGAGCCTCGAACCTGTCGAGGTGACGGAGCGCCGAGATCACGGTGTCCTGAACCAGATCGGCCGTGTCGAGCGCGCCGCGGCTCGAACGGGGCAACCGTCCGTGAGCCCATCGCTGCAGCGGCGGAATCGAGCGCTGGAAGATCGCGTCCAACGCGCCATCGTCGCCCTGCTTCATCTGCGCGAGCAAATCCATCGTCGTCTCCACGGGATTCGGCTCGCGGCGCGGCGCTTGCGGCGCGGCGAACAGGTCCTGCGTTTCGTCGGAGACAACGGTCATCGGTGCGAACGTCATGGGTTTCCTCCTGGCCGCCGCTTCGCAGCGCCGCGTATATCTGGGCAAAACGACGCCGGCCGCCGATTCGTACAGGCCCCGGGAGAACCGCGCAGCGATGTGCAAACCGACAGGTCACCACGTTATTGCTGGTGAGGCCGCCACGGAGGCTGCAGTCCGGTCCGACGCTCTTCGCGTCTCTCGGCCCGGCGGCGGCGGAAACTCGACCATATCGCCGTGCAAGGAGGGGCCGTGACCTGCTATCGATGCGGAAGACGTACTGGTCTCGAGACGGTCGGGTGGTGTCGGCGCTGTCGAGAGTGGCTCGAGTGGCAGGCACTGCAGGCCACGTCCGGCGTGCGGCGCAGTCAGCGCTGATCGTTACGCCCTGCCCTGACGGGGGCCGTCGCGGGCGGCATTCCCACCCGTTTGCCAGACTGGCGAGAGCCGGAGGCGACCGATGCGGCTCTCGCTGCTCCTCGGACTCCGCATCCCATCAATGCCGTTGAAGGTGAATGGTCGGCGAATTATCTGACGCGCGCCGAGCTCGCGTGCGAGGAACTCTACTATCGCTACGAGACGCAACAGCGCAACAGCCGCATCGTCATGGTGAAAAAGAAGACGATGTTGAAACCAGACCGTCAGTGGCGCTGATGGCCGCGCTGACCGCGGTTGGCCCGCCAATACCCGAGGACGAGCGCACTCGGATCGCGAAAGAAGGTGCGGAGCTGGGCAAACGCTACCGCGCCGTGCGGTAGCGCCTGACACGCAGCCCGATTACAGGTTCCTGAGTTGGTCGATCGTCAAGATCAGCGATCGACGGGACCGCAGATGATCGTGTTCGGCTTCATCGGTCCGAGAACTCGCGTGCAACGGCACCTGAACGGCACGTGCCGGCTGAACGCCGGCTGTCGCGGCCGGACGAAGCCAACGGCATGCCGCTTCAACGCACATCAAGAGACGGGCAACTAGTTGGGTCATAGCGTGTTGTTGTTTTCAGCGCACGTGTCGCTGCTTTTCGTCGAGCCGGCTGTCGGCGGCGAGCGGTGTTCGCCTCCGACATAAAAAACGTCGCGGCAGGCCAACCCGTACGGACTCGATCCTCCCTGGCGGCCTGTGATTCTCACGGCGTGACGCCGTACCGACGCACGCATTCCGACGTTTCTGGTGGTGAGCGCCAACGAAGGAAACGGAGGGACACCGTGACTACAACCGATTCGGACTTCGAGTGGCGGAGTCTCGAACCAGGCACGCAAATCGTCGTGGAAGACGGCCCGCTCTACGGTGTGCGAGGAACCGTGTTGGGCGTCGACGAGGACGATCGTGTGATCGTGTCGGTGCTGCTGCTGCGCGGCGTGATGGCGTTTGTCATCGATTCGGCAGCGCTCCGTATCGAGGGGCAGATCCCGCCTGCGGCCTTGCGAGCGCACTGAACCGTGCCATCTCCAATATTCATCTTCGCGGGCCAGGGGACGCTGGACACGGCGATCTTCAAAACGGGATCGCTCGCCGAGCACTTGAAGGCGGTGCGCCATGCGCTCGGCGGCGCCGATCGCATCGATCAGTTCGTGCTCGCCGCGGCGATCGCACACGATCGCGCGCTGCGCAGCCACGGATTGCAGCCCGCCGCGCTCGTCGGCCACGGCTTCGGCGAGTTGGCAGCGCTTGTGTGCGGCGGCGCCTTCACGCTGGAGCAGGCCGCTGACATCGCGGCGCGGCGCGCCGCCGTTCTGGACGCGCACTGCTGCGAGCCCGGCGGCATGTTGACGCTGCAGGCGACGACAGCGACAGCCGAACACCTGGTTCGCCTCGCGGGTGCATTCCGCGCCGCGGTTGCGGCCGAGAACGGCTGCGCCGACACTGTGGTCTCCGGCACGAGTCGCGGGCTGAAGGCGGTGCGAAGGCTGGCGCGCGCGAAGCGGATTCCGTTCTCGGAGCTGAGTGCTCGATGGCCGCTCCATTGCGGCGAGTTGATGCGGCCGGCGGCGATGAAACTGGCCGCGCAGCTGCGCTCGATACAGCCGCGCCCGCTCCAGATACCGGTGTTTTCGCCGACCCTGGGACGCTACTACCGAGGCGTCGACGATCTCACCGAGTGCCTGGCGTGGAACCTCGCCCGGCGCGTGAGGTTCGCTGATGCCGTGCGAACGCTCGCCGCTGCCGGCCTCACCGGATTCGTGGACTGCGGCGCCTTGCGCGGCCTCGCGCGGCACGTCCACGCCATCGTCGCCGCGACGACCGCCGATGGTCGCGCCGCATGACCGCAGCGCTGCCGTCGCCGGCGGCGGCTCGAGACCCAGGGACAGGGCGCAGCCAGATGTCGACGTTCAAAAAAATTCTGATCGCCAATCGAGGCGAAGTCGCGCTTCGCATCATCGTCGCCTGCCGCGAGCTCGGCATTCGAACCGTGGCGGTGTATTCACAGGCGGATGAGCATGCGCTGCACGTACGTTTTGCCGACGAAGACGTGTGTATCGGGCCGGCGCGCAGCGCCGAGAGCTACTTGTCGGTCCCCGCGATCATCAGCGCAGCGGAAGTGACCGGAGCCGATGCGATCCATCCGGGATACGGCTTCCTCTCGGAGAGCGCCTACCTCGCCGAGGTGTGCGAGGCCTGCGGAATCAGGTTCATCGGCCCGCGTCCGGAGGTGGTCAGGCTGCTCGGCGACAAAGCGCGGGCCCGCGACGCGATGCGCAGGGCTGGTCTGCCGCTCTTACCGGGCAGCGATGGCCCGGTGCGTTCGGAAGAACGCGCGCTCGCGGTCGGCGACGAGATCGGCTACCCGCTGATCGTCAAGGCTGTCGCCGGCGGAGGCGGGCGCGGGATGCGCATCGTTCGCCGCGCGTCGGATCTTCGCAATGCGGTGCGGACCGCGCAGCGTGAGGCGGAGGCGGCGTTCGGCAACGGCGCGGTGTACGTCGAGCGATACCTGGAGAGCCCGAAGCACATCGAGGTCCAGATCCTCGCCGACGAACACGGCAACGTCGTCCATCTCGGCGAACGGGAATGCTCGATCCAGCGCCGCCACCAGAAGCTGCTCGAGGAGTCCCCGTCGCGGTCGCTGACCGCGGATATCCGCCGCGAGATGGGACACCTGGTCGTCGAAGCCGCCAAATCAGTCGGTTACACGAATGCCGGCACCTTCGAATTCCTGCTGGATGGCGACGCGCGCTATTACTACATGGAGACCAACACGCGTCTGCAGGTGGAGCATCCGGTGACTGAAATGGTGACCGGCATCGACATCGTGAAGGAGCAGATCCGTATCGCCGCCGGCGAACGTCTCTCCGTCGAGCAGAGCGATATCACGTCGACCGGCCATGCGATGGAATGCCGCATCAATGCCGAGGACCCGGAGACGTTCATCCCGTCGCCTGGCGTGATCAAGACCTTCAACGTCGTCGGCGGACCTGGCGTGAGGGTCGACTCGCTGGCGCATTCCGACTGCACGATCTCACCGTATTACGACTCCCTGATCGCGAAAATCATCGTGCACGGCCGCGACCGGTCCGAAGCCATTGCGCGCATGCGGCGGACTCTCGAGATGACCGTGATCGAAGGGATCAGAACGTCGGTGCCGCTGCACCTCAAGATTCTGAACGATCCCGACTTCCAGGCCGGCCGATTCACCACGGCGTTCATGGACCGGTTCATGGCGGCGTCCGACCTGAGCCGTCTCGCGCGCACTGCCTGACCGATCGCCTGCGGTGGGTACCGACGTTTCGATTCTTTCGTTTTGTATGTGAAGGGATTAGTCGATCGGTAAGACGTAGCGAACGCACCACCGTCCGACACAGTCGCGTTCGGGGATGCGCTCCAGAAGCAGCGAGGAGGAGAGGGTATGTCTCGTTGTCAACGGTGCGGCAAACCGACAACCGCTCACGCGACGTCGTGGTGCGAGCAGTGTCGGCGATGGATTCAGTGGCTGGCGATTCGTCGAGCGGTGGTGTCGTCCTCATGAGACTGCCTCGCCTCCGTTGTTGCCCGTGGCGTGTCAGACATCGATCCGATCGTCGTGCTGCGGGGGACCTGATGTTGTGGCATTGGAGCGTCAACACAGAGAACGCAGAGATCGCAGAGCAACGCAGAGGCGAGCAGGCGTTCGTCTGTCCGCGACCGCGCGAAGCGGCGGCGTGCGACGCGCGCACGGTTTCGCAGATTGCATCAGGTCACACTCGTGTCCGCGTGTCTTTGCGGCGCTTTGCGGCCTTTGCGTTTGAGATGCTGTTGCGAGTGGCTCGCGCTACTGCGAGCTTTGCGGCGCGGCGTCGAGCCGGATCGCCATACCCTTGCGCGTGAGTTGGCGCAGCCGCGCCGCGGCGACGCGGTCCGTCAGGGCTGGGGCGTGACGCGCCAGCATCAACGTCAGCCAACCCCGAACGGTGATCCCGCCGTCGCGGACCTGTCCCTTCGCGCAGGCCCGCACGATTCGGCGCGCGGCGGCGTCCAGCGACTCTTCGAACGTCACGAGTGTGCGGCCGCCGATATCGAACCGAACGATCTTGGCGACTGACAGACCCTGACGCACGGCGGCGTCATGAATGGGTGTGTCCATGTAGCCCGGGTAGATGGTCGACACCTTGATCCGGTCGCCGTACTGCGACCGCAACACGTCGGAGTACGCGGTGAGCGCCCGCTTGCTCGAGGCATAGGCTGGAATCAAGGGCGCATTGACCAGGGCGAACAGCGACGCGATGTTGATGACGTGGCCGCCGGATTTCTGCAGTGCCGGGAGCGCTGCGGCAGTGACCCGCCACGGACCCAGCAGGTTGACTTCAATCGCTTCGCGGACGTCGTCTCCCGGCGCCGCGCCGGCATCCTGGAGGCTGAGCACGCCGGCATTGTTGATCAGGATGTCGAGGCCGCCGAGACGGGACACGGCGTCCGCAACGGCCGCCGCGATGCCACGAGCGTCTCTCACGTCGGCGACGATGAACCGCATCCCCTCGCCGACCGTGACGCTATTCTTGTCGAGGCCGACAACCAGCGCCCCAGCCTTCTGGAGGGCTGTCGCCGCCGCCCTGCCAAGCCCGCTCGCCGCCCCGGTAATCAAAATCCGCTTTCCCGAGAGATTCATCGAATGCTCCTTTGCGGCGGCGCCGCTCACACGTAATCGCGAATCGGCGTGCCTCTACGCCACCTGGCGGGTGGCACGCCGCGCATTCTGCGCCGGCGCGTCAGCTCTGGTCAGGTGAATGTCACCGAGCCGGAACCCGTGTTTCTCGGCCCAGCGCAGTGTCCGGCGCACACCCTCCTCGGTAACCGGACCAACGGAGCCGTTTGACGACAGCCCTTCCAGTCCCATCAGCAGGGTCTCGGACATGCAGGCGAGCGCGTGTCCCTTCGGCAGCGAGATGCCGGCGATCGCGAAATCCTTGTTGCGCGGCAGCTGGACGACCCCGCCGCGGATGACCAGCACATCGGGACGCTCGGCCCATACTTCCGGTGACACGTCGCTCGGCAGCGAGATGTCACAAATGGCCACCGGGCCGTCGGCGAGATGCTGCGGATAGATCAGCGGGTCGGGAACGTTCGAGGCCGCGACGATCAGTTGGCAGCGCGAAATCGCGCTGATGTCTTCCACGACTCTGACAGGGACGTCTGGGGCAGCGACGCGGAGCCGCGCCAGGAGTGAGCGAAGCTTCGGCGAGCTGAGGCTGCGAACCACGAGCACGAGCTCGCTGACGGTCGGCGCGATCATGGTTGCGTACGTGCTGGCGATGTTTCCCGTCGCACCGACCACGGCGAGGCTCGCGCCCTTCATATCGATTCCGAGTTCGTCGGCCGCCTGCCGCAGCGCGAGAATGCCCATACCGGTTGTCAGCGAGTTGCCGGTCGTCAGGCCGATACCAGTTGATCGGACGCGGCGGCAGTTGCCGCAGACAATCGAGGTATATCCCCCGAACCCGAGCACCTGGTTGCCCTCGTCACGCGCCAGCGCCACCGACGCCTCGAGCTTCTCCATGATCCACTCGCGGTCGGGCCCTTCCAGGGCGCGCACGATCTGCTGTGAGGTCAAGGTGAGCCCGATGAAACTCATGTGAACGGCAGCGCCGGTGACGGAGTGCACGTTCACCTGGTCGAACACGCACGGCTCCATCATCTGACTGCTGTCTTCGAGATAGGTCCGCACCGCGTCCGGTTCCAACACCCCCAGCGACGGCTCCAGCGTGACCATGTCTTGCGGCATCAGCAGATGTCCCAGGAACGCCACGCGATGCGCTGCGTGGCGCGGCTCGGACTTCCATGCACGCGGCCGCTTGCTGTAGTCGGACACGACGTTTGACGCCGGCAGATAGCGAAACGCCGTCAGGTGCGCGAGCGATCGGCCGGCGATCGCGCGACAGAGCGTTTCGATCGCATCGCAGGCCCGCTGCAGCTCCGCATCCGCCACGTAGGCGGACGGCTCGAGCCGCAAGGTGAACGGCTGTGAGAGCGTCGGCGCCAGCCGGATGTCGTGCACGTTCAGCATGTAGGCCGCGGCCATGTAGCCGAGATGCCCCTGCCGCGAGAGCATCCGCAGGACGTGGGAGGAGGCGTCGGATTGATCGCAAAGCTGGATGCCAACCATCATGCCCTTGCCGCGGATCTCCTCGATCACGTGCGGGTAACGGTGGCGCAAGTCCTCCAGTTTCCCGATCAGCCGTTCCCCCGTCGCTTTGCAGCGCGCCACGAGTCCGTCGGCATCCAGGACCTGCAGCGCCTTGAGGGCGACGCCGCAGGTGAAATCGTCTTCGGCGAACGTCGACGTGTGCGCGACCGAGAATTCCTCGACGAACCGGCTGCGTTTGACGAGCAGCGCGCCGATCTTCACCAGTCCGCCGCCCAGCGACTTGCCCAGGCAGATGTAGTCCGGATCGAGACCGAGCGCCTCGGTCGCGAGAAAGGTTCCCGTTCGTCCCATGCCCGTCTGGATTTCATCGGCAACGATCGGGATGCCGTGGCGCGCGCACACCTCGCGCAGGCGCGTCACGAACTCGATCGGGAGCGGCTTGATGCCGCCTTCGCCGGCAATCGGTTCGAGCAACACCGCCGCGACTTCGTCTGCGCTCTCGGCCGCGTTCTCGAGATCCGCGGGATCCATTGGATCGAGGAACCGCACCTGCGGACCCATGGCGTCATACGGCTCGCGATAGGACCAGGTGAACTGGATGGCGCCGAGCGTCTTGCCGTGAAAGCTGCCCTTGACGGCCCAGAAGACCGGACGCCGGCGCTCCAGATACGCGTGCTTGATCGCCGCCTCGACGGTCTCGGTACCCGAGTTCGTGAACGTGACCACGTAATCGCCCAATCGTCCGCACAGCGCCTCAGCGAGCCGGCCGGCGCCGTCACGGCAGGAGGCCTGCGCGTTGATCGGGACCCTGGCCTCGAGCAGCCGCACCGCTTCCGCGACGAGTTCCGGGTGATGATGGCCAAAGAGGTTGGCGCCGTATCCTCCGAGCAAATCGAGGACGCGAACGAGCTTTCCGTCCCGCTCGTAATGCAGGTAATCGCCTTCTGCCTTCAGGTATGTCGCGTCGAGCCCCAATGCTTCGAGCAGCGGGACCAACCCAGGCCGGCAGAAGTGACCGTAACTATTCATCGACTGTTCCTCTCATGTCCGCGTCAGCAACTGAACGCGTGCGTCAACTACAGGGAGAACGTGCAGAGGAACGACTTCGTACTCAGGAAGCGGGACGCGATTGTGTAACGCGCGAAGGGGAGCGAAGAGAACGCTAAACGAGCTCAGCGCGCGCCGCGGCCCACGGACAACCGGTGACCGTCGCGGCGGCCTCGAGCGGCGTTGACGCAGGCACCGCCTGTTGCCGGTGAATCGTGCTGCGAACGTGATGACGCGGCACCATATCGAGGATGCACTCCATCTCCTCGCGATGGCCGGACACGAGATGAAGCCGGTAGCGCTGCGCGATCATCACCATGATGAGCAGCACTTCCATCGTCGCCATGTCGCCGGCGATGCAGAGCCTCGGCCCGCCGCCGAAGGGAAAATAGGCGTGGCGAGGCCGTTCCTTGCACCGCTCCGGCAGAAAGCGGTCGGGGTCGAACGCCTCCGGGTTTTCCCAGAAGTCGCTATGCCGGTGCGTCAGATAGGGGCTGAGCAGGATCGTGGAGCCGGCTGGAATGTGATAGCCGCCAATGCAGTCGTCCTCGATCGCGTCGCGCGGGATCACCCACACCGGCGGGTACAGCCGCAACGATTCCTGCAGGACCATATTCGTGTAGGTCAGTTCCGGCAGGTCGGCGATTACCGGGACGCGATCGCCAACGACTTCAGAAATCTCACGGTGCAGCCGGCGCTCGACCTCTGGGTGCAGCGAGAGGAGGTACCAGGTCCAGGCGAGCGTTTCGCCCACGGTGTCGTGGCCCTGCTGCAGCATCCCGATGGCCTCTTCATGAAGTTGCCTGTCGGTCATGCGCGAGCCGGTCTCCACATCGCGCGCCTCCATCAGCATCGACAGGAAGGTCCGTCGGCCGTCGCCGGCGTCGCGCTTTCGCTGAATGATTGTGTCGATCTGCCGGTTCAACATTCGCATGGCGCCGTTGAACTGGCGGTTGTCACGCGTCGGAACCCACAGCGGGAATGGGGCGAGGGCGGCCACGCGTTTCTTGAGCACGGTCAGCGCACTGGTGACGGCCGCGCCGATCTGCGGCGCCTCGGCCCACAGGTCGACACCGAACAGCACGTCGCCGATGATGACGAGCGCAAGCCGGTTCATCTCGTCGTACACCGCCAACTCGCCGCCGGATGCGGCCACGTCCTCCCATCGAGCGAGCATCTCGGACGTCCGCTGCGTGATAATCGGCGCGAATTGCGCCGTGTGCTCACGCTTGAAGGAGGGCTGCACGCGCCGGCGCTGCTGCCGCCACGTGTCGCCGTCGACGGTGAGCAGGCTGTCGCCCCAGTACTCCTTGATCCGATTGAAGACCCAGCCTTTGCAGTAGTTCTGATTGTTATCCTGAAGGACGTGCTTCACGTGCTCGGGATGCGTAACAAGGTATGTCCGCCCCGGAAGCTCCAGCCGCACAAGATCGCCGTGGCGTGCTGCCTCGGTGAGGAGCTTGACCGGATCGCGGCTCCACTGCGGAATGTGTCCGGCGAGTGGCAAACGGCCCGGAGCGCGCGGCGCCTCGGCGCGTGACGCTGCTCTGCCGGCCGTTGCATGATTCGTCATCACAAATGGATCCTTCCGACGCCAACAAATCTCCGTCACTGCTACTAACGCGGCAGTCCACCGTTTCGTACGAGACCAGCCAGCCCCGAGCCCCCGGCCCCGGCTGCGTTCGGCTATTGGATCGCGCGTGCGCGGAGGTTGTCGAGCAGATCGGATCGCCAGAACCTGTCGAACGTCACGTAGGTGCCGACGATCGTCAGAACTACGACGGAGGCGCCAATGGCGAGTGGCATCAGCGGCGAGACGTAAGTCGGCTGATCGAACCACGCGCGGCTCGCCAGCCGATTCAACAATTCGGCGAGCGCGGCCGCGAGCGGCACCGCCAGCAGCAATCCGAGCGCGGTCTGCGTCAAGCCATTCGCCAACACGATCCAGCGTGCCGCGACGCGGTTGAAGCCGAGCGCCCACAGCGTCGAGAACTCCGTCGCCTGCTCGGCAACGGCCATGCTCAAGTTCGCGGCGATGAAGACCACGGCCACGAGCAGCGCAACCGCGGCGACGAGCAGGACGATCCTGCGAAGATCCTGCATCACCTCGATGAATTCGCCGACCACCGTTGTCCGGTCAGTGACACGACCGACGAACGGCAGCTCGCGCAGCCGATCCCCCACCGCTGCCGCCGCGGCGCGGTCGCCGACGCCGACGAACATGCCCGTGGACTGCTCCTCGAGCTCGAGCCGCCGCTGCAGCATTGGCAGCGACATCACCGCCTCCGAGAGGACGACATCGGATTTCACCCCGACGACGAGGACGCGCCGCCGGTCGTTGCGGATCCGCAGCTCGAGCTCGCTCCCGGTAGACGCGGCGAATCGCCTGGCGAGATCCGCACCGATCACGATCTCGTCCTCCGATCGAGGCATCCGCCCCGCGACGAGATTTACCGCGTGCAGCGAACCCTCCGGTTTCAGGCCGAGCAGGCTGATCGCGATCGCGTCGCGCGCATTCTCCAGGAAGGCCTGCGATCGGACGAACCCCTCCACCCGCACGCCGGATGACGCGGGGAACACGCCCTGGTAGTCTTCGTCGACGACCGGGTACAGAAAGCTGACGGCGCTCGTCCACGGTTGCGAATCGAAGGTGCGTACGATCGCATGCTGCATCGAGTCGACGCAAACGACATAGGCGGCGGCCACTGACACCGTCGACGCCACGCCGAGAACCGTGAGCGCGGTCAGCCGTGGCGCGCGCAGCACGTTCCTCGCCGCCAGCCGGATCGACATCGGCCAGCCTTCGGGGATGGGCCACGCCCGCAGTCGACCACGACCCGCGCGCGCGAGCGCCGGGCGCATCAGGCCGACGGGGCTCACCCTCCATAGCCGCCACGTCGCAGCCAGTGCGCTGCCGATCGCGATGAGCAGGACGATCGCCGACTGCTTCACCAGCACCCACCAGTACAGATGGTGCTCCACGTACGCCAACCCGTGCGCATCGGCATAGATCCTGAGGAACGCCGAGCGGAACGCCAGGGCACCGAACACCCCGACGACGATTCCAGCCGCGCCAAGGCACACGCTGGCAGTGACGTAGGCGCGCACGAGGGCCGCACCCGGATAGCCCATCGCCTTCACGGCACCGAGCTCGGCACGCTGGCTGCGCACCAGCCGGTCGAAGTTCACCACCACGAGACCGGCCGCCATGACCGCCAGGACGATGGCGATTGCCGGCTGGAAGATCCGCATCACGTTCGAATCAAGCGTGAAGTGCTTCCACGACATCTGCTCGTCGTGCGGGATGATGCGTTCGATCTGCCGGCTGCCGAGCCGTGCGAGCACCGCCGCTTTCGTCGCCTCCGGGTCGACGCCCGGTGAAAACGTGAAGGTCAGATCGTTGACCATCCGGAATCCGAGGGTCTCGTAGACGCGGTCGAGCGACGTGTAGACGACCACCAGCGACCCCTTCTCGGGGAGAAAGTATTCCGGGTTCGCGGCGACGATCAGGAATTCGGGGCTCGCCGCGACGCCGACGACCTGTTGCGTGTAGGTCTGATTGCCGACCTTCACGCGGAGGTTCTGGCCGACGCCGATGCCGTGGAACTCGAGCGCCGAACGTTCGACGACCGCTTCCGCCGCGCCGTCGCGCGGCGCGCGCCCTTCGCGAAGCTCGAGCCGATTGATCGTCGGGTAGGTGTGGAGGAACACCATCAGGGCATTCACCCGCTGTCCGCCAGCGCCCTCTATCACTCCCGGAAGCAACAGCCGCTGCTCCGCGCGCTCGACGCCCGGAGTGTCGGTCCAGTCCGGAAGGTTTCGGAGGTCTTCGGGCAGCATGCGGATTTCCAGATCCGCAAGCCGATGCGCCGCCGTGAATGAGCTCCGCGTCTGCAGCAGGCTGCGAAGTCCCATCTCGATGCCGGCAGGCATCAGGAACGCCACGCCGAGCGCGAGGACGAGAACGAACGTGCGGCTCTTGTTGGCGGCGAGCTCGCGCAGGATGATGCGATCGAGGTAGCGCATAACTCTATCGATTCACATTGACGCCGACGAGAATGCGATCGGCGGCGTCGAGTCGCTCCAGCCAGGTACCCGCGCGGCCACCCACCTGGTCGGCGGCAACCCAGATGGTGAGATGATCGTTGCGCGTGTAACTGAGTTTCGTGGACGCCACCGTCGAGCCGTGCTCGAGCCCTCGCATGAGTCGCGTCTCGAGTTGATACTGCCGGCGCCAGGCAGCGGTCGCGGACGCAGTCAGCGCATGACCGTACACCCGGAATGGCGACGATAAGAACGCTCCGTCCTGCGCGATCTGTTCGGAGCCGGTGGTGTCCATCGCGTACTGCGCGATGAACGTGTAGTGGCTGTCGGTCGACGCGCTGATGCGGCGCTCCACGCCCGCCACTGCCCGGATGCCGCTCTTCACGGGCGCGCTACCCGCCTCGGAGTACGTCGCGCGCAGCGCTTCCGCCCGCAGCAGGTAGCTGCCGGCGGTGCGGACGGCAGACGCACCGACAAGCCAATACGGTTCGAAGACAGGCCGGGCCTGCAGTACGCCCGAACTCGCATCGCGGCGCAGCTCCAATGCCGACGGGACTCGATCTCGCGTGCGCGCCGCCATCAGTGCGATGTCGCCGTGCTGGCCATATCGGCTTACACGGATGCCAGCCTCGCCGTGCGACAGCGAAAATTCGGGGACTCCGGAGTCGTCGACCTCTGCGACCGTCGCCGAGCGGGGAAAGGCATACCAGACATTCGAAGGCGACACTGGGATGCGGTCGGTGAGCGCGCTCGGCACCCAGACGACTTCGGTGTCCCACCCGCGATTGCCGAATGATGCCGACACGGCCGGAATGCCCAGCGGCTCCGGCCGCAGGCGGTCGGTCAAATCCTGCCGCTGGAACACGTCGAGGACGCGGACGCCGTCGGTCGCATGTCCCCAGCTCAGCATCTGCCAGCCGATCGCGAAGTCGACGGGAGCATGCACGGATACCGACAGCTGCTTAATCATTGCGGTCTGACGGTCGGACTGAATGCGCAGGCTGCTGTCATCAGGCGACAGCGCGAGTCCCGACAGGCTGGCTCGGAACAGCAACTCCGCTGCCCCGGACACTCGCGACCGCGTGCCGGTCACTCGCGGCCGGTATTCGATCTCTCCCCAGAACCGGTCGACCCCGCTCGCCACTGAACCTGGCCACAACGCGGTCGACAGCCGGAACTCCTGTGCGAGCGCGATCGGCTTTCGTCCGCTGCTCTTAGCTTCAGGTGCGGCGGCCACCGCCTGCGATGGTGCCGGGACTTCCTCTTCGGACGGAGTCTCGGCGCCCTGAGCGGGCGGCTGCGCGCGCGCCGCCGCCGGCGCGACTGCGCCGCACAGCAAGACCAGGCACGCGAGCACCACACGTGCGACCGACCGAACGCGATTGTGCATGGGATCAGAAGGCGCGCTTCAGCGCACGCACGGTGAATGTGTCATCCGGAATGTCCGCATTCACCTCGCGCTTCGTGATGCGGCTGACGGTCTTATGGCCGGTCTGCAGATTCTCCATCGTCGCTTGGTCCGCGAGCAGATAACGGCCGTATCGTTTGAGCGCTTCCTTGGTGAGCCTCTTCACCAGCGTGCCCGCCCTGTCGTAGTACTCTTCGCGGAGGACAACCTGCCGCGCCGCGTCGACGAAGTACACCGTCCGGGAATACGGCGAGATGCGCTTGACGACATCGGATACCGGGATGGCCTCGACTTTCGTCACGGTGGCGCCGTCCACCGTCTCCGAACCGAGACTCTGGTAGCGGTAGTCGTCCCACCGGCGGTCGAGGACGTCTTCGTAAAAGTAGTCGGTTCCGAGATAGGCTTCGCCCCGCTGTGAGACGGCGATCCGGCGGGCTGTGTGATAGGCGGGGATGTACACCCACTGGGCCGGATCGCCGCCGCCCTGTTCCTGGGTGAGCACGCTGCTCCCGTCGAGATCGGCCGGGGATCGGAACGTGAACCGCTCGACCTGCGTGCCGATCCGGCCCTGTTTCGATTCGAGGGTCGCAGTGCGCTGCCACTGCCGCGATCCATCCACGATCGTCATCCGGATCTCGATCCGCATCGTCGGCACGCGCTCCTGCTCGTAGGCGGCTTCCACGAGCTGGCGCGGTGCGGGCGTCTCCGCCGCCGCGTGATCGCCGCCAGTCGCGGCGACGACCACGACGGCACATGTTGCTGCAGCGTATCGAAGCTTCATAACGCCTCCATCCGGATGCGGGTCGTCTTCGCCGCAG
>Ga0075425_100000829_pt1 | contig 29599 bp, 25 predicted proteins | sample SoiMethybrSBSTD4_FD_75300 | JGI IMG/M metagenome (GOLD analysis project Ga0075425, IMG submission 75300) | Bulk soil microbial communities from a Populus tree surrounding site in Tennessee, USA - Soil MetaG P. TD hybrid SBSTD4 | ecosystem: Environmental > Terrestrial > Soil > Tree plantation... | reverse complement strand
CGACTCCCACACCTACCGTTACACCGACGCCAACACCTACCCCGACTCTCAACTGTCCACCGCGAAAGAAAGATCTCCCCGAGAACGACGACTCGACGCACCCAACGCACCCGAACACACCCGCCTGTCACAAGGTGGGTCAGGCCACCCCGCTCGATGCATCCGCGTGGAGTCTGATCGCCGCGATCGCCGTGCTGGTACTCGGTCTGGCCGGCGGCTTCGGGTGGTGGCGACGCCTCGACTGATCGGTCGTAGTTGAGCTATGTCGACCCGCCGGCCCATCGCGTTGAGCCGGCGGGTCGCTTATCTCCGGGCTTGGCTCAACGGTGCCGGCGCGAACCGGAGTGGGGTTAACGGCACGGGAAGAGATCCGTCATGTTGTGTGGCGGGACGATGAAACCTTGCGGTCTCCTGTTGACCCCCAACCGCTGGGCGGCTTTACGTTTGCCGGTTGGGGTGGCCGCCGATCGTTGCAGCGTGTAGAGGGGCGGAGGGGGTAACGCATGGGACCGCAGAGACCGCGGGCGGCCGTCGGCCTCGCTTTGCTCATGATGCTGTTCGCGTTCACCGCGAAGGGGGCCAGGAGCGCGAACGGAGCCACGACTCCCTGGATGCAGGACCACGCCGCAGTGGGATCGCTGCGCTTCTACGATGCGGGCGGTTATCTGGTTACGAGTGGGTCTGTATCTGCCACGCCATTCGCTCCCTACGTGCAAGCGTCGGTCGACGGCTCCGCGGGAGATACCCTGGCCACCCTTTGGGCCTTCACCCCAGAAGAAGATGTGAACGCTTCCCAATGGCAGGGCGCTCCGCTATCCGGGCCGACGCCGTATCCCAACTCCGAAGCGCCGCCTCGTGTGAATGGAACGGTTCTCCCGGTCGTAACCGGGCGTGGAGGCGACACCTCGTTGAGCTCCTACATCGCCAAGATTCCGAACCGTTCGACTTCGGCGGGGTTCGCGGGGATCTATGAACTCCGGCTGTACACCTCGAGGTCGGAGACCGAGCGGAGCTCCTACAGCGCGACCTACATCGCCGTGAAAGGCGGAACGTGGGAACAGGTGTATCCGGGTGCCGACAGTACGACTGTTGCGCTCGTCACGATCCCAGAGGGTGGCGTCCCCGGCGCGACGCCGGTGACCATCCTCGCGAAGCTAACGCCCGCAACAGTCGGCGGATCGGTCACGTACTACGACGGCGGACGACCGTTGGGCACCGACCCGAACCGCGCCATCCAAGCAGCCCTCGAAGACGTCGAACTGGACCCCGGCAACCATGCTCTGTCGGCGACATTCCGGCCCGATACGACCACCTTCGAGGCGTCGTCCGGCAACACCACTTACTTGGTCGGCGCACCGGGCCCTCTGCCGACCACGACGGACTTGACGGTGGATCCGGCGCCGGGCCCCATCGAAGAAGGAACGACGGTGACGCTCACGGCGACGGTCGACCCGAATGCGGCGCCGGGCTCGATCGATTTCCTCGACGACTCGTCCGTCATCGCTTCCGTCCCGCTTGACCACGGTGCGGCCGCTTATGCGACCACAACGCTAAAGGCCAGCGAACATCATCTCGGTGCGACCTATCATCCATCGAGTTCCGCATACGCAGGCTCGAGCGCCGGTCGCGTAGGACTCAAGGTGGTGAAGCGGAAGAACAAGGGGGACGATCAGACGATCCGCGTTCGCGTACCAAAGAAGCCTCGGGTCCTCGGACAGAAGATCACCCGAGGTCGAGGCATCCTCGGCGTCACGGGCGCACCGCTGATCGCGATGATTCTGTTGGGCGCTGCCGGGCTTATCGCCGGCGCTATCGCCTTCGGTCTTTCCTACCTGCGCGGCCGCCGGCGCACTGCTTAGAGAACGCTCGCTTCGAACGGGAGCGTGATGGTTGTCGCCGACGACGGGTACTGAAGGACTAGTTCCACCAACGCGTCGTCATCGTAGGCACCGTTCCCAAACCCCTGGTCGGCACTGAACAACGACACCTGCTCGCCTAGCGCGCTCCAGACCGGCCGAGACGCTCGCACCCCTCGGATCTGACCCGCGAGGACCCGTGGCCTGTCCGGTCTTATTTGAAGGCGCGAACCTGCGGTCGAGAGAGAGTCGGGGGCAAGGATTCGCACCGTCACTTGCCACCCGGCAAGCGTGCTTCGCGTGTCGACGATACGGATGCGCGGTAGCCGGCCGCGGTATCGGGTGGACCCTCCGTTCCCCGGCATCCGATCGAGGATGAGGGGCGCTTCATCAGCCGAGATGACGAGAGGTCCGGGCGCTAGGACGACGGCAACGTTCGCTGCCGATGCATCCGTTTCCCTCGCCCGGTCCTCGTCGCTGGAGGTACGACCGGACGCGGCGCCAGAAGCGATGACCACGCAGGCCGCCGCGAGCACGAACGCCGCGGACACCGTCCATCGCAAGGAGCCGCGCTGATAGTCCATCGGGACGCTCGGCGGCGATGAGGAACGAACGAAGCGACCGAGCGATCACCTCCGACCCGTTTGTCGGCGTGGCGAGCGCGGTCCTTGAAGACGGTCAGGGACCTGCTGGTTCTACGGTCGTTTCAGGCGCCACCTCCAGGGTGGCGCCCGGCTGATCCTGATCGGAACCAGCCTTGTCCCCGGAGCGACGGCGACGCCGTCGGTTGAGGATCCAACCCCCCACCCCGAGAAGGATGAGGGCGATCAGGAGCCAGGGGACCGCCCAGAAGTGCACAGAGCCTGTGAAGGGGCCCCTGACGTTGAGCGCCGTCCCAGGGAGCACCAGCGGGCGGATCGAGACGTCCGAACTCATCAGGATCTGTGGAACGAGTCCATTGATCACTACCCTTTGCGTGGCGGCGAAGCCGGGCAGAAGAAGTCCGACCGGTGGAAGCTTGTCGGCGCTGCGGCCGAGGTGTAACAAGCCAGAGATCTTCACGCTCTGCAATCCGCCAATCGCGACGTTCCCGGTGTTGTGAACCGTGTACCTGACGACCGCTGATCTCCTTTGGAACGGCCACAGCGTCGAGTCGTAACTCACGCGCAGATCTTCGACGGACAGCTGAGGATGCAGATCGCCACCAACTCGGATGAAGACACGCGATCCGACGGATTGCAGCAACCGGAAGTTCTGCCCGCTTTGAGATCGAGCGATCGACGCGAGAGTCACCGTGATGCCACCCGCGTGGTCACCGGGCTGCGCATTCAAGGGAACGGCCACCGTGAACGGGATGACGAGGAAGCTTCGCTTCGGTACGACGATCTTCCTCGTGCCATGGGGAGGGAACAAGGTGATCCAGGTGCCCACCTGTTTGATTGGTTGGTTCGGCGGCGTCACCGCGAAGTCGCCCGTTGGCGTATTGAGCGCGTCGGCCGTCTGCACCGTCAAGGGCAAGGGGCGCTGAGAATAGTTTCGGACCGCGAAGTGGTCGAAGAGACGCGCGCCCGGAGTCGCGCCCATGAAGAAGTAGGTACGGCTGTCAGGTCCTTTCGCAGTCGCAGGCTGGATGCCGAACGTGGCGTTCCGGCTCCGGGGCGGTTGCGCCGACGCTCCAGGTGGAGTGGCCTGCGCCGTTTGCGCACGTGACACTCCCGGCGTACCGGCCACGGAAGGGGTTTGGGACAGGAAGATGAGGCTCAGAGCAAATGCGGCGAACGCTCGGATCGACAAGCGCGCCAACGGTGATCCATCGATCCCGCGTGTATGAGACAGAGCCCTACTCATTCCTCGAAGTGTCGATGTTCCAAGAAAACCGATTCAAACAGGGCGTTGCCGGGGCGGCAAATCGGCGGGGCGGGCAATTGCTTGCCCGCCCCGCCTAGATCGACCGTCAGGTCAGCTAGCGGATCCTCGTCCGTCTAGACGACCGTGAAGGTGATGGTGCCGAAGTACGTGCCGGCCAGCGTCGACGACGGAGCCAGCAGAGTAAGTGTTCCCCTGAAGTCCCAGGTCCCATTCCCATCGGACGCCTTCTGGGCGAACGTGTGAGGACCGCCGGCCAGACCGGGGGAGTTCGCGGGGATGTCCGTGGTGCTCGCCGCAGTCTTTCCCGTCGGGAACGCGGTGTTGGTGATCGCGGTCAATCCCAATCCCGCACCGCTGATCGGCGTAGCATTTGCCGGCGAGGTGTTCAGATCGCTCGCCGTGACTGAGGCGGTCCATCCCGGGTTACCGCTGAGGGTGCTGATGATCCGGATCGGGTTGTCCACGGCGTTGGGGAACGAACCACTCGCCGACAGCTGGGTGCCGTCCGCGTTCAGGGTCATGGTGCCCAAGTTGTAACGGTTGGTCGGCGTGTAGGGCGTCGAGATCGTGATCGTACCGGCCCCAACCGTGACTTGGATGTCCTGAACGTCGGTGCAGCTGCTTCCAGGCTGCTGGCACGCTGGAGTTCCGGTGATCGTCAGGTCCATCGCGGCCGACGTCGACGGCGTGAAGTTACCCGTCGGAGTGAACGTAGCCGTGATGCTGTGAACACCGGACGACATCGGAGACCCGGACTGATTCACGACCAACTGGTAGACGTGAGACCCGGCGGGTGTGTCCGTCGAAACCGGTGAGCCAAGTGGGCTGGCGCCATCGAAGAACTGCACCGAGCCCGAAGGCGGCGTCACCGATCCAGCCGGATTTCCGGCAGTGACCGTTGCGGTCAGCGTGACATCCGTACCCTGTGGAGCGGTGTTCGGGTTCACGCCCAGTGCCGTCTGGGTGGGAACGGCCGGCGGCCCGACCGACACCGAGCTGATCGACGAGGTCGAGGCAAGAACCGCCGTCCCTCCCGTGGGCAGGAAATGCGCTGTGTAGTTGTGGACCCCATCCGCAGGATGGTTGGGTGCGGTACTTACCACCGCGGTCGTGTTGCTTGCGCCATTCGGCAAGTTCGCAGTGCCGACGAGCGTCGTCCCGTCGAAGAACTGGACGATACCGTTCGCCGATGCGGCCGGCGTGACCGTCGCCGTCATGGTGACGTCGTTACCACTCGTCGTGTTACCCCCGTTCGACGGGGTAGTCGAGATCGTGGTGGTGGTGGTAACGAAGTCGGGATCCGTCATCGACCAGTTGGCCGGCTGTGTGGCCGTGCCACCGGAGGTGAAGATGACAGACTCCCAGTACTGCGGCCGCGAGCCAGGCTGCCCGACGCCCGTCGTGTAGATGCGGACCTGGTAATAGCCGGCGCACGCCCCCGAGCTGGGACCGAACTGCGCGATCGCTGCGTTGAGGCTCCCTAGCGACGCGGCGATCGGTGTCATCGGTTTCGCGAACGGAGACGCGAGGTTCGCCGGGATCCCGGCAGTCGTGTTCGGGAAAGTGTTGGTCGTGGATTGTGCTGTCGATTCCTGCCAAGCATCCGTGGCGTTGGCATTCGTAGTGCTGGAGCAGTCGGGCTGGTCGAAGTAGAGCGTTGCCCTGTTCCCTTGCGCCGTCGTAGCTGTGGTCGTACCGGCGGCGTAGTCCGCGAGGTGGTTCAGGTTGGTACCGCTCGTGACCGGGTTACCACTGGCGTTGTACAGGATCACCCTGCCGAGGGAGTTCGGGTCCGGATTCGGCCACGGCGACGGCGGGGCAACAGCGAGGGCTGGGCCCGCGACGATCAGCATCAGCCCCGCGACGATCGCCAGGGCGAGAACCCCGGCCAGCGCCGGCTTGTGTCTGCTCATGTCTCTTCCCTTCAGCTCAAATGAGCCAATAGGCTTGGACTTGGTTGGTTGTGTGGGGTGGGCAGTTCACTGCCCACCCCACCGGCCTTTCTTACGCAAGCGGGGTGGTGTCTCTTGGTTACGGCCCGTTTGCGGTGTACGCGTACGCTGGGATGATGCCGGCGGCCGAGATCAGAGCCTGGCCCGTGAGTGCCTCGAAGAACGGGGTACCACCCGGCCCGTGAGTAGCGTCGGGGCAGGTGCCCGGCACGAAGCCGTCGCACGGGTTGTAGAGCAACGTACGAACCCAATTCAGCAAGCTCGTTGTGCCCTGGAACTTCTTCGTGCTGTTCAGGTCGCTGTGGCGGAAGAAGATGAACAGCGGCCGGTCGATACCGAACTGCGGGTTGCTGTCGCCGGCGTTGGCGCACGGAAGCGTCGGACAGAAGTACGCGACGCTCGGGGCGATGGGGTTACCACCCGCACACGCCGCGTTCGTCGACAGAGCGACGCAGCTCGGGTCCCGGAAGTAGCTGGGCAGCGTGGTCGGGGTCCCGTCGGAGAGCTTGCCCTGGAACATGTTGAGCCGGCCGATGGACATGGGCTCGATCACGTTGGCCGACGTGCCCGCGCCCTGACCATAGATGGCCGTCGGGTCGTTCTCCTCCCCCGTCTTGGTGCAGCTACCCGGAGTCGTGACCCCGATGGCGCTGAGGAACGAGCTCCTGGTTCCCGAACCAACCTGCGGAAGGACGGGGATGATGGTGGCGGTGCTGCCGCCGGAGTTGCCCGGCAGCGCGTTCCAGGTTGTCGTGAGGCAGTTGTAGATGTCGGCCAGCTCCGCGTTAGAGAGACCTGCAGCCGGCGCGTTGCTTGTGCTCGCCTTCAGTATGCGGAGCGGGTCGGTTCCGATCTGTACGCTGTCGATGCCGGCCGTGAGTGCCGGCTGAGGACAGGTTCCCGACGTCTTCAGGATGTTGCACGCCGTGTCCGACGCGCGGGCGAAGTCGACCAGGAACGGGGAGGTCGTGTCACGCTGCACGAGCAGCTTGACGCCGGCGCCCGAACCGTTCGGACGCTGCGCACCGAAGCCGCCTGCCCGGAAAACGATCGTCGCGTTGTAGGAACAGACCGGCTTGCTCGCGCTTTCCGTGTGCGTGGTCGTCTGGTTCGCGGTGCCTTCGGTTGCCCCGGTGCCCGGAGCGCACGTCGGGCCGACGCCGAGGTTGCCGTACGGCAAGCGTGCATCAACATCGGGAACAGCGTCGAAACTGATGAGTTTGTTCTTCTTCCCCACGTTGTATCCGGGGTCCGCGAGGAAGTCTCCGTCGGCGAGGAAGTCACCGGCGAACTGCACGGTGTCCGACCCGACCCCGACGACGTCGCTCGTCGTCGGCTGGTAGTCGGCTCTTGCCGTCTGGGCGAAGATCGCGAGCGCGTACACCATCGTGAACGCCGCGACCAGCCCCAACCTGAGCTTGCGGTGCCGCATTCTCTCCTCCTCTTGACTGCTGCTGTATTGAGGACGCCCCGCCCTCCCCGCGGGCAGCGTCAACGGGCGGCCATTACCTGGTCGGGGCGACTCTTGCAGAGCCTCGGGGAAACACTCAACGCCTTTGGAAGGCGTGCAGAGGAACAGCTGATGAAAGGATGATTACAGGAGAAGATCTGCCCTCTGACCTCGTTAAATGAGGTTGGGCAGAAGCCGCAAGACGGCCCCGGAGACGCCCCAGAGAACGGCGAAAACGATGGGCAGCCCGACGATCCAGGTTTGACCGTGGAGCCACCGGGTCCAGGCCCAGCTCACCAGCACACTCGCCAACAGAAGACCCTGCAGCCAGAACACGAGGATGGCCAAAGCACTGGGATCGCCCTCCATGGCCTGGGAGCGTTTGGTCACGGCGGTAGGGATGCCCGCTGGGGCGGGCTGGGCCGCGCCAGTCTGGAGGCTGGCATCGACATACACAGCGTGATCCGGCGCCCATCCGGAGCGCCATCCGTTCGCTTCTGAGGTCACCAGCGTAAGTCGCGAGGCACCGGCGGTCAGACTCAAGATGGGATCTCCCGCGCGGCGGATCCGATCGATGCGGTACGTGAACGCTCCCTGGCCCGTCGTAACTCTGATCGTGTGACCGCTGGAAAGGTTCGTGATCGATCGGAATGGCGCGCCGTATGTTGCGCTGCGCCCGAAGATCACCGAGACGCCGCTCTGACCGGGTAGGGGCGTCGCGGCAAGGTGACCGGGGCCCCGGATGAGGACGCTCGACGAGGTCCCTTCAACAACGATCACGTTATGAAGACCCGGGAGTCCGAGATCCAGACGGGCGACTGGTGACCCCTGTTTGATCCGAGGGCCAACCGGCGCGGTCGCAGCCGCGACCTGTTCGCGGAACTGGGCGCGGAGCCGGACTTGTGCGCCGTGTTCTTGGAGCGACGTCAGGATGAGCGCATGGAAGAGGAACCAAAGGCTCAGTGCGGCGATCGCAGTGAACGTCCAAAGAACGGCGCCGCCGACCCCTCGAGTCAGTCCCCCCGAGGACCTTCGCTGAACTCGGATGGCTGAACCGGGCGTCGGTTCTTTCGTCCTAACGTCGATGACGAGCTCATCGCGCTGCGGAGTTTCGATCGTGCTCATCGGCTCGCTCTCCAACGCCTGATGAAGAGCGTCGCCCCGCAGATGAGGAGAGCGAGAACCGTGACAGCGAGGACCACCGGAAGAGTCAGTCCTGGGTAGCCGGCGAAAAGGCCCAACGTCTTCCCGACCGTGACCGGAGTGATGGTGTTGCCTTCCGATGGCAGTCCGATCGGACCGGGTTGTTGCGTCGTCGTTGTAACCGGAGGTGGTATCGCACCGATGGAGACCCCGTCGCCGCCGCCGCCGGCGATATTGCCGGAACCCGTCGAAGAGCCGGCCGGCTTCGTCGTTTTCAGGGTTCGAACCGAGACGATCCCTCCGCCTTGTGCAGACACCGCCGCCGCCGCGATGGTCGTGTACTTCGCTTGCGTGCCGAGGCCGTTGGCGGAAGTCATCGGGAGATACCCCGGCGGGAGCTGACCGTTGCCGAACCCCCGGATCTGTCCCTTGCCAACCGCGAAGCGCAGGAATTGCGCGTACCGCTTGGCGTCCTTCGCTTTCAACCCTGCCGTCGGCACGTCGACCGACATGAGCATCGTCCCCGGGTAAGCGTGCTCACCGGCGCTTGTGGCTCTCAACGCGTGATACGGGATGGGCCAAGTACCCACGGTGTCGTCGGACTTGAGCATCCGTGCGGTCGCCCGGAGCGACGCGTCGGTCGGTTCGACGAAGGTCCTGCCGCTGCCATCGGTGAACTTGGTTGGAGCCGACGACGAAACATGCGTTTGCAACGCAGCGTTATCGAGCTGATATCGGTCGGCGTCCGGAAGCGTCGTGATCGCGATCAACAGCCGGTTTCCGGGGCTCTCGCGACCGAGAGAGGTGAAGTGTTGATCGGGCTCACCCCCGTGTGCGCATGCGATCTGGGAGTTCGCCACGTCGAACTGCATGTTGAGCGTGATCTGCGAGACGGCGGACACGGGACCGGCAACCAGCGGCAGCCACGGGACCGGACTCGCGTCGTAACACCCATTCGATCCTCGGAGGCCTTCGGGGATGAACGTGTCGAGCTGTGGCCACCCCGCAAGGGGAAGCTTGATCTTCTTGTAATGGGGGTTGACCTTCATCCCCCACGGATCGGCCTTCCCATCGAGCCACGCTCGCGCCTCCGCGTCCTCGTTGATGTACGACGTGAGCGCCCACATGAGGTCCGAGTCGCTCGACATCGCGAACAGCGTGGACGCCGCCTCACGTTGATATCCGGACCGCAGCACGTCGGGATTGAGCGCCTGGAACTCTGGGTCGAGCCCAACGTCGACAGGATTGTTCTTGAGTGCGGCGTACTCGTTCCGGACCGTCGCGTTGGACGGATACGATTCGGTCAAGAGCTTCGCGAGCAAGCGAGGCGTCAGCCGTAATGAGTGGAAGGCAGTGTGGTTCGACCGGTCCACCTTGTACACGATCGAAAATCCGGTCAGCGCCACCGGAGCATGCACGACAGGTCTCGAGTAGGGAGTGTCGGGCGGATTCCCTACGAATGCAGCCTCGATCGAGCGCGCTTCAAGGAGGCTCTTCGCTTCCACCTCGCTCGTCACCACGTGCTGGAACTTGAAAAGGCTGCGGTTCAGGCAGAAAGCCGGGCCCCACTGCAACGTCGCCTGCAGCATCCCTTCCGAGCCGTAGATGTATGACGGCGCGGACGGGTTCGCGATATCGCAGATGTTCGATGGGGGCGCGAACTTCAGCGGGACCGTGATGCGGTTCCGCCAGTTCGAAGCGGTCCACCAAAGATCGCCACTGACCGCGAGGTCCTCCTGGTTCGGGAACCCCGAGGATGGTTGGCCGGGCAGGTACTTGCCGGTTGCCGAGCAACGCTTGTACGCCTCGTCGGCGACGTCCGAAGGCGGCCGGTCGGCGTCGGGTTCATTCGCCGCGGCTACGTCGCAGCTCGTCCCGATGATCGGGATCGCGACGAGCGCGCAGGGCACCTTGGCCGAACAGCCCAACGTGGCGTTGCTTTCTTCCGTCGAGATGACGAACTGCGCCGCGCCGGTGCCGTCCGGATCGGTCGCCGCGTAGGTCGTGTTGCTCGGTTGCAAGGACGAGGACGAGTTGGCGGCCTCCGGCGGGATACCGGCGCACCCGAGGGGACCTCCGCCGTACACGGTACCGTCCGCCCCGATCATGGGTATCCAGTGCTGCACGCCCGAGGTATAACCCTCGCAGTCCTTGGGGACCGGCGACGGCACCCCGACCTGAGCTTGCCGGTCGGCCGGAGTGGCGTATCGATCCACCCGGAACGGCGGCCACGAGAAAGTCGTCTCTGACCGCATCCGCTCGATCGGTGTGCCCGTCCAGCAGGTCGCCGGAGAGATCTTCTTGGATTCTGGAGCGCTGGAAGAATCGACACCCCGGCACTCCATGAGCACCATCGGATACTCCTCGTCGGCTGCCAAAGCCGAGTTCCGGTCGCCGACGAGTCCTCCGGTTGGATGCGCTCCGGACCAGGTGACGTTGATCTCCTGCCGGTCGCGGAGGTCGGCCGTCTGGTCGACGTGGAGTTTGATGGTTCGCGTCTCGACGACGTCGTCGGCGCCGTTGACGAGGTGGTTCCGGGTAGCGGTGACGCTGTCCGTGAAACTTACGGCTGCACCGGCCACTGCGACATTCGTTGTGCCGGCACCGGTCGATATCAGAACCAGGGTCAGCAGAACAGCTCCGACGACGACCCTTCGTACGAGTAGGCGGGCCGGAGACGTCATGACGTCCTCCGACTCGACAGTCGGGAGACAACTTGGGGCAGCGCGAGGACGAGCACGAACTCGAGGCATGCAAGACCGAAGAAGAACCCGCCCAGGGTGCTCGACCCCCCTCCGGGAAGGGTTCCGGGCTCCGCCAAGAGTTGCGTGACTTGAGACGGGTTCGCAGTCGGTAACGCCCCCGGTAAGGCGCCTCGAGTACTAGCGGCTCCTGTTGGAGCCACGCTCGGCTGAGCGCTTGCGGAGGATGCCACCGTTTTCGGCGCATGGCCATGGGTCGGGTTCCCGATCACGAAACCTTCGTTTCCGGTGCACGGACCGGCTCCGACTTTGTCGCAACTCGGTGGTTGCGGAGCGATCTCCGCGAGGTAGTTCCGCTTCGGGTTCCCTGGAACGAACGTCGGGTTGTGACACGTGCTCACGTTGCGCTTGTTGAGGTCGACGTTCGGATCAGCCTGTTTCAGCGCGCCGACCTGATCGAACGATGCTTGGACGAGGTTGATCGGGAGCGGCGAGTACCCGATCGGACCCATCTCCGCTTGCCCTTGGCAGATCGAGTAGTAGAGGAAGTCGGCGAGCGTCTGCCGCTTCGCCGTCGTCATGCGGGGGTCATCCGAGGCGGTCGGGATGATCATGTACGAGTAGGACGACAGCGGATAGGTTCGTTTGTCGCTGTAGACGTAGACGCCGTCGAGGTTCTGCAACAAGTAACACGGCGCGCCGTATCCCAGCGATTTGCATACACTCGGGTCTTTGTTGGTGTTGATCTTCGCTCGGGTCAACGCAACCGCGACGTTGTACTGCGTGGGTGCCGTGAAGTAACCAGCTTTGTTCTCGAGCTTGGCGACCGGCCAGTTCTTCTTCGCCAGTGCGTACGAATATTCGTTGTAACCGATCGAGCCGTTCGCGGCCGCCGACGTGATGAAGTTCATCACTCCGTCCGATCCGTTCTGCGCGATCTGCTGACCCTTGCGCGGGTAGTACTCCGTCGGAGCCGACGATCCCGCGTAGGACCGCCAGAGGCTCGGGAACTGGTTCGTCAGATAGCGCGTGAACTGCGCCGTTGAGCCCGACCCCTCGGAGTGCACCACGGGGATGATCGGGATCGCCGGCAGCTTGCGGCCGTTGTTGTCCCGCGTGATCTGCGGGTCGCTCCAGTTCGTGATCCTGTTGGTGAATATCTTGGCGATCGTTTCGCCCGACAAGCGGATGTTGGGGACGTTCTTGCCGCCTGCGCGCACCTGGTATGGGAAAGAGGTTCCGCCTCCCACGACCGGCAGATACACGTACTCGCGGCCGAGCGAGGTGTCTTCATCCCCCGTGGCCGGATCGCGACCCAGGTATCCGATGTCGCTGACCGCGTAATCGTTGGTCTTGTACGCGAAGTCCTTGCGTCCTTGCGCCGATCCGACGGCCGTGTACACGACCTGCAGACCGTTCTGTTGCACGTCGGCAACCCACTGGTTCACGGCGTTCGCGGCCCAGCTCGAACCGGATCCCTGGATCAGAGCGTGCGTTTGAGCGGCGAGCGCCGGGGCGGCCAAGATCAGCGTCGCGACGACGATCGCGAAGGTCGTCCGAATGCGGTTTCGGTTCATGAGAGGCTCCATTTGATTGTCAGGTCCAGACTCATTGCCGGCCCACCCGCTGCCGGGCCAGGAATCGTGTGACCGCGAAGAAGAAAAGGACGATCCCGAGGAGGACGACGGCCGCACCGAAGCCTCGCTCGATCATCGTCGGATTCGGATCGCGTATGGCCGAATAGATGAACAGCGGCAAGGAGTTCATCGGCTGCTTGAGCGGGTTCAGGTTGAAGAAGGTTGATGCCCCCGACACGATGAGCAACGGTGCGGTTTCACCGATTCCGCGCGCCATCGCGAGGATCAAGGATGTGGCCAGGCCCGGCCGGGCCGTCGGAAGCACGACGCGTCTCACCGTCGACCAATGCGACGCGCCGAGCGCAAGCCCCGCCTCGCGCAAGCCCCCCGGAACGACCCGGAGCGCAACCTCGGCCGACCGCGCAATGATCGGGATCATCGTGATCGAGATGGCGATCGCCGCGGCGAGCCCGTTCTTCTCCGCCCCGAGCGCGACGATGAGAACGACGTAGACGAACAGCCCGGCGAGCAGGTCGGGGATGGCAGTCATCGCTTCAACTACGGTTCGCACGACCTTGGCGAACCAGCCGCCCACTTCGGTCATGAACACCGCGGTCGTCAGCCCGAGTGGGAGCGAAACCGCAACGGCTATCGACAGCTGGATGACCGACCCGACGATCGCGTGTTTGATGCCACCCTTCGTCAAGGGATCCTGCGGCCTCGTGCCGGCCATGTCGTGGGTGAAGAAGTTCGAGTGCGCCAGCGCTTTCACACCGCGGATCACCGTGTAGACGACCACCGTGCCGAGCGCGAGTCCAACCAGAACCGCTGCTCCCGTGAGGGTTGCCGCCATCACACGAGAAACGACGATCGGTCGCGGGTGCGCTCGCGAGGTAACGACCGCGTACGTAAGAAGGAAGGTCACGTACCAGCAGATGGCGAAGCCGACGAGACCGCTGAACGGCAGGATCTGGAAATAGACCATCCACACGAACGCCAGCGATCCCAGGATCGACCCGACGACGGACAGGACGTCGTCGGTCGACCGTGCGTTGATGCGTCGGGGATGATCCCCGTTCAGCTGCGCACCCGCGGGCGGGGAAACCGATATCTCCGCAGGGGGCAAGACGACCGACGACATTTTTCCAGTCCGCCTATCAGATCTCGGTCGCGGCGCCGCTGCGGCTGCGACTTATGAGGATCGCTGCGAGCGTATTGACCATGAGCGTCATCAGGAACAGAACGAATCCTGCTGCGAGCAATGCCGCAAGCTGCACCGTCGTGGCATCGCCGAACCGCTCCGCGATCAATTTCGAGATGGTGTTACCACCTGTTTCCAGGATCCGGAACTTGACCTCGAAAGCGGTGAAGAGCACCGTCGCAACAGCAACGGTCTCACCGAGCGCACGACCAAGGCCGAGCATGGTTCCGCCGATGATCCCGCCCCGACCGAACGGCAAGACGACGGACCGGATCATGCCCCACTTGGTCGCACCCAGGGCAAACGCTGCCTCGCGCTCGCCCGGCGGCGCCTGCGCGAAGACACCGCGCATGACCGCACACGCGATCGGAAGAACCATCATCGACACGACGATCCCGGCTATGAACATCGAGCCCGTGTATCGAGACTGCGCCCATATCGCAGCGTGGGGATCGGTGTCGACGCGGAAGATGGGGATGAATCCCAGGTTCTGATGGAGCCATCGCGAGACATACTTAGCGCTGGGCATGAGGAGGAAGAAACCCCACGCTCCGTAGATGACGCTGGGAACGGCGGCCATCAGATCGACCAACGCCACGAGCGTCGCCTTGATCCGCGCGGGCGCGTATTCGCTGATGAAGAGAGCGGTCGCCAGCGCGAGCGGGAAAGCGACGATCAATGCGACGATCGCGACTTCCACCGTCCCGAGCAGCGTCGCGGAGATGCCGATCTTGTTGAGTTCTGGATTCCAGTCGGCCTGGGAGAAGAAGTGCGTGCCGTATCGATGGAACGTCGCGATCGACTTCAAACCCAGGAATAGTCCGATGGCGCCGAAGACGACGAGAACGACGATCGCTACGGTTCGGGCGGACCCGTGGAAGATGCGGTCGACTCGTGGGTACCCCGGGTGGATTACCCTCGGTGTGTCTAGCGTTTCAACCGAAACGGCCATTGACGTAGTCGGCGGTCCGCGGGTCCTCCGGCTCGTTGAAGATCCTCTTGGTGGGGCCCGCCTCGACGATCACCCCCGGTGTGCCGAGCTCGGCGAGGAAGAACGCGCACTGCTGTGACACCCGCGCGGCCTGTTGCATGTTGTGTGTCACGATCACGATCGTGACGTCGAGCATCAGATCGCGGATCGTCTCCTCGATCCGTCGCGTCGATGTCGGGTCGAGAGCGGAGCAGGGTTCGTCCATCAGGAGAACGTCCGGATCAACGGCGAGCGAGCGAGCGATGCAAAGACGCTGCTGTTGTCCACCGGAGAGCGCACCACCGGGTTCGTGAAGCCGATCCTTTACCTCTTTCCATAGACCGCCACGGGTAAGGCACCGCTCGATCAGGTCGGCGCGTTCGGACCGACTGACCTTCATCCCCGTGAGCCTCAGTCCGGCGGTGACATTCTCGGCGATCGACATGGTCGGGAATGGATTGGGCTTCTGGAACACCATCCCGATGCGTTTCCGGGTCTCGGTCACCCGCTGGTCCGGTGCATAGATGTCCTGACCGTTCAGATGCACCTCGCCTGAGAGCTTCGCGGACGGGACCGATTCATGCATGCGGTTCAAGATGCGCAGGAACGTCGACTTGCCGCAGCCCGAGGGCCCGATGAGTGCCGTCACGGTTCCCGGCGGCATGTCGAGCGAGACCCGATCGAGCACCTTGTTCGATCCGAACCAGGCGGAGATGCCGACGGCCTCGAGCCGAGCCCCTACGGCTTCATCTGAACTGGTTGCGACGGGTGGATCGTCGAGCACGATGGTCGTGTCGAACGGTTCCGTCATGCGAAAACAAAGCCCCCCTGAGCTGTATCCGCGATGAAGGTAGCGGGGGCGCGCGAACGAGCGCCAGAGCCTTACTCACACAACGTCGGCTAATCCACTGAACTTCGCTCTATGTTCATCTAGCAGACAGAGCTCGTTCACGAACCACACGCTCCACAGTTACTCCCTCACTTCGCTCGTGCTGGGGGCGCGGGTCTGTGGCAGCCCGAGCGCGACGTTCATAGCCAGCACTGTGAGTGGTGCTGCGACGCCTGAAGCGTCTACCGTAGAGCGAACATTCGGTGAAACAAAGAACCGGGTGGAGCTATTCGCTTGCTATCACCGTCCGTGCGATTGCTACTCTGCCTGACCTATCGATCCGCGCAGAGGTTTCATTGTCAGACCAGCCGTTAGCCGTCATCGACATCGGCTCGAACTCGGGTCGGATGATCATCGTGCGTTCCCCCACAGGGCGGCATCTCGAAACGCTGGGAGAAGGCCGCGCCCCGCTTCGTCTCGCGAGCGATCTCGCTGCGACAGGGAGCATCGGACCTGCCGCGTTCGAGCGGACGGTGCAGTGCGTCGACGACTTCCTCGCCCACGGCCGCGCGGCGGGCGTTGCCCGCACGATCGCGGTCGCGACCGCGGCGGTTCGCGACGCCGACAACGGCGAAGAGTTCATCGGCCGCGTCCGCACGCACACGCACGTGGATATCGATGTCATCGACGGCGCGCGCGAAGCGGAGCTGGCGTTCCTCGGCGCCGTGCACAGTCTCCCCGTCCACTCCGGCTTGCTGCTCGACGTCGGCGGCGGAAGCATCGAGCTGACGCGGTTCCGCGACCGACGGTTGACGAAGGCGTGGACGCTGCCGGTCGGCGCGTTGTTGATGGCCGATCGATTCTTCAACGAAGACCCGCCGGCGCGGTCCGAACGGCGCAAGCTCGTCGATCACATCGGGGATGCGATCCGCGATTCGGCGCTCCCGACGATGACACGCAATGAAGGTCTCGCAGGCACCGGCGGGACGATCCGCAACCTCGCCAAGATGGATCGACGCGAGCGCAGCTATCCGCTCTCCCGGCTGCACGGATACGTCCTCGCATTGTCGCGCGTCGACGAGCTGATCTCCTTGCTGTCGTCACGCCCCCTCGCGAAGCGCGCGCAGCTCGCCGGACTTAATCCCGATCGAGCGGACTCGATCGTCGCCGGCGCGATCGTGCTCCACACGATCATGGAGGCGATGGGTGCCGAAGAGATCACCGTCTCGGGCAAGGGTCTACGCGAGGGGATCGCGATGGAAGCCCTCATGCCGGAGATGCCCTCACCCGTTGACGTCCGGGCTGCGTCGATCCGCGGTCTCGCCGGCCGGTTCGCCTCGTGGGAACCGCCGCGCGCCGAGCGCCGGGCCGCCCTCGCCGCCGAGATCTTCGACGCCACGTCGATCTCCCGCGACGGCGACGCGAAGGAGCTCCTCACGCACGCTGCGGCGATCCTCGACGCCGGCGCAGCGCTCGACGCGTACAACCGGCACGAACACGCGGGCGCGGCGGTGCTCGCCGGCGATCTCTCGGGTTTCTCGCATCCGCAACTGGCTTTCATCGCCGCGATCCTTCGTCGCGCGGACAAGGAAGACGCCGGGGTGAAGCCGTTGCGGGCGCTGCTCCGCACCTACGATCCGACCACCGTCACCCGAGCGGCAACGGCGCTCGCGATCGCCGACGCGGTAGACATGCGGCTCGCGCCCGACGCATCGGCGTCCGTGCGATCGACCAAGACAACGATCTCGGTCGTCGGACCGCTCGTGGCCGGCCGATGGTCGGAGCTCCTTTCGAGCCGCGCGCGTACGACGTTGGGCCGCGCGTTCGCGGTGAAAACGCGGGAGGACGAGTGACACCCTTCCGCTCGGAAGAACTGCCCGGCCGCCTTTTCATCGTCGAGGGCATCGACGGTTCGGGGAAGAGCACCCAGCTCGACCTGCTGCACAAGTGGCTCGTGAGCCAGGGCTATCTGGTCGTGTTCAGCGAGTGGAACTCGTCGCCCATCGTGAAAGGTACGACCAAGCGCGGCAAGAAGCGCCACCTGCTGTCGCCCATGTCGTTCAGTCTCATCCACGCCGCCGATTTCGCGAACCGCATCCACGCGCAGATCCTGCCGGCGCTGCAAGCGGGAGCCATCGTGCTCGCCGACCGGTACGCCTACACCGCGTTCGCGCGCGACGCCGTCCGAGGTGTCTCACGCCCGTGGCTGCACCGCTTGTATTCGTTCGCGGTGAAACCGACGGTCGCGTTCTATTTCGACGTCCCGCTGGAAGAAGCGATCAACCGCATCAACGAGGGGCGGCCGATGCTCAAGTACTACGAAGCCGGATTGGACATGCATCTCGCCGACGACCCGGAAGAGTCGTTCCGCATCTACCAAGGGCTGATCCAGAAAGAGTACGAACAGATGCTCGACGAGTTCGGGCTCGTGAAGATGAACGCGATCGAGCCGCTCGTGGTGCAGCAGCGCAAGATGCGCGAGATCGTCGCGCCACATCTCGTCGGCGTGAAACAGGCGGACGCCGGGGGGGTCCAGGAAGCGCTGCGCGAAGCAGGACTGCTCGGCCGCTACCTCGAAGAGGCCCGCCGCCGGAAGGACGTGCAGGCGTGACCGCGGTCCGGTTCTTCGGCGATCCGCCGCCGACCATCGCGGGCGACACGCTGCCCGGCCGCTTGATCGTGGTCGAAGGGACCGACGGCGTCGGGCGATCGACGCACATCGCTCTGATCAAGGAGTGGCTCGAGGATCGCGGCGTCGCCGTTCTGGACACCGGGCTCACCCGTTCGGAACTCGCCGGGCCCGGCATCAAGCGCGCGAAGCAGGGCCACACGCTCGACCCGTTCACGCTGAACCTGTTCTACGCGACCGATTTCTGGGACCGGCTCGAGCGGACGATCCTCCCCGCCCTCCGCGCAGGGATGGTCGCACTCGCCGACCGCTACGTCTTCTCGCTCATCGCGCGCGCGGCGGTCCGCGGCGTGCCGCTCGAGTGGATGGAGAATCTGTACGGCTTCGCGCTCGTCCCAGACAAGGTCATCTACATCGACGTCGATGTCGAGCAGCTGTTACCGCGTGTCATCGGCAGTACCGGCTTCGACTACTGGGAATCGGGCCAGGACTTCCTGCGCGGACCCGACGTGTACCACACCTTCGTCGAGTACCAAACGCGCCTGCTGTTCGAGTTTCGTTACCTCGCGTCGCGCCACAAGTTCAGCGTGATCGACGGGCGCGCCGACATCGCGGAGGTCTTCCGCTCCATCCGCTTCGAGATCGAGCCGCTGATCACGTCGATGGGAGCAGAAGTGAAACCCGCTCGCACCCGGCGCCCCCGGTCCCGCCCCGCGGCACCGACCGAGAACTAGCGCGCGAGCTTCCGCTCGACCTTGGGGGTAAGCAGCCAGCGCAGCTCCGCGCCGTCCGGCGGTTGCGCGTCGAGATCGACGCACGCGGCGCCACCCTTCTTGAGCGGCACGGCGTTCTCCTCCGAGCCGGTCAGCAGGTATGCGATCGTTTCCCCGAGCATGGGCTCGTGGCCGACGATCGCGACCGACTCACGGTGACGATGCGGCTTCACCGCGGCGACGACCTCTTCGGGATCGCGGTCGGGTTCCAGCTCGGGACATGCTTCCGGAGCCGGCCAGCCCGCCTCGTCGGCGAGGATCTCGGCGGTGCGCCACGCGCGGGCGAGTGGCGACGCGAGAACGATGTCTACCGAGGGCACGATCGTGGCGAGTCCGCGCGCCGCGCGGCGGAACTTGTCCTCGCCGATCGGTGTGAGCGGACGATCGCGGTCTCCCGGCCATCGCTCTTCGTCGCGGTCGTACGCGATCGCGTGCCGAACGATGTACAGGTTCATGGTTGCTCGACGAGGAGCATCGCGCGCTTGAGGTCTTTCCATCGAGCGCCGCGGACCTGCTCGAACGTCTTGGGGTACCGGCGGCGGAGCTTACGCGCGCGCCGCACCGATCGTTCGGCCAGGCTTCCGAGAACGAAGCCGGCGTTGGGCGGCAACTCGTCGTCGTGCTCGGCCATTGTGCGCATCCGCTGCGCCGCGAGCTCCGCGTCGTGGATGTCGCCGAGGAGGTCTTGCAGGCGACGCAAGCGCTTGGCGAGCGACGACGCCGGCTTGCCGTACAGCGGAGCAACGAACTCGACGGCGTAGCGTGCGCGCTTCGCGCGGATCCGCAGCGCGTGTAACTGGGCCCCCGACGCGTCGGGCCCTGCTTTCTTGCCCGCGTTCTGCATCGCGCGGTACCGGCGCACGACGAGCGGCGGAGCGACAACGGCGATCGGCCGCGTGGCCTCAACGGTAACGACCCCGGGCCCGCGCGCGAGTGCGGTGAGGTCCGTGCGCAGCCGATCGTTGCGTTCGGAATCCAGCGCCGCGATCAACGCTTCTTGCGCTGCCGCGCGGCGCGTGAGGAAACCGTCGTCGATCGCATGCAACACCGCGCGATCCTCACCCTGGATGTCCTCACTCGCCCAGTGGAGCCATCGCCGTTGCACGTCGAGGTCCCGGACGGCGCCCATCGTTTTGGCGAGCCATTTGAGCTCGGTGCGAACACCATCAGCCCAGCCGGGCACGACATCGGAGAACAGCCGAAGGGCGGTGCGCACCCGCCGCGCCGCCACGCGGCCGTCGTGAACGGCTTCAGGGTCTTCGCCGCGGCGCAACGCCGGCTCGAGCACGAGCAGCCTCGCGACGGCCGGCCGTATGACCATCAGTGCCGCCTCGCCGCCGGGCGTTGCAGCAACCGGCTCGGTCGGCCCGAGGTCCAGCAGGGCGACAACGTTGGAGCGGGTGCCCGCTCCGGGAGCGATGGATGCCATGGGAGGTTCGCAAGCATATTCCTGCGGCAAATCGCGACGCGAACCGACCCAGAAGTACTCAGATAGCGAGCCCGACCTGCGAACTTGCTTTAGGACCTAGGTCCTGTATCTTTGCGCCCCGGTGAGGGGGGGCAGAGCCCGCCTGGGGCTCCTCGCGGCCGCTCTCGTCGGGATCTGCTTCGTCGCTTTTCTTCCCCCCTTCCCCCTCGCGGCGGCGTCGTCATCCGACGAGAGCCAACTCGTGTCTCTCACGAATCAAGCTCGCTCGAGCCGCGGCCTTAGCCGTCTGTCTGCCGCGTCCGACCTGATGGCGATCGCACATCGGCAATCGGCCCGCATGGCCGCACAACACCGCGTCTACCACGATCCCAACCTGTCGAGCGAGGTCAGCGGCTGGACCTATCTAGGGGACAACGTCGGGCGCGGCTCGTCGGCCAGCCAGGTGCATCACGCCTTCATGAATTCGTCGATGCATCGCGCCAACATCCTCAATTACCACTACAACCAGATCGGGACGGGCGCGGTCCGCGGGAGCGACGGGTACCTGTACGTCACGGAGGTCTTCGCCCGGCGCGGCTCGGTCCACCGAACGACGCGGGTGGTTCATCGATCCGTCGCTCGACGCGCGGTCGTCCACCACCACTACCGCCGCGTCCGCCGCGTGCACATCGCGGCCGCATCGCCCAAGCCGGTGTCGCTGCCCGAGCCCGAGCGCTCGGTCGGCATGCTCCTCGCTTTGCTGAACCTCGACTAGGACACTGTCCGGAAGTACATCCCCGGTTTGAGCGCAGGCCGATAGCGTCGCAGCGATGTCCGACCGGATCCCGCCTCCGCCGCTCCCAGGCGAGACGTCGATCCTCGATCGCACGGACGTTCCGTCCGCGAGCCACGCGGCCCTCGGCGGCATCGCCGCCCTCGGGTTCGCGTTCGATCTGACCTTCAACGGGCAGCGTCCGGGCATCGCAGTCCCGCTGCTGGCTCTCGGCGTCGCGCTCGCGCTTCGCCGGATCGCGCACCGCACCCCCGCCACCGACATACTGCTCGCGTCCGCCGTCGCGTTGTCGATCTTCCCTTCGCTGCGCGCCAGCGTGCCGCTGGCAGCGTTCGATGTGCTCGCCGCCTCGGCGTTATTCGCGTTCGCCGCGACGCAGAACGAAGGATCGGTCGTTGTGATCACGGTACCCGGCGTGTTCCGCCGCGGTCTCGCCGTAATCACCGGCGCGCTCGAAACGCCACGCTTCCTCGCGCGGCCGCTTTCGGAGACCGCCGGGCGGCGACGGCTGCGCGTGACGCTCCGGTTCCTTGCGATCACGATCCCGGTGCTCGCGATCTTCGGCGGCCTGCTCGCCTCAGGCGATCACGTCTTCGGCAATGTGCTTTCGTCGATCCTGCCGTCGTGGAACGTCGGAAACATCGTCGTCCACTGCATCATCACGATCGTCGGCGCGCTCCTGGTCGCCGTGCTATGGCGCTGCGCGCTGCGCCGCGAACCGAGCACACCGGCTCTCGACTCCGAAACCCCGGCGCGGACGCCGCGCCTCAGCTTCTCCGAATGGTTCACCGTACTCGCCGGTATCGACCTCATGTTCGCGACGTTCGTGGTCATCCAGCTCGAGTATCTGTTCGGCGGGTCGCATCGCGTCCAGGTCACGCCGGGGCTCACCTACGCGGACTACGCGCGCAGCGGGTTCGCGCAACTCGCCGTCGCGGCAGGATTGACCGTCGTCGTGATCATCGCCGCGTGGGACGCCGGCCGTCGGGATCACCGCGGTCACGAACGGATCTTCCGCACGCTCGTGACCGCCTTGGTTGCGCTCACCGCGATCGTGCTTGCCTCCGCGGTCGCGCGGCTGGCGCTCTACGAAGGAACGTTCGGGTTCACGATCCGCCGCTTCTTCGGCTACGTCGCCATCATCTCGATCGGCGGCGTGCTCCTCGTCGTGTTGGCGGCGATCTGGACTCGCCACCGCGAGCGTCTCATCGCCGGGCTCATCCTCGTCGGCATCGTCGCCGTGTTCGCGATCAACGTTCTCAACCCCGAGCGGTTCGTCGCCGCTCGCAACGTGGCTCGCTTCCACGCAACCGGCAAGATCGACCCCTACTACCTCGGCTACGAACTCGGCTCCGACGCGACGCCGGTTGTGGTGGCGGTCCTTCCTCTTCTATCCGGGGCCGACGCTGCGATCGTCCGCAAGAGCCTCTGCCACGTTGCCGAGGATCTCGGCTCCGAGCCGTCCTGGCGCTCCGCCAACGCCGGCCGATCCGACGCCCGCCGGGCCCTGGGACGGGCAGGGATCACGGCCGCCACCTGCGCTTCCGTCCGCTGATCCCTCGCGGCCGTTTTGCGATAAAGGGAACCGCCCGCGTGGGAAGGAACAGCGAGCCGGCGCGTTCGTCGCTGCTACACGGAGGATTCGAGCCGGGACTTGATCCGTTCGAGGTCTTTCGCGAGCATCCGCGGCACGTTAAGCCGGATGCCCGGCGACGCGAGCCGTGAGGCGAACGACGGTTTCACCAGCTCCATGCCCTTGGTGATCGTCGTTCCCGCCGAGCTCGGGGTCACCTCGAACCAGTGACGGACGGCACCGGCCTTGCCCTTGGTCTCGAAAACGATCCGCCGGCCGGGAACCAGCTCGGTGATGGTGACCGTGTCGCTCTGTTTCCCGAATTGATGGGCCTCCGTGGTGAACGTGGTGCCGACACCTATGGCGCCCGGCGACGATTGCGAGATCTTCAGTCCATGACTCGACCAATCGGGATGCTTCGTGAGGTCGGCGAGGTATTCGAACGTTCGCTCTGCCGACGCCGATGTCGTGGCCTGCTTCTCGACACGCATCCCGCCTCCCATCCCGAAGTCCGGCGCTAGTGGACCCGAACCGCGCGCCGTGCGTCAAGAAGACGAACGGCGCGCCGGGGAGGCGCGCCGTTCTTTGCTTGCCGGGGCTTACGCGATCTCGAACCGAACGTCGAGCGTCACCAGCTCTTCGGATGAGGTCACCGGCCGTTGATGCAGCGCCTGAAGGAACGACGCGATGCCCGCCTCACTGAGCGGGCGAGAACCGATCGGCCGGTACGTGGGCTGATGCGAAGCGATCTCGCGGATCGCGACGGGCTTGCCAACCCCAACGTTGGCGGCCCGCGCGATCTCGAGCGCTTTCATTCGAGCCGCCGCGAGCGCATCCTTGCGGGCCGCCGCGAGATACGCGCTCTTCGGCGCGGCCTCGACCTTCAAGGTCCAGCCGCAGCAGCCCGTTGTCGGAGATAGTTCGAGGACCTTCCGCAGGACGGCTTCCAGGTCATCGGTGTTGGTCACCCGCACGGTAGCCGTCACCGTGACATGCACCTGGTCGCTCGCGGGCGTGTAGCGGAGGAACGACTTGCCGATCGAGATCTTCGCCGCCGGCACCGACGTGCGGAGCGCAGCCGAAATGGTCGAGAGTTGTTGCGAAGCGGAAGCGTCGGCCGCGGCCCGGTCCTTCCCCGACCCGATCGCGTTCAGCGAGAGCGCGTCGGTATCCCACTTCACCATCGCGTGTCCGGCAGCGGTCACGTCGATGCCTCGTTCGAACCCTGCCGGCACGTCCTTGCTGCACGCGGCTGCGCCCAGCGCCGCGACGAGCGCCAGCGGGATCAGCAACTTGCGGATCATCCCTCTCCCCTCCTCGGTTGGTGACCGCACTGTGGGGCCCGGTGCCCGCTCGCACCATGGCCGTTCGGGCAGGCGGGGAAAATCGCTCGCAGGAACGTTCGACCCGCCGTACCGTGGAAGCGAGGAACGTGAACGCTTTCGGACTTCGACAACAGGGCATCCCGCACCCCGTGGTGACCACCACGCCCCGTTCCCCCATCGCCTCCGCCGATCTCATCGACCGTTGGGCGGAAGAGCGCGCACGGTACCGGCGCTAGACCGAGGCCGTAATTTACTTTAGCGTCGCCCTCAGAGGGTGACCTGACTCCTAGGGGGAGCCATGAGCGATCAAGCCTGGATCTGGATCACCATCGGCGCAGCCGCGTTCGTCGCGCTCGTCGTCTTCTTGGCGTCGTTGCACAAGATCGGCGCGAACGAAGTGGGCCTCGTCACCAAGCGCCTTTCCTTCCGCAAGCTGAGCGCCGACAACCTGATCGCGTTCGAAAAGGAACCGGGGTATCAGGCCGATCTGTTGATGCCCGGACTGCGCTTCAAGTTCTGGCCCCTGTTCGGCGTGCAGAAGCATCCGTGGGTGCAAGTTCCGGCCGGTGAGATCGGCGTCGTCATCGCGCAGGTCGGCCGGCCGCTCCCGATCGGCGCGAAGAGCGCCGAGTTCCGTCCCGAATACGGTAACTTCGCGAACCTCCGGGGCTTCATCGACGCCGGCGGTCAGAAAGGTGTGCAGCGTCCGGTGCTGCCGCCGGGCTCGTTGGTCCCGATCCACCCGGTTGGTTTCATCGTGCTGACGAAGAGCGCCGTGTACGGGCTCCCGATCTCACCGGAGCTGCTCGGGCGCGTCTCGCCCGAAGGGAACTTGGTTCCGGCGTCGTTCGGGTTGCAGCCGGCGCAGCTGTCGGTGACGGTCATCGCGCCGCGCGGCGAGATCGACCAGGTCGGAATCGTCACGGTGCTCGAGGGCGATCCGCTGCCGTCCGGCGACATCGCGAGCCGGCTCGGCGGGTTCACCGACGTCGCCTCGATGGAGCAAGCGGGCGCGACCGACTCCGAGATCATCGACGTGCTTCTCGGATCCAAGAACTCGCTCCACAACAACTACCAAGACTTCCAGGCGTTCCTCGACAATGGCGGGCGCATCGGCTTGCAGCACGACCCGTTGCTGTACGGCGCCTATCTGCTCAACCCGTTCCTGGTGCAGGTCGAGATGGCTCCGATGCTCGTCGTGAACCAAGGTCAGGTCGCGGTGATCAAGGCATACGTTGGGCTGTCGACGCGTGACACCTCCGGTGAGGAGTTCAAGTTCGGGTCGATCGTTCGCGCGGGGCACCGCGGCATCTGGGCGGATCCGCTGCGCACCGGCAAGTATCCGATCAACCCGCGCGTCTACGCGGCCGAGATCGTGCCGACGGCGATCCTAACCCTGAACTGGGCCGAGGCGTCGTCGCTCGCGCACAACCTCGACGCGAACCTCAAACCGATCGAAGCCAAGAGCCGCGAGGGCTTCGTGTTCACGATCGACCTGCAGGTGCAGATCCACGTCCCGGACACGCGCGCACCGAAGGTCATCTCGATGGTGGGCACGATGCTGAATCTCGTCAATGAGGTGCTGCAGTCCGCGGTCGGCAATCACTTCCGCGACAACCTGCAAGGGCTGCCCGCCGTGACGTTCATCGAGACCCGTCACGCCGTGCAGCAACAGGCGTACACGGCGATCCGCGAGTATCTCTCGTTGTACGAGGTCGAGACGAAGGGCGTCTACATCCAAGACGTCGCGTTCCCCGACGAGCTGGTCGACGTGCTGACGCGGCGTGAGATCGCGAACCAAGAGAAAGCGACCTTCTCGGAGCAGCAACGCGCGCAGACGGTTCGCATCGAGATGGAGAAGGCAAAGGGCACCGCCGACATGCAGGCACAGCTCGCGCAGTCCGCGGTCGGTGTCGACATCAAGCGCAACCAAGCGCAGGCGCGGGAGGCGGAAGCCACCGGACAGGCCGCGTACACGCGGCTCACCGGTCAGGCGGAAGCAGCGAAGGTCCAAGCGATCGGTTTGGCGCAAGCGAAAGCCACCGAAGCGCTCGGGCTTGCGCGCGCCCGGGGTTTCGAGGAGCAGAAGAAGGCGCTGGGCTCGACCGCGACCGCGCTGGTGAACTCGATCAACGCCGTCGCAGAGGGACACGTGACCGTCGTGCCGGAGGTGCTGGTCGCGGGCGGGGGCGGAAGCTTCGAAGGACTCGCCGCGACGCTGATGCGCTCGATCACCAACGGCGGCGGTTCGAACGGCGGGAACGGCGGTAGCCGCGACGAGACGCCGAAAGACGTCAAGGAGCCGGCGGCAGCGCCGGCTCCCCCGGATGCTGAGAGGCCTCCGGTGGAGCGCTAAGAAACGCAGTTTCCGATCGAGTCAAGACGAGCCTTGACATACCCTCCTGTTTGAGCATACGATTTGAGCACATGCTCAAAGCAACCGAATAGGTCCTCTTAGCAGGACCGGAAGGAGGAGGGGAGTCGGATGGAGGGCACCAACCAGTACCTCATCACGGTGTACGGCGTGTACGCGGTCGTGGCGATCGGGCTGACCGCGTGGCTGGCCCGGACCCTGTTCCGCAATGGGACCGTCTTCCTCGAAGACGTGTTCAAAGACCGGCCAGGGTTGGCGGGGTCGGTGAACCATCTGCTCGTGGTCGGCTTCTACATGCTCAACCTCGGATACGCCTTCTTCATCCTCCACACGGCCAACGAGGGACTGAGCGCGTTCGATTCCGTTCAGTTCCTTGTGAACCGGTTGTCGATGCTGTTGGTCACGCTCGCCATCATCCACTTCACGAATGTCATCGTGTTCTGGAAGATCAGGGGACGACGCGAGGAACGGCACCTTCCGATGCCCGTCGCCGTGCAGGCGCACGTTGCCGCCGCACCGATGACGGGGCCTCCTCCCCCGCCGCCGACGCGCAGGTGAAAGGATGAGCGGTGATGGACGAGCGGATGGGCACCTCGAAACTGACGATCCTTTACGACGAGCGGTGCGCCGTCTGCCGCAGGTGCCGCGACTGGCTCGTCACGCAGCCGTGCCTCGTCGAGGTGGAGCTCCTTCCCGCGGGTTCGCAGGAGGCCCAGGAAAAGTACGGGTCGCTTCCGTGGCTCGGCGCCGAGTTGATCGCAGTGAACGACAACGGCGACGCCTGGATAGGGCCGGCGGGCTTCCTTGCGGCCTTGTGGGCAACGAAGCGATACCGCTCGTGGTCGTATCGGCTCTCTGGACCCACCTTGGCCCCGTTGGCGGAACGCTTCTTCTGGTGGGTTTCGAAGAAGCGCGACCGGTGGAGCAGCTGGATGTCGGCGGACGATCCCGAGTGCAGCTGGTGCGACGGCGCTCGCCTTTCCGGAGGAACGTGGTAGACGGATGAGGCGTCCGAAGGAAGCGCAGGAATCGGCGACGCGCGAGCGGATCGTGCAGGCGGCCCTGACCACGTTGGGCGAAGAAGGGTTCGCCGGCACGACCGCTCGCTCGATCGCCAAGCATGGCGGGTTCAACCAGGCGTTGATCTTCTATCACTTCGGTTCTGTGAACGGGTTGCTGCTCGAGGCGTACCGACAGATGTCCGAGGAGCAGATCGCCAAGTACCGCGCTGCGGCGGCCGAAGTGAGCTCGCTCGGCGACCTTGTCGAGATCGCGCGGCGCTTGCACGCCGAAGATCTGGCATCTGGAGCGATCACCGCTGTGACACAACTCATGGCGGCATCCGCCGCCGACCCGGAGATCGCAGGGATCGTCCTCGATCGGTTCGAGGCGTGGATCGCCGTCGTCGAGGACGCGGTGCGGCGAGGGATCGAACTTCATCCTCTCAAGGATGTGATCCCTGTTCGGGAGTCCGCCTACGCGATCTCCGCGCTGTTCCTAGGCATCGAGCTGATGAGTCGACTCGACCCTGCTCGCTCCGAAGCGGAACGCGTCTTCGACATGCTGGGCGGCATCGCACTACTGATCGAACAGGTCACTCCGATGCTCGGCGGTTCCCCGTCGCAACCGTGAGCCGCGCTCAGGCTAGGCGAACTTGGCGACCATCGCGGCGCCGAACAGCAGGCAGTAGATCGCGAACGGCGTGAGCGTCCGCGTCTCGAAATAGCGCATCAAGAAGCGCACGGTGAGGTAGGCCATGACGCCGGCCGCGATGCTTCCGACGAGCACCTGTCCGCGGATCCCGTCGCCGAGCGGCCCGAACAGATCGGGGATCTTGTAGAGGCCGGCGGCCAGGATGATCGGCGTCGCCAGCAAGAACGAGAAACGCGCCGCGTCTTCGTGGTCGAGCCCTCGAGCGAGGCCGACGACCATCGTGATGCCGGAGCGGCTGATCCCGGCGAACAGCGCGAGCACCTGTGCGACACCGATGAAGCCGGCCTCCTTGAACTCGAGCGTGTCGAGCCGGCGCACGGGCCGCTCGGGATCGGCGCCGTGCGCAACCGCGACGGCGCGGACCTGAGCGCGACGGCGATAGCGCTCGCCGACGTAGAGGATCACCCCGTTGACCATCAGGAACGCACCGGCCGCGAGCGGCTTCGCAAACACGACCCGGAGCTCGTGCTCGAGCGCGACACCCATGATGCCGGCGGGGATCGTGGCGACGACGAGGAGCCACGCGAGGCGTTCGTCGGGCGTCTCTATCGAGCGGCGGCCGAGCGAGCGGAAGAAGCCGCGGATGATCTTCGACCAGTCCTCGCGGAAATAGATGAGCAACGCGATCGCGGTCGCGACGTGCAAACCGACGAGGAACGCCAGGAAGAACGACTCCGGCCTCGCTTGCGCGGCGGCGAGGCGGTCCCAGCCGACGATCGCGGGAAACAGCACCGCGTGCCCGAGGCTGGAGATCGGGAACAGCTCGGACGCGCCTTGCAACAGGCCCATGAGCGTGGCTTGGAGGAAGGTCACGGCGGGCTACGCTACCAAAGCGCGACGCCGGTGCGGCCGCGGTTCGGACGGGTCGGGGTGTAGCTCGTGGCGAACGGGCGGCTCAGTGGTGGCGCGCCCACGCGCTCAGGAACGCGAGGGCGGTGGCCGCGGCGTTGTCGGCCGCGATCTGGCGGTAGATGAAGAACTGGAACGGGAACCCCGGCAACATCAGCGGATCGCCGAGCCCATCGGAGAGCGCGCGGAACGCGAGGAACGGGATGGCATTCGCGTTCGCCAGTCGTGCGACGGCGGCGGTCTCCATGTCGTCGGCGGCGTGCGAGCCGGTCGAGGGCGTCGGATTCTGGAAGTAGCCGAGGAAGAAGTTCGGGTCGAGGAACGGCACCGCGCCCGTGACGAAGCGCGCCACGTCCGGCGGCGCGAACCCCGGCGCCCGGCACGGCCGGCACCCGAACACGTCGCCCCCGCCGGGGATGCATGGGAAAGCCCGTCCCCCGAACGGATCGGAACTCATGCCGTCGCCGCCGGGAAGGATCTCCGGCTGATGGGGAAGCGTGATCGCTTGGATGAGGTCGGGATCGAGCCCGATACACGCAACATCGCCGAGCGGCACGGAGTTCATCAGCTTCACCGAGGCGCTCGCCGCCTTCGCGGTGGCGAACATGGTCGG
>Ga0075425_100000828_pt1 | contig 29608 bp, 24 predicted proteins | sample SoiMethybrSBSTD4_FD_75300 | JGI IMG/M metagenome (GOLD analysis project Ga0075425, IMG submission 75300) | Bulk soil microbial communities from a Populus tree surrounding site in Tennessee, USA - Soil MetaG P. TD hybrid SBSTD4 | ecosystem: Environmental > Terrestrial > Soil > Tree plantation... | reverse complement strand
TGCGCGACACGGGAATGGCGCTGATCCACGAAAACCTGCATCCATAGCTCGAGCGTCAAGAATTGCCAAATCTGCATCGACCAGTCCTGCGATCCACAGCGATGCTGCCGGAGCATCTTCTGTACGGGTTCTGCGCGAAATAGGCCCCGGCTGCGAATGTTCGACTCTGAGAGCAAATCGTCGGTCATTTCCGTCAAATCGTTCGCCAGCCAGTAGTCGGTAGGCGCCGCAAAGCCAGCTTTCGGCTGGTTCAATACCTCATTTGGAAGCACGCCTTGCATCGCTTTGCGGAAAATGTGCTTCGTCGTTGGCTTGAGAAACCCTTTCAGCTTCAGCTCCGGCGGAACTTTCCAAGCCGCAAACTCCGCCAGTTCGCGATCAAGAAACGGGACACGCACCTCGACGGAGCACGCCATGCTCATCTTGTCGTTGTAGGTGAGATTCAGGCTGGTCATGAAAATCTTGGTATCGAGGTACAGCATCTGGTTCAGGAAATCGGTGTGGCGAACGCGCTCGAAGGCTTGCTTGTGGATGCCTTCGCATCCCGAAGTATCAATAGCGTCTTGTACCCGCGAGCTGCAGAGAGTCTTCCGTTGGTCCTGGTCGAGGTAAGTACAATTCCGGATGAGCCGTTCTTCTCTGGGCAGCTTTGCGCTTCGCAACATCTTTTTTGCGAGACGAAGATGTCCCTTTAAGGCGCTGTCTCTCAGGTTGGGCGCGCGCAGCACGGCGCGTTCGGCTAAGTTTCCGATCCAGCCGGGAAGCCTCGAATACGCTTCGGCCCAATAATGCGCGGCATACTTTCGATATCCCGCGAAGAGCTCGTCTCCACCGACGCCGGACATGAGCACGGTCACGTCACGGCTGGCTTCCTGGCACACAAGAAACGCGGTGACGATCGCCGGATCGGCCGTCGGCTCATCCATGTGCCAACACAACTTAGGAAGGAGGCTTGCCACGTCCGGTTCGACGACGATTTGCCGATTCTCGCAGCCGAGCTTCGCCGCCAGTCGTGCAGCGACGGCGGGATCGTCCAGGGTGTTTTCACCCTTCCGATATTTCTTCGGAAACGTGATTGTGTAAGTGCGAAGCGGCGCTTTCGCCTTCTTCGCCATCATGGCGACGATGCTTGATGAGTCGAGGCCCGCACTGAGGAAGGCGCCTAGCGGAACGTCGCTGACCATCTGCCGCTCGACGGATCTCTGAAATCGCTCGCGGATTCCTTCGGCCAACACAGCTTCGCTCGAACCAAATTCGCAACCTGCAGGCGGAAAACGCAGGTCCCAGTATTGCGAGATCTTGAGGTCGCCATTTCGGAATATCGCCGAGTGGCCGGCCGGCAGTTTGAATATCCCTTCAAATATCGTGTTCGGATCCGGCACCCATAGGAATGTCAGGTACTGATCGAGCGCCTGCAGATCGATGGTTGCTTCGATTCCATCCACTTCGAGCAGCGCTTTGATCTCCGACGCGAACGCCAACCGGCCACCCCGCTGACAGTAATAGAACGGCTTGATGCCAAAGTGATCGCGCGCCGTGAACAGCGTTGGAGTTCCGCCGCGAAGGTCGCAGATGGCGAATGCGAACATGCCGTTCAATCGCTTGACGCAGTCTGCGCCTTCCTGTTCGTACAAATGAACGAGTACCTCGGTATCAGTATGCGAGCGAAAACTGTGGCCCTTCCATTCGAGTTCCCGACGCAGTCCCTGGAAGTTGTAGATTTCTCCGTTGTAGGTGATCCAAACAGTGCCGTCTTCATTCGACATCGGCATATGGCCGTCGGCGGAGAGGTCGAGGATGGATAGCCGCCGGCTGCCGAGGCCAAAGAAAGATCCATCGGGCGCACGATGCTGCCACAGCCCGCTGTCGTTCGGCCCGCGATGCGCCTGAATCGCGGTCATACGCGCCAGCGTCTCGCGATCTCCCCAGTTGGCTAGCCCGCTAATGCCGCACATGATTGTTTCCTTCGATGAGAGAGAGACCTGGGGCAGGGAGGTTCATCTCATACAGTTTGGCCTTGACCTGAAAGCATTGGATCGCCTGAAACGCGCAGTAGATCAAGCCAGGCCTGCCGTCAAGAAAACCGAGCCGGACAAAGTATCTGTAGAGAAAGAGCAAAACAGACGAACCAGGAGTTCTGAAAAATTTCTGCTTGAGCCAGCGCCGCCGCTGCGCCTGTGAGCCGAACAGGTCCGGCATGAGTTCCGATGCGCCCTCCGGCTCACTCCAGACGCGCGCCTCCCAGTTCGAATACTCGTCGTGCTTTCGAATATAGCGGGAGAGGCTGCAAACGTTGTGGTGGAGCAGCCGGTTCTTCAGCTTGGCGGTCGCGCCGCCCACAATCACGTGCTCGTGGACTTCCATGTCGCACATGGACGTATCCTGGTCCGCGGTGCGGCACTCGAAGCGTCCCCTAGCTCTACGGAAGAGCGACAGCTTGTAAAAGCTCGCGCCACAATGCCGCAGTTGGCGCCCGAGGAAATACATGTCGAGACCGATGTAGTAGCCGTCGATGCCCGGATTCGTAATGGCGTTTTGTATTTCGGCCACGAGATCCGGTGTCAGCGACTCGTCCGCATCCAGCAGCAGCACCCATTCGTAGCTGAGAGGCAAGGTGTCCAGGGCCCACTGGCGCTTTTTTGGCCAGCCGCCTTCATAGCGAAACTGAATGACCTTTGCCCCGAACGAGCGCGCAATTTCCGGAGTCGAATCCGTGCTGAAGGAATCAACCACGTACACTTCGGCTACATCTGCCAGAGATTCCAGACAACGCCCAAGATTCTCTTCTTCGTTGCGAACTGCGACGATGACGCTTAAAGGGAGGAGCGCGCGATCCGCCTTGCGCGAGTCAATCGCCGTCGTCTCGAAAGCCTGAGTTGCCACTGTGGGGAATCTTAGCTGCAAACTCCGGCGCCAACGGTTACAGAGAAAGCACCTCGCCTGTGGGAATCTTCGGGAACCAACAGAGCAATCGAAACTGCACGCGGGCTGCTCTATGATGCGATTACTCGCATGACTCGCGGCGCGATTTACGTAGTCACCCACGACCAGCGGTATCTGTATCTGCTGCACGCCTCCGCCGAAAGCCTGAAACGCGTGATGCCCGAGCTTCCCGTCACCGTTTTTTCACAGTTTCCGGTTGAGGGTCCTTATTTCGACAAAGTGTGGAAGGTCGAGCCTGTCGGGGACGGTTTTTATGACAAAGCCCGTCTCATGTTGGAGTCTCCATACGAGCAGACCGTCTTTGTTGATACTGACATTTACGCCGTGCAGCGCTTCGACGGGCTCTTTTCGTTGCTCGACCGTTTCGATTTTGCTGCCACGCATGAGGAGTATCTGAACACTGACTGGTTCAGTCATTACCCACGGCCGGACATTCCCGCCTGCTATCCCGAATTCAATACCGGCATTCTCGCGTATCGGCGTTCCGCAGCGATGAGTCAACTGCTGGAGAACTGGAGCGATCTGTACAAAACATTTCTCTCGCAGAATCCCGGTAAAGCGACCAACGACCAGCCCTTTTTTCGCGCGGCGGCCTACTACTCTGAGGCGCGCGCCGCAACTTTAGGCCGCGAGTACAACTGCAAGTTTCGCGGCCAGGGATACCTGAACGGCCCGGTCAAACTGCTGCACGGGCACGTCAAATTCGAAATGAAATTCGACTACATGCGCCGAGTCGCAGGAGTGATGAACGCGAGTGCGAAGCCGCGGGTCTACATCGGGGGCAAAGTCTTCGACCAGAAAATCTCCGGACGCCTGTGGGGGCGAAGGAAGGCACACAAAGTAGGCAGCTTCCCCGAGCCGGAGTCGGTGACGTTGCTGCGACTAAGGAAACTCAAAGAGATCATCATTCGTCGCATTGCGAAAAAGGCGCCCGAAGAGGCAGTGAGCAAAATGCCTGCAGCACGCGTTGGGCAAATGGAGCACAGTTCTTCTTGAGTATCGAGCGCATTAAATCGCTAGACGGGCTAAGGTTCATCTCGATCTCGCTAGTGATCTTCAGCCATTTGGTTAAGTGGCATCATGTTTCTAAGCGACTGCTTGACGGATATGGCGCTCTCGGCGTGCAGATGTTTTTTGTACTTTCCGGTTATCTGATCACCAATCTCGTACTGAAGGAATATGAGCACACCTCGACGGTGAATCTGCGGGATTTCTACGCTCGTCGCGCATTCCGCATTTTCCCGGCTGCATTCGTGTTTCTAGGCATTGTTGTTGCTCTTTACTGGCATGAAATGCTCTGGTATCACGTCCTCGCCGCATCGTTGTACCTTGCTAACATGGATATCGGGCGGCCGTGGATGTTCGGGCATCTCTGGTCTCTTAGTATTGAGGAACAGTTCTACCTGCTTTGGCCTTTCGCCGTAAAGCGATGGTATCGTCACAAAGTAACCATTCTGCTCTGCGTACTACTGCTCGCGCCGGTGTTCCGCGGCACTCTTTACGCTTTTAAGGCACGAAACGGCGTTACGGGTAGCTTGCCGGTGTTCGCCGACCAACTCGCAATCGGTTGTCTCCTCGCCATCCTAGCTCCACGTCTTCCGAAAATAACCAAATACATGGCCTTGGCAATGGCGCTGGCGGTGATTCTTATTCCATGGTTTCCTGCAACTAGCCGAGGACGCACGCTGTTCATGTTATTTGTTCTCCGGCCTCTGCTCGACATCTCGCTTGCCGGCCTGGTAATGCATGTAATCCAAGTGCCGTATTGGACTCTGAATTGGACGCCAGTCGTGTGGCTGGGAAAAATCAGCTATAGCCTCTACCTCTGGCAGGAATTGTTCTGCTCGAACACCCGTCTGCATTTCGGATACTCCCTTCTACTACCCGCCTTGGCTTGCGCTTGTGTGTCGTATTACTTTGTGGAGCGACCAATGCTGAGGCTGCGAGAGAAGTTCAGTGCATTCAAGCGGTATCGGCTCTCGGCGAACGGTAGCAACTCCCAAAAACCCAGAACACAAGCACCGCAACCTATACCTAGTGCCGTTTTGATTACGTCGAAATCGTCAGTAATTCCGATGGGCTCAACCTATGCAGACTGAACCTGGCAAGTGGCAATCATCCCCTGACTCTCGCGAAATCGCCGGGCTGGCAGCCTTGAGCGCGGTGCTGTTCATATGCACGATTCTGTTGGCCCACGATTATGTATCGGCGGTAAGTAATTTTGGCGACAGTTCCGCATACACCGATATCGCCTCAGCCATCCGGCATTGGGATTTCCACGATCTACACGTGAAACAGTTCTGGGGGTATCCCTACGCCATGGCGGCGGTATCACTGCTGTCGAGGCTTTCCGATCAGAGCGCTTTGCTCTTGGTTTCATTTGTTTCTTATCTCCTCAGTGTTGTATTGGCGCACCGGCTATGGGGTGGGTGGGTCGCCGGCCTATTCGCGGTCCTGAATTTCGATTGGATGCAGAGGTCGTTTCTCGGAGGCTCCGAACCTTTGGCGGTCGCACTGATATTTGGGGCCTTGCTCGCGATACGCAAGGATCGTTACCTGCTCGCTGCTTTCCTTGCGGCTCTCAGTACTGTCGTTCGCCCGCTTGGGCTCTGCTGCCTGGTTGCAATCGGAATCGTGCTTCTATACCGGCGGGAATACAAAAAGCTAGCCTGGTCAGTCCTGATTGGTGCCTCGGTAGGAGTGCTTTACGTTCTGCCGCTGGCGACTCATTTCGGTGACCCCCTGGCTACCGTGCACAGTTATGGAAACAGCAGCTATCCGCTGTTCGGAATTCCGTTCTACGCAATCATCAAAGGAACAATTCTGTATCCGGCGCCTTGGACCAATCTGGCTCTGGACTTTGGATGGATAGCCCTGGTACTGGCTGCTGTCGTAGCAATGGTGTTGGACCCAACTTTCCGTGACTACGCGAAGCGATATCCAGTCGAGGCTCTATTTGCCGGGATGTATTTGCTCGCCGTCTTTTGCTACAACTACCCCGTATACGCCCGCAGCAACTTTGCGAGGTTTGCAATTCCCGCGCTGCCCATCGTCTATCTCGCACTCTCCCGGTGGGTGCCCCAAGACCGCAGGATTCTTTGGGCCTTAGGTGCAGTCAGTCCCGTGCTCGCCGCCGCTTCTGCTATTGGAATTCGCAACGTCGTCCACGCCTTGCTGAGGTAGAGTTTCCCGAACGAAAGCTCAGGCTGCGGTGGCCGCTTTTGCGTCTGGTCTTTGTTGGATCGAGGCTGCCAACTCGAGCAGTTTGCTGACGTGCGCTCTCCAACTGAAATCCAGTGCACGGCGTTTGGCGGCTGCAGATAACGTCCTACGCAGCTCGATGTCGGGTGCGAGGCGCAGAACCCACTCCGCAAGTTGTTCTGAAGAAAAACGCGGAAAGAAGCATGCTGAGCCTGCTGTGACTTCACGGTGTACGACGAGGTCCGACGCCACAATCGGCAGACCACTTGCCATGGCCTCGACCAGCGGATGAGCAAACGTCTCAGTGTAAGCGGGAGTTACATAGATGTCGCAGGCGCGGTAGAGGTGGTGAAGCGAACGATAAGGTATCGTCCCAAGCTGCACAATCTCATCGGACGCGGGCAGCTGCTCAATGAGCTCCGACGCTCTTCCCGTCTTGTACGTTCCCGGATTCGCTCCCTCTTGCAGCTTGCAGGTGAGAAAAAGCCGCACTTTTCGACCCAGCTTTTCTCTGATCAACGGCAGGGCTCGAAACAGTGTTTCGAAGTTCCTGTAGTAGTTGTAATGGCTGACGAACAGAAGTTTCAACGAGTCGTCCGCATCTGTAAGTTTTCGCAGCACATCCTCGGCCAGAGGCGATGGGTCACGAAAAAAAAGTTCGTGATCAAAGCCGTGGTGAATTCCTACCGCCTTTTGGCCCGTCCACCTGGCGAGTTCGTCGGCAAATGCCTGACTCGGCGCGACGGTCCAGTCGGCCCATTCGAGCGATTTCTTCGCAAAGAAGCCTTTGATGGAGGTATCGAGCAGCATTCCGATTTCGGCGCGGCTCCACAGGTCACGAGAAAAATCTGAAGACGTATAAAGCGAGTTGCCGCTCAACAGAATTTGCGGCACTGGCGAGTTCCGCAAAGCGAAATTTCCTGCGGAAATCAGGACATCGGCGCCCGATTGCCGGATGAGTTCCGGCAGTTTGCGTTGCTCATACCAGAACCTTGCCGCGGTTGAAGCGGGCGGGTTTGCATCAATCACGCTCACGTCACGGAAACGGTCGAACTGGGGCCGAAGTTGCGGCTGCACCGCCAAGGTCACACGAGCGGCTGTATTTGCCGAGAGCTGGGGCACGACGTTGAAGAGGTAGGTAAGGCCGGCGCCTGTGCTCGCGCCCAACCCGTTTAGGAATAGCTGAATCATCGACCCGGACCTGCGGTCGCAAGGCCATTCCAGTACATAGGAACTTCAGGTTCGGGAGCGTGTACTCCAGCCTCGTCGTAGTGGACTAAATCCTCGAGAATGAACGCCAGCGCCCAGACCAGAACGCAGAGATAGTAGCCGACAGCAAACAGGCCGTCTTCAAACGTCCCCTCTACCAGACCTGCCAGAACGATGGCCGCCGCGGGAATACTCGGAAGAAAGACGTTGCCTGTGTGTCTCATCCTCGAAAGAACTTTTCGCACATTGAATAAACTCAAAACGACCAGCGAATAGAACGGGATTACTCCAAACAGGCCGACCCATTCGGCGATCGCCAGATAACTGTTCCCGTGCTCGCGGACTACGCGCGTATCAATGTGGGTGCCCGTGAACTTGATGTCAACGTTGGTCATGTCTTCGCCGGTCTGACTGGTCCCGAATCCGCTGCCGAACCACGGATGTTCTCTAATCACCTGCCAGGTTTCCTGCCAGGGCCCCTTTCGCGAACCGAATGCGCCCTGCTGAGGCTTTCCTTTAAAGAGGAACAAATCAACCACGGACACCGAGCTGTCCAATATAGGGGCCTCACTCTGCCGTGGGACGATGGTTGCCGCAGCAAGTGCCACTACGATTACGGCGGCGATGCCCTTGGCGAGCATCCGGTATTGCCGCAGAGCAATGCAAATGGCGAAGCACGAAACCGCCGATGCAACGATGGCCGCTCTGGCAAAGCTGCTCATCAGCGCCAAGAGCGCCAAAAGAAGGGCGAAACCGAGCCTGCGCCGCGAATGGATTGTCGGGGCGGTCAACACTCCCCAGAGCAGGACCGGAGCGACCACCACGCCCATGACCGCTCCCATGGAGTTCGATGTGCCATAAAATTCCCAGTGAACAACGAAGTAAGCGATTACGGTAAAGTATGCGACAAACTCGCATACCATCCGCAGGCCACGAAAGAACTTCTCGGGCTCAAAAACGGGGACGGCGATCCTGGCTCCTGATGAGGCATACAGGAAGAGCAGAAACAAACTGATCGCCTTAAGAAGCGACTCCTCGGGATACGACGAGACTAAGGCAGAGACGATCGCCGACAGCACGCAGAAAGAAGCCACCAGGTGAAAAACACCAAAGCGATGATGCTGGTCTTTTAGGTAAATCGCCAAACCCGTCGCGGCGCCGATACCGAGAACGAACCACCGCCCTTGCAGCCAGGCAGACTTATCGGGAAACTCGGTACCCGCCCACACAAAGGCAATCATGAGCGCGAGAAAGAAGGCCTGCCGAAAGCGGCAAACTGCAGCCAGAATCAATTGGGCGGCAATCAGAGCGCCCAGCGCGCTTGGAGTCGATAGAAAGTCCGGGCGCTTGAGCAGCACCAGGGCAAGCATGAAAAAGCTTGCCATCAGCACCGCGATCGTTTTTAGCGCGTTTTCAGACATCTACGAGGAACTCGAGCGCAAGGACACGCGCTTGGATCATAGCAACGCGGAAAGTGGATTTGATTAGCGAGTCAGGTACGCTGGCGGCCGAAAGATGGTTACATCGTTGCGGAAATAGAGGCACTTCGAATGCTGTGGTCGGATGAGCTCATCACGGTGAGTGCGGCTTGCGCAATTCCCCTCGCGCAGCACTGTGGAGAATAGTTTTGAATTGACCGCCGGCTCTCAGCCGACATTTCCGCACGCAATTCGGCACCGTTGGCAATCTTGCACCAAGCAGCGTTCAGCTGCGAAGCGTTGCCCGGATCGACGAGGATGCCATTCGAGCCGACAAGGTCCGCGGCGCAACCCGCAACCCGCGAGCAGATGATCGGAAGGCCGCACGCCATCGCCTCGTTCACTACCATTCCCCAGGTATCACTGTGCGTCGGCAAAACCAGGCACTCGGCGAGCGCATAGTAGCTGCCCAATTCGTCTCGGTCGACAAAGCCAGCAAAATGAACGCTGCCGGGAAAAATGGAGCGCGCCTCAGCTTCGAGCTCGGCGCGTAGCGGCCCGTCGCCCGCAAACACCAGACCGACTTCCTGGCGAAGTTCAGGTTCAAGGGTGGCATAAGCATGCAGCAGGTCTTGCACTCCCTTGGGACCTACAAGCCTGCCCACATACAAAAAGAACCTCTCAGGAAGACCGAGCTGGCCTCGAAGTCGAGTATGGCTCGTCGCGGCGGCTTGACTGCGGGCTGCGAACAACTTGTTGTCCACAGCATTGGGTGCGATAAAGATGCTCTCGGACTGAGTCATGCGGGAAACATACTCGAACGCCGATTTTCCCGGGACCACAAACCCGCTGCAATCGCTGAGGAAGATCTGTTTCAGGTTTTCCACAACCGAATAAGTATTGCGCTGGTCGTGGGCCGTGCTTTCAGACCAAAGCAGAAACGGCACGTCGTTTTTTTTCGCCCAATGTAAGGCCTGCCACGAGGCCAGATAGTTATATCCACCGCACAAAATGACGTCTGGACGCGCCCGCTCCATAGCTGTGCCAACGTTTGTATTCACCAGTATGTTGTGCTTGCCAAATCGTCGTCGCCAGGAGGGCAGCACCTCGTAGGAAAACCGCGCTTCATCGCTGTAAATCCTCCACTGCCGCATGGAAGGATCAGTTTCGGCGAGAAAAATTACGCGGAGATCTATCTCCGGATGTTCTGCCAGGGCATTGAAAACAGGAATACGGTACGGGGAAATGATTTCAGTTAGGACGATAAGTTTCATCGCACGCATCCCCGGTAGACTTCGGCCAATTGCGCGGCCTGATCGGCAATTGAATATCGCGTGAGGACGGTCTCGCGGGCCTCCATCCCGAGAGCTTGCCTCAGCTGTTTGCTGCGGAGTAGTTGGATTAACACCTCAGCTAGCTCCGATTCACTCTCTGGCGCAACCAGTAAACCGTTCCTTCCGGATTCGATTATTTCGTCGATACCTTGTCCCGTGCAGCCGATCGCCGGCTTCCCTGATGCCATGGCTTCCAGATAGACGCAACCTAAGCCTTCGTAACTGCTGGGCAGTGCGAAAACCGCACAACGCCGCATCGCTTCTGCGACCTCGTCTCTGCTTTGGCGTCCAAGGAACCGCGCGCGCTTGTTGATTCCCAACTTAGCAGCGAGGTCCTGCAACTCCTTCCGTTGAGGCCCTTCACCTATGATCTCGAGTGCGCAATCGGCAGCGGCCGGCTGGATGCGCGCAAATGCGTGGAGCAGCTGTGCATGGCCTTTGGATGGGATAAGATTCCCAACGCTCAGAACCGTCAATGGGCTACGCTCTGCCCCGGGAGAAAAAAGCGACGTGTCTACGCCGTTGTAGACGACGACGGTGCGCGCATCCGCGATTTGGCTGACCTCCGCCTGAACCTTCCTGCTGATACAGATCACCGCTGAGGCCGACACATAAACTCGCTTTGAAATGCTTTCGCACCATTTCCCCACAACAGGTCCAGCCTGCCGGGTTGAATAGGCGTCGAGTCCGTGGACCGTGACGACGAGCGGAATGCCAAGTCGTTGGCTCAGGAACATTGCAGCCGCACCGCAGGGAAGAGCAGAGTGCGCGTGGATCAGGTCGAACGGGTGCTGCTTGTGTGCCTGCCGAAGTTGTCCGATCAGACTTCTTGAAGCAAGAGTTCCCGAGAATGGAAGCCCGAAGTTGCCGGGGAACGAAAAATACCTTTGCCACTTCGCCGGAACTTCTGCCGGTATCGCGTGAGCGACGTCACGATAAAACGGCTGGACCGCAATGACCTCGGTTTCTACAGCGTGAGCTTTCATCTCTAGCAACGGTTCGGCAATGAAGCACCCCAGGGCTGGATTTTGCTGCGACGGATAGAACGGTGTCAGCGTAAGGACGCGGAGCGCGCGCCTTGGCAGCGGTTGAACCGCATGGCGTTGGTTCGAAAGCGACGTTGCAAGCGCGGTCGCCATCAGGAAGTCTTCCTCAGCTTGCGCGCGGCCAACGTTTCAAAGATCGCCGCCCAGCGTGGGGTAATTACGCCCCAGTCGTAACCCAAACCATGCTGCCTGCCATTGCGGCCTAGTTTGGCCCTCAGTTCGGGATTGGATAAAAGAACGTCGAGAAACGAAAAAATCTTCGAATCAGATGTAGCCTGATATCCGGTGACTCCATGCACAACGGTTTCCGGCGAGTAGTTGTTCCGAGCGATCACCGGCAGCCCACACGCCGCCGCTTCAAGAATGACCTTTGGCGAACCCTCCCACGCGGAAGGAAACAGGAAAATGTCCGCCGAACGGTACTCGTCTCTGAGTTGCGGCGCGTTCAGCGGGCCTAGCAACGTAATGCTCGAGAGATTTTCGCGCCTGGCGCGAGCTTTTAGTTCCGGCGCGAGCGGCCCATCTCCTGCGATTCTGAAATCAGCTTGCGGAAAGCGTGAGGCTGCCTCGAGCAAGAGCTGTGGCTGTTTGAATGGACGCAACGAGCCGACGAACAAAACCCGCGGTCTCGCATTGGCCTGCCGATGAAGGTCGGGTGTGAAGTAGCTTGTATCTACGCCGGTGGGGATGATTTCACTGCCAATTCCGTATTGTCGCTTTAGACCTCTTTGCACCGACAGTGAATTGCTGAACAAGTAATCGCATTTGAGGACCGTCTCTTCCCACATTCGGATTGCATTGGCCTTGATTGTGGGCTCGTTTCTCAGGTCGGATTGCGATTCCATCGTTCCGATCACGATCTTCCTGCCATTCCATTTTCTTCGCAGCTTCATGTAAGCAAAACTGGCTGGAGACGACTTCAAATAAAAAACAATTTGGTGATCTCCCCACACAAGTTCGCGAAAGATCCTTACGGTCTGGCGCCGCCGGGGCAGCCGAATGAGCCGCGTGTTTGGACGCGCAGCGATTCGCTCGTCCGGTTCGCCTGCAAGAAACATCGTGATGTGAAATTTCTCAGGATCGAGCCGGCAGGCAATCTCTCGCGCATTACCCATTTGCGCGTTGGGCAGGCCGGCGTCCGCAAAGCTGTCGATGAGAATGCGAATCGGAGTTTCAGGCCGAGCCTTCGGGCGCGTGGTCGCGAGACTAATCTGGGCTTGTTGTGGAATGCGCCCATTCTATTCGAAGGTCTCGCAATTGAGCCTCAAACCGACGATCAAAATCCCGTGACTTTCGAGATTCCGCCAGATGTTTCCGGGCGTGTTGCAGCAGTTGGCGACGAACATCGCCTGCTTTGTTTGGATCTAGGGGACTCCGTTCGTGTGGATCAGAGGTTAAGTCGAATAACTGTTCACTATTTGAAGCAAAATCCAGGACCAATTTGTAGCCCTGGTTTCGAACCGCCAGAATTCTCGGCGCGATCCGCTTCTCGCTGAAGAATGGATTGCTGCATCCATGAACGCATTCGGTGATCACTGGTTTTTCCCATTCTTTCCCGCTCGCAGCCTGCAACCATCGGCTACGGCCTGCAAAACTTGCCGGAGCGGGCAGGCCGAGAACGTCAAGCAATGTCGGGGCAAGGTCGATGAGACCAACTGGCGCTTCGACACGCCTTGCATCCGTGTTCCCGCTAACCCTCAAGAGCAGCGGCACGTGAACGAGTTCCTCAGTCAGCTTTACGGGAGCATGGAAGCGGCCACCGTGGTCCAGAAATTCCTCCCCGTGATCTGCCGTGACGGCAAGCGCGCAGCGGTCCCATAGGTTCAGCTCAACCAGGCGCTCACTAAGCCTGCGAATCTGCATGTCAGCGCACGATATGCCGGCGTCGTACAGAGCCATCACCTCGTCTCGTTTCCGCTGCAAACGTTCCGGGCCAATCTCGCCGCGCGCCCAAAAAGAATTCAAGTATCGCGCCTGCTGCGCAGACGAGTTGACGCCAATCGCCTCAAGCGCCTCCGGTTTGGGGTAGTAAGGCGCGTGCGGATCCATTAAATGCAGCCACAGGAAAAACGGACCGCCGGCATGTTCGTTCAGCCATGCAATCGCGTGGTCCACGACGACGTCGGCCGAAGGAAATTTCCTCAACGCGTCTAGACTCTCCGGCCCGTCTGAGCCAATCCTCTGGCAGTATTCGAAGTACAACTCGTCATAAATCTGCCCAAGGCCGGGAACATGGTGGCAGGCGCTAGCCACTGCCCGATTTGCGCGCGCTCGAAGGCCTCGCTGACGGGTGTCCGCGGCCAATTCTGGTTGGTCGGATTCCAGGAAATCGCGAAAACACTCGAACCCCTGGTCGTAACCGAATCGCGCAGAGATATAAGGATTGGCCGCCGAGAACGCAGCCGTCTGAAAACCGTAATCTTTGAGCACAGAAGGCAGCGTTTCCTCATCAGGAGCGATGCCCAACACGTCTCGCCCAAGCGCCAGCGGATAGCGCGACGCCAGAATGGCAGGCAGTGAGTAATAGGTCGGAGCGCCGGCGGCAATGGCATTGCTGAACACAAAGCTTTCGCGTGCGAGCGTGTCAAGAAATGGCGTGGTCGGGCGTTTGTATCCCAGGAAGCCAACATGGTCGGCGCGCAGGCAGTCGACCGTAACCAGAATCAGCGACCGCGGCTGCTGTATCACAACGCCTCCTGCAGCTCAGGCCTTCTCAGCATTCGTGTGCCTGGCGCGGCATAGCGCTCGCCGCTCGGAAGAGTTCCATCTGTTGCTGCCTTGTACAACTCTTCGTGGTTTACGTACAGCAAGTCTGGGAATTTCGATTCCAAAGCCGTGAGCAGCGAATCCAACGCATTCAACGTTGTGCTGCGAAAATCTTTCAACGACGAATGAAAGTTAATTGCATGAACCGAAATCACGATCGGGATTCCGCGGGCAACGCAGGCGCAAGCAATCTCGAGGTATTTTTTGGTTTGTATTTCTTTCAGTGCGGGCTCAAGGTCAATCGCGCGAAAGACATGAAGCAGTCCGAATTCATCGATGTACGGCGCTTGCAAGCCGCTGCCGGTTCCATTCTGAACGACGCGAACACCGCTTTCCGCCCACGCGCGGTGCGTATCGCGATTGGCGCGATACCCAGGTGCACAAGCCGAGACGGCTTTTCTTCCGAAGAAAGCCAGAGACTCCGAGCAGGACTGTTGAATCAATTCGCGCTGCCGTTGCGGCCGCAAGAAGCCCGCCTGGGGCTTCCCAGGATTCCAGTATTCGTAACCGATCCAGGGCATGCGCCAGTAGACATACGGAGTTTCCGCCTCCCAAAACGTGCGCAGCAACCGGGCGCGATCGGCGTTTTCCGCAAGCGCATTTTCCATGGCCAGCGGACAAAAGTGCGTCAGGCCGTGCGTGGCCGGGTAGAACACGCCCTGCCGAATACCTTTCTTATAGGCCTCAAATAAGCCCGGTCGTGACCAGCCACCAGGGAGACCGTTGCCGAGGCTGAGCAATTCGACGCGCCGATAAGCGGCAGCCTTCATTCTCGTGAAATCCAGATTGGCGAGGCAAAAGTTCATTACCAGCGACGCCGGGCGACCACTCGAATCGCGATGCCGCATGAGCAAGGCAGCGAGCTCGCCCACGTCATTGGCGGTCTCAAGCGTGTAAAGATCGTAAGGATGCTCGCCGAGCCTGATGCCATTCGCGCGAAGCTGGTCAAAGCCCTCGCGGTCACGAACCCCTACACGGCCCCAATCGTCACTTTCGAGGAGTGCTAAGGGACGTGAGAACACGATGCCCTCGGATTGAGTTTCTTTGCGGAAGAGGTTGTGGAGAATCCTGCGCAAACCGTGCCTGCTAGTGTTGAAGTCTAGCGGTTTACATTCTGGTGTGAGGTAACCGCGAAGGTGCAAGCAGAAACCGCCGTTCACATCCTCGCACGCACGCTGTAGTTCACCGTGAAGGTACCGTCTCGGCCGTCGGAGAGTTTATCGCCGGCCGCACCCAACACATTGAGCACTGGCACCAGTGTGAAATCCACCATTCGGCGGAGGGTCTCATAGCGCGCGGAAGTCCTGGCAAAAACAGCCGCAGTTCGCAAAAATCCGGCAATGCTGCCACCCTCCGGCAGAATTTCCAGATCTGAAAATTGGGCCAGTAGGTTTCGGTATGCCGCAGGAAAAAATCGCCATGCATCGAACTCGGAATCGCGCGGAAAAATACTGGGCGCGCTGAGCAGCAGGGTCCCACCGGTTTTCAGCACCCTGTGGATTTCACTGATGACCCGGGGCGGGCTGGGTGCGTACTCAAGCATCTGTGTACAGATTACGAGATCGAAGGTACTTTCCTGGAAGGGCAGTGATTCGGCATTGGCGACAGCACTCAGCAACGCGCTGGGCCGCAAGTCAACCGACCAGTATCGGCATGAGTCAGGCAAGAGCCCGCGGTAGGGTTGCAGCCGCCCCCCGACGTCAAGCACACGTGCATTCTGAAGTTGAAGGGCCGCCAACCATCGCCTGAAATTCTCTCGGCGCGCGCGCAACACCAGCCAGCTTGAATCCGTGATTGGAGGAAAGAGCCGCCGCCTGGTCGCGACTCGGAGCGCTTCGACCTCGTTCTCATGCATGCAGGCCGCTCAGATGTAGCCCAGCCCCTTCAATCGCTCTTCAATGATCTGCTGCTCTCTTGCGTCCATAATCATGGCGTCATCAAGCAGCAGGCCCGAAAGTATGGCCAACACTGTCTCTTCGAGCGACCCAAACCTCTGCCCGAATTTCTGCTCGACTGCGTTGCATAACGCTGCAGGAAGATGGATCTCTCGTGTCGCCATCAGGCACTTACCTCATCAGTGACGAAGCCGCCGCGGATTCTTGTCCACAGCATTTGAATGATTTCCCGATCGGAGCGTTCCAGTCCCGAAATCCACATGACTGCAAGAAAGCATCCATATGCGGCCATGATTGCAATCAGAGCCATGGCCCAGTTGGAATGAAGCGTTTCGAGCTGGCGTCGCAAAATCATCAATATCCCGACCGAAAACGCGGTTGGCGCAAGCAACTTCAAATAACTTGCATTGTAAGGAAACAATTGGAGTTTCCTGTTGACGGATTTGAGGAGCCACAGATTGGTCGTGATTACGGTGATTGCCGTAGCCAGGGCCGCACCGGTCGTCCCCATTCTCGGCACCAGCGCAAGCCCGAGCAGGATCAGAAGCGCAGCGTTGATCGCCTGCACTTTGGCCAGCTCAAATTGATTTCCTGACATCAGCAGCAGAAAACCGACTGAACCCACGGCGCAATTCAGCAGTTGCCCGACCGCGCCAATGGCCAGCACCTGCGCTCCGGGCGCAAAGCTTGGGCCAAAGATTCCCATCAACGAATGCGCGAATACAACCATCGTGATTGCTAACGGAATGGTGAAGATCACCACCCACTTCGTCAACGTGGAATACAGCAGCTGCAACATGGCCCGATTACCAGTCGCATGCAGTTCAGAAATTGTAGGAGAGAAGATCTGGTTGACCGACTGAAGCGCGATTGGGACGAAACCGACCAGCGCCATGGCAACTGAGTAAATTCCAACCTGCCGCACGTCGAGATAGCGTCCGAGCAGAATTTTGTCCGACTGCGCCAGCACGAATTCCATCCCTGCGGTGCCAAATGCGGCTGCCGAAAACGTCACCACCTCTCGCTCCACCGGCGCGAACGGCCCCATCGTTCTGGCGGCCACGGGGGTCATTTTCCACACCGATCGCGCCAAGAGTGCGAACACCAATACTGCGCTCGCCACCTGGGCCGCAAGGTATCCGTGCAAGGGAAACCCGAGAGTGATCAAGATCACAGCGAGCACGATGTTAGCCGGAGTTCCTAAAAAGTGGGTGATGAAGGTCCGTCGCGCAACGTCCTGATAGCCGGCCATGGCTTGTCCTAAAAACGTATTTAGGACGCCGAAGAACATGATCAATGCGAATGCCCAGAGATAAGGAGACAATGCCGGAAGGTGGTAAAAGTGCACCGCAATCCACGGACCGGCAGCCAGCAGGAAAACTCCCAGTATCACATTGCAGACGGTCAGTAGCGCCAAGCTGCTGCGTAGAAATGTGCCGAGCATCGCGATCTGCCCTCGAGCTGTGTACGCCGCCACGAACCGTGTTGCTGCTGTCGGCAGTCCGAATGCATTGAACAGTCCCAGCAGTCCGACTATCGTCATCCCCAGCGCGTAAATTCCAAGCGCTTCTGCGCCGAGCTTGCGGGCCAGAAAGATTTTGAAGAAAAATCCCGCCGCTGTGGTCAGGACTGTCCCGGCAAAGTACACCGCCGACTGGCGGGAAATGGTCGCCATGCGGCCGTGAAAATTTCGATCGCGCGCGACAGTTTGGGTTGCTACGCTTTCGAGGTCTCGCGAAACCGGAATGTTATCGGTTGCTGTGGCCATAATTCAGGCGGCTGGGTATAAGTCGAATCGAGATGGCGGATTTGCTTTCAGCTCTGAGCTGGAGACTGTTGTGAGAAAGATTTTTTTGCGCCTCTTGAGTGAGAATCGTGGCACAAATCCGCTTTTCTCGATCCCTCGCAGCGAGCTCACGTTGCCGGCGGCGCTGAAAATCCAGGGGCTCTTGCCTTGTGCAAGCGTGAGATTCGCAACCTCCGCGATGCAGACTCCGTAGTATCCCTTTCCACGCTGCGCTGATGGCGTCCAACAGTCGAAGAGAAGGACGGCGTTCGGCACAGGCTCCCTCAAAACCTGCCGCAACTCGGACAGATAGAAGCCCTCGAATGGAGAGACCCAGCAGAAATGCACCGGCGTACCTGTTTCGGTCGTGAGTGCATATCCCGGAAGCTTTCCCGAACTAAGACGCTCAGCGGACCGCATCGCGTATTCAACCGTCTGCGCGTCCTTCTCGTATTCCATCGCGGCTCTCGCGAGCAGCCGGATTGAAATTGGCTGCAGCTTGAGAGCCGTAGTCGCAGGCCGCGGGTTGGTGCATTCGAAGAATGAAGCTTCGCGCGAGCCGGTCAGAGTCTCGGTGGCACGGCGTGCATAGACCGAAATTGCCTTCGCGATCCCTTTACTCACAACGGTTCGCCGAATCTTTGCGGCCTTGCCCGCCCATGCCCTGACGTTTCGCTCCAGACGCGGAGACGGCTTCACCAGCTCCGCGCTGCGATAACGGCAAACTTCCATCGCTTTCCGGCCCGGTGAAGACGCGGTGATATGCAAGGTCAGGCGGCCGGACTTTGAATACCGTTGTTTGTATTCTTCGTCGCCAAGACCCAAATCCACGTTCTGGATCTTGGGGTCCTCGGACGCCTGCCTCAGGATTTCGCACAAAAGATACGACCCGGGCGAAAGATCAGCCATCTCGATATCGAAGGCCGGCTGATACCAGAACCAGTTTCCCGCAAAGCGGAAACCATAATTCCAGGCGATGGTGCGTCCGCGTCGCTGCAGAGTGCTTAGCGTAAACCATCCGCGCAGCGAGAGCAGCCGCGCCAACTCGATCAGGAACGCCCGCCTTTCGGGACGGATAAGGTTGCTCACTCGTCGCGAAGTCAGAAACCTCTGTACATGCGCAATCGTAAATTCCTGAAATTCATGTTCAAAGCTGGAGAAATCATTATGGTGCTGGACAGCGAAGTCGCTGTCGCCGGCAGCGTTCATGAATCGCCTGAGCTTGTTGTGCGCCGATCTTCGGGTATGGGTGCGTCTTTCATTTGAATCGAGCGGCACCTGTGCGCACAGGTAAGCAGGACGGCTGAAAAGGGAATATCCCGTTTGCCGTGCTTTTGATTGCAGGACTTGTGCGGAGGCCGAGTCTGCGGGTAGATTCGCCAGAGAAACCTGGCGGACTCCCACTCGCCGAAGCTCCTGCAAAGCAAGTACGACGAACTGTTCACGGTCTTCGGGCGCCGAAATGAAGTCGCAATAGTCGGCTGTTGATCCCGCGAGAAATGAAACATGACCAGAGGCGGAATCGTGGGCGAGCGCAACCGCCCCGACCAGATGCTCTTCACGATATCCAGCCAGGATCAAAGGATTCAGCGACTCACCGTAGGCGTGCGCAACCGCCTCCGCCCACTCGTAGGAATGGAAAACTTGCGGCTGCTCGACTTTTTGGACAAGCGTATTCCACTGCTCGCGAAAGTCTGGAAGCCCGGCATGCGCAACCATTCGCATCTTCAATCCGAGATCATGCCGGCACGGCTGCGCTGGCGAGTTTGCGAATAGCGGTGTGGAAGCCGGATACGTGCGCGTCCAACTCTGCAGGGCTCATGTCTAGCGAAACGTGGATTCTTGGAAGGGCCATGGTTCCTTCTGCGGAAACATCTTCCACGTTCATGAATGCACATTTGAAACCTGCGTCTCGGGCCAGTTTCGCGTCGCGGGGGCTGACGACGGCTCGGTTACCGAACGGGTATGCCAATGTCCACACCGTTTCGCCCAGCGTGTTCTCCAAAATCGAGCGGCTGTCCGCAATCTCGCGGAACGCGTTTTCCTGGCACATTTTTGACAGCATCGGATGAGACATCGTGTGCGCGCCAATTGCTATTTCTGCCCGGCGTACTTCTTTGAGTTCCGTGCGATTCAGCATAAAAAATCGTCGGTTGAGCGCTTCGTTTTCAGAATATTCCGACGCCCAGTCCTTAGATATGCCAAGTCGGGTTCGCAAATCTTCAAGTGCTGTTCGCCTCGTAGGCCACTCAATCGCTGAGAACCGCTTCAGCAGCTCGAACCAGAGAGCAGGCAGTCGCAACCGTTGGGCCGGGTACCAAAACTTGCACAGCGATGAGAGCCTCTCGGCGCGGGCGGCCTTCAGCCACAAAAAAACTTGTTCATACCAAAGCATGGAAGAGGCTTCTTCGGCGGAAGCCCCAGTAACGAAGAAGAGAAATGGAACGCCGGCGTCTGCAATGATCGGCAGCATGTCAGTCAACGTGTTTCGCAGGCCGTCGTCACACGTCAGCAACACCGACCGCGGCGGCAAGTTCGTTTCGCCTTCGCACCAGCGCAGGAATTGTTCCGGCGAAATGACGGCATAGTTTTTCTTCAGCAAGTTGATCTGCTGAAGAAAAGCCCTCGCAGTCACAAGATGCCCATCCAGCACGCCATCACGCACCTCATATCCGCGAGGCAAAACACCGTGGTAAGTAACGACCGCGGGCCCAGAAGGTGCCAAACGCCGCAGATATCCAGATCGGCTCAGGCCAGGATAGACAACGTGCTTGAGCAGCGGGCTGACCAGCCTCATGCTTGCTCCACGTGCCAGCCGATGCCAGTTTGTCCGTCGAATATGCTCATGCGGTGGCTAGTGCTGGTCGTGCATGCGTGCCGTTCAGCATGCGACGCAATGTCTCGGGATCGAGTGGCCAGGAATCTGGCGTTCGCAACTCAGCGGAGTTCCATGAATCGATCCAACGTGGCACTTGTTCGAATTCCGCGGGTGAGCGCAGCACACGGCCGCAGCCGAAGCGGTGAAATTGATCAACGTATCCGCAGGAGCGGTCCGCCAGCCAGCCACACAAAAAAATAGGGATTCCGCGCGCTGAACACTCTAAGGCGACTGTGGATTGAACGGTGAGCGCGCAAGCCGTACGCTGCCACAACTCGGCTGAGATCGGGCCGGTGATAACGCGGATCTTCTGTGCGGCCTTCTGATCCAAAAAATGTCTCAGGGTTTTTCTGTGACCAGAAATGCTTTCAAAAGGGTGGAGTTTGAACACCAGCTCCAACCCGCACTGTTGGGCTAGAGTGACGAGCTTCGGGAGCAAGACGCGATAAATTTCATTCGTCCTCCAACCCAGTGCGTGATACGGCTCGGTGAAAAATACGAGCCAGCCAGAAGAACCTGGCGCCGCCTGCGTTTCTTTAGTGCGCGTCAGGCCGCCAGTCACAATGTGCTCTTCGGCGATCCGGCATACGCGAACCAGATAGTCACGTTCCATCTCGCTCTTGGCCAGGTAGAAATCGGCATGAGACTTCTTGATTGCCATCCTGCTGTCCAACGCGCCGTGATGGCAGGCGAGCGCCGGAACCCCGCGTTGTTTCGCAATAATGAGAGGAAGCCTACTGTACGGATTGCTATCGTCGGCGCAAAAGCAGGCGGTGATGGCTTGTGATTCGAACAGTGTAAGCCACGCGTCACGGACCGCGAGCCCCCACCTCAGCCGGCCTTCGAGATTCGCAAGAACACTGCAGGCTTGGGCGAGATCGAGTTCGGAAGCTGAAAACGCGAGTTCCCGGCACAAGCGCGACAGTGCGTCACCGAGGGTTTTCCATTCGCCGAGATCAACCGCAGAAAAGTATCCGTCGAGAGAAGCTTGCCGCACATTTGCGGGAAGCACCTCCAGGCGTCCGCTCGCTCTTATGTGAATGAGCAAGAACGGGACATCCGGCAACATCGCGGCGAATGCGACTGCGGTGCGCGAAACGTTAACGTAGGCCGAGGGGAGAAGCACCAGAGGCTCGGAAGAAGGGGGCAGCGGGTGCGCCAGGCGGCTTCGCACCGCGTGCTCCGGATCGAACTTGTCTTGCATGACCTGCGTTAATTGGGCCGCGTCGAGACGCCCGACTGTCGATGCGTAATGGCTCGCCATCTGGCGCAAGCGCCCCCGAGCCGTTTCGAGCGTCGTTAGCTTGCCACCCGATTGCCTTCGCAATGCCGTCGCCAGGAAATGCGGCCGCGTGCAGAAGATGTCGGCTCCTGAAAAAGCTTCGGCGCCTAACCGTGCGAGACAGATGAGTTGCTGCAGCTGCGGCACAATCGACTGCACCAGCACGTCCCACCAATCAATGCCGAGCCGGTCCACGACTCTGCCCATGCCGTGTTCCAACAGCTCGCGAGTGCGATGAAGATCGTCCGTTCCCTGAGCAAAATCGAACACACTCACAACTTTGCAGTTTGCTTTGCGGCTCCAGCCCTCGTAGGTGACGGCCGGAGCGCGGCCCAGGTCAACGATCAAGTCCCACGCGTGCTTTTTCTGCGGCGGGATGTGATCGTCGGGGTGGATTAACAGGACCTTGCCTACTCGGTTGCTCATTTTGCGATCAAGTCCCAGGAGAGCGGAGTGCCTCGTTGGATATCGCGGGCAGCATGCTTTCCCAAAATTTCTGGAAGATGTCGAGTGTGCAATCCATGTCCGGGGCGGATGGAATGAACGTTGGCGCCGCTGAAAGGCTGGCCTTGCTTTAGATCTTCGACCACAAATAAAGACCGCCGAAAGGTCAGGCTGTTGACCTCGTGCGCGGCTGGGCCGAACTGGACTTTGCCCAAAGCTCTTTCAGTCGTGCGCACTGCTTCCACCATCGCCTTGAACTCTTGAGGCTCGAGCGAGAACGCGCTATCCGGGCCCGGCTGCGAACGCAATAGCGTCAAGTGCTTTTCGATGATGCTGGCACCCAACGCAACCGCCGCGACAGGCACTGCAATGCCCATGGTGTGATCGGACAAGCCGACCGGAACATCAAATTTCCGTGCCAGCTCAGGTATAGTCCGCAAATTCATTTCATCGGGAGAAGCCGGGTACGCACTCGTACATTTCAGTAGCGCAATTTCGGCGGCGCCGGCATTCTGGGCCGCTCGAACTGCCTCCTGAATTTCCTCCAGCGTTGCCATTCCCGTCGACATGATCAGAGGTTTGCCGGTGCGCGCCATTTTTTGAATGAGCGGGAGGTCGACGAGCTCGAACGATGCTACCTTGTACGCCGGAACGTCCATCTGTTCCAGAAATTCCACGGCGCTCGCATCAAACGGAGATGAGAACAGGTCCATGCCGAGATCGTTCGCCACCTGCTTCAGCTTTGGCTGCCATTCCCACGGCGTAAATGCCTCACCGTAGAGATCATGGAGGTTACGGCCATCCCAAAGAGTTCCGCCGCCGATGCGAAATTGCGGACGCTTGGAGTTGATGGTGATCGTGTCAGCCGTGTAAGTCTGCAGCTTGACGGCATCCGCGCCAGCATCTTTCCCCGCGTGAATGATTTTTACTGCCTGATCGAAGTCCTGGTTGTGGTTGGCGGAAAGCTCGGCAACGATGTAGGTTGAGGCGCGGGGGCCAATCTCGCGCAACCCGATCGTGAAACCCGTGACTGCTTCTGCCTGGTTCACCTATCTAATTGACCTCACCAATTCAAAGCTTTCAGCCGCGCCACATCCCACTACACTGCCCCAACGTTTGGCAATTGCTTGCAACGCCTCCGCCGATCTGGGATGGGGAAAGTGGCGAGATTCAGACTCGTAGCACGCCATGGCGGCGATCTTCGCATCGAGCGTTTTCGAGATATCCATAAAGATATTGGGCCGGAATGCAGGCTCAACTTTCTGAAATGCCCATTCAGTCGACGAGGGAACTTCGTATGCATACACATCGCGAACCGAAGAACCAGCCATTGGTCGAGTGGCAATCAGTGTCGCTCGATGGACGATACCGTGGTCCGCGTTCAGGTCTCCGGGGTGATGTGTATAAATCACGGCAGGCTTTAGTTTTTCGACCAACGTTTCTATCAGCTTCACGATATCGAGCAATGGCACAGTATCCAGGCGATTGTCGGGAAGTTTGAACAGCACTACCTCTTTCGCACCTACCGTACTGGCGGCTTTCTCGGCTTGCTGATGGAGCTTTTGCAAGGCGTTCGAGTCGGCGTTCTTTCGATCTGAATGTCGCGACGTGATGCCTTCTCCAACGATCGCAATGTGGACATGCTGGCCTTCCTCAGCCAAGCGAGCCATGGTGGCGCCACACCCCAAGATTTCGTCATCCGGATGTGCGGCCACAACCAGCACCCGCCTAGCCTCGGGCATGCGTCATCTCCACCATCATGACCCACTTCTCGTTCACGAATTCAGAATGATCACGGAAGCGTTCCTGCAATAGTCGTTCGAAGTTCGGCCTCGCGGAATCGTCGTAAAAGGTCGTGTTTTGCCAATAGTTCAGGACGCGCTCTGCGCTAGCCCAACGCACCGGATTGACCATGCTGTGCAAGCAGACAGATTCGAAATTGACGGTCGCCCAGGGCACAACCGTCTCTAACATGAAACTCTGGCTGGAAGTGAGCACCACAGGGGCGAGCGTTGCGCCGCTTGCTCGCACCAGATCAAACAACTGCGAATTATTCGGCCCAAACGGACCGACGATCGCAATCCTTCCGCCGGGCCTGAGCCAGGAACGAATCTGGTCCAGCAAAGCAGTGGCGGCCGTGCTGTAGTACAGCCCATAGGCACAGAAAACTAAATCGAAGGACGGCTCGCCAAAGTTGTGGAGAGCAGCCGCGAGGTCATCTATGCAAGCCCCGACGAGACGAACCTTATTAACGTCCTCGGGAGCCAGTTTGGAGGCAAGCATTCGAAGCGACTCAGCTGAAATATCTACCGCAGTCAGGCTGCCCGTTTCCCCCAAACGCTCTGCGAATCGAATGGATTGCGCTCCCGTCCCACAACAAAGCTCCAGGATTTTGTCTTGAGGGTGAATGACCAACCGATCGAAGATCCATTCGCCGAGATCGATTTGTTGTGAACCGCGGTTTTCCGCAATGCGCTGCTCCAGCAACTCCATGGTTACGGTTCTCGACGACATTCGACCGACTCCTTCCCTGGTTACGATGCCCTGTTGCGCACGTAGTGAAAAGCCTGGTAGCCCCTGACGAAGTCCAGGCCTAAGCTCGTAAAGCAAGCTTTCTGGAATGCCTGAATGGATGTGCTATTCTCCGGTCGAATGAAGGCATGAACTCGTTCTGCTTTCGTACGGTTGAACACTTCGCGCACACACTCGCTGATCAACCGCGAACCGAAACCCATGCCCCGGTGCTCTCGCGACACACTGATATCGATTTCTGCATCTTCTGCATCCTGATGCGCTGAAAAGTCCGCGCGGACCTGGCCTAGCGGCCTGCGGTGTTCGTCTTCGGCGATCAATATCAAGCAGCGCGGATCATCGATTTTGTTTTGGAACCATTCTTGATGCTCGTCCCAGTTGATGGGTCCAGGGGAAAAGGAAGCCAATCGGACAGCCGATTCAGTGGCCCACTCCCAAAGAAGGCGACAATCGTCCGGCTTCGCTCTCCGTAATGCGATCGTGGGCAAATACATCGCTGAGACGACCCTCGCTGCCCCGCGCCCATCCACAAATTTCGCTGCGTTGGTTGATAGCTTCCGACGTAGATCGTGTGATGTTGCCAGCGAGCGGATTGCTTCCGCCAGACCATCGATTGTGAGCGTCGTTTTCGAAATGTGAATTGCAGCTTCGGCAGCGTTCAAAGCTTGAGCGATTGGAAGTTGGTTGGGTGCGGCGCCAACTACGATCGCTGGCAGGCGGAGAAGACAGATTTCCCAACTGGTTGAGCCCGCAGAAGCGACCGCCAAGTCTGCCTGTGCCATAAGCTCGGGCATGTTGTGGACGTCAGATTCAAGGCGGGGCTTGGGTTTGGCATTCTCAATCAAGTTGCTGATATTCGAACGATTACTGTTCCCTCCGCCGATCACGATGGTAGCTTCGACTTCAGGAAGGTCGAGTTTCCGCAGCGCTTCAACGACTCGCGCGGTCAGGTTCTCGGGATCGCTGCCGCCCATGGTGACCAGAATCTTTCGCGCCACCGGCGGAATCTCTCGTTTCCATTCGCCCCACGCTTTGAACTCCCGCCGCAGCATTGCGTAACGGGTGCCGAGCAGGAGTTCGGTCGCGAATTCGCGATGCGTGTACAGGATTTCGCGGGCGCCGGCATTCTGATCGAGAATGATGTCGGCTGCATAGGCGCCGATTTGGCCATAGTCGTCAATCACGAGCACCTTCAGTCCTGCACTCTTGAGAATCTGTTGATATTCAAGTCCGAAATGGTAGCCATCAATCACTGCCCAGCGAGCATCGTTCTGTGCGGCCGAGTCGGCCAGTTCAGACGCGTCCTCGCGCGAGCCTGGGGTCGCTTCCAGTTTAAGAACTGCAAAGCCTTCGGAGGTGAGCCTCGCTTCGATTGCAGGCGCCGGTTGCGAGGTAAGAAAGACGTAGCGGCCTCCACGGTCCTGCCATGCCTGAGCGAGCGCCAAGCAGCGCATCACGTGGCCGTAGCCAATTGCAGGGCTTGCGTCCGCGCGAATGATCAGAGTGTCCATCAGCCTGCCAGGACCGCTTTCTGAACGATGTGAGCGTTCAACTGGCTCAGTTCCGGTTCACGTTCCATAAGATCGAGTACGTCTCGCCAAGAGAAATCGTCGCGATCATCAAACCGGAAGCAGATCGCGCGAATCAGCTCCAGATCTTCAGGCGTGTCGAGCGTCCAGCGATGGTGGCTAAAGTCCGCGTCACCGGCTGCTGAAGCAATCTTGAAAGTTCCTGGATGCTCATAGAAATACGGCGTGACGTGCTCCCGCTGATGCGGCTCGCGCGCTTCCAGCCATGCCCACGCCAAGGCCTCGGTGGTAAACACCTCCGTGTCCAGTCCGCGGGGGTACGTGCGCGGGATTACATTGCTCGCGTAATCGGCTTCTTCCGCTGCGAAGGCCTGAATGGTTTCATCCACAAGCTGCGGATCAATCAATGGACAGTCGGAGGTGATTCGAACCACCGCATCTGCATCAAAGTTTTTCGCCGTCCAGTAATACCGGTCCAGGACGTCGGATTCCGATCCGCGGAAGCAGGGAATGTCGAGGCGCTCGCACTCCCGGACGATTGGATCATCGGCCGGCACGTCGGAGGTCGCGACGATTACCTCATTGATAAGAGTCGCTCGGCTCAACCGCCGCACGACTCGCGTCAGTGTTGTCCTGCCGCCGATATCCATCAACACTTTTCCAGGCAGGCGAGTGCTGCCCATTCGCGCCTGAACGATCGCCGAAATTTTCAAGTCACGCTGCGTAATGCTGCGTCACTTTCTCGACGGCAGAGATCACGTCGGCAATGTCGTCGTCGGTCATACCGTGAAACATAGGCAGGCTTATCAAGCTTTCGTACGCTGACTCAGCGTTCGGAAACTCTCCGCCCTTGTATCCGAAACGGTCTCGATAACAGGGATGGAGGTGGACCGGAACGTAATGGACGTTCACGCCGATATTTTCGGCGCGGAGCGCGCGGAAAATTTCTGCTCTGCCGACTGAAAGCCGTGAACAATCGAGCCGGATGGGATACAAATGCCACGCCGGCAAAACGTCTTCGGCAACCGTGGGAACGATGACCGCTATCATTTCACGGAGCGCCGCCGAGTACCTCGCCGCAATTGCACGCCGCCTGGCAACATTCGCGTTGAGGCTGGCTAGCTGCTGCAACCCGAGCGCACACGCGACGTCCGGCAGCCGGTAGTTGAAACCGAGCAGAACCATTTCATAGTGCCACTGGCCTTCACGTTGCCGGTCTCGTGCGCTGCTGCTGATTCCATGATTGCGGAACTTACGCAGTGTTTCTGCGAACTTGGGGTCATTGGTCGTGACCATCCCCCCTTCGCCGGTTGTCAGGTGCTTCACAGGATGAAAGCTGAACACCGTCATATGCGAGATGCTGCCTACTCGCCGCCCACGGTATTCGGCGCCAAGAGCATGGCATGCGTCCTCGATTACCGTCAGTCCATTTCGCTCGGCAATCTCCAGAATTGAAGCCAAATCGGCGGGGTGGCCGGCGTAATCTACCGGCAGCAGAGCCTTGGTTCGCGAGGTCACGCGTTCGGCAACTCGCTCCGGGTCGATATTCAGCGTATCGGTCCGCACGTCGGCGAATACCGGCGTTCCGCCCTGATAGAGAATGCAGTTCGCCGTTGCGGCAAACGTCAGCGGCGTCGTGACCGCCTCGTCGCCCGGCCCAATGCCGGCCGCAAACGCAGCCCCATGCAATGCCGCTGTTCCGCTACTGAAGCTGACGGCATATTTCGCTCCGATCCACGCAGCAAACGCCTCTTCGAACTCCTCGACCTTGGGCCCGGTCGTCAACCAGTCGGAGCGAAGGACGTCAACGACCGCCTGAATGTCTTCTTCTGTAATGGACTGTCGCCCATATGGAAGCAAGCGGCTCCGCACCGGTGTTCCACCCTGCAGCGCTAGGGCTTCTCGAGTTGGCGCAGTCGTGCCCATGATCGCTTATACGTTTGCCCGCAGCCTCGTGCTCCCTCCAACTACGAGCGGCAGCGCGCTCGGCGATGCACTTTCGACCAATTCGAAGAGATCGTCAGCGCTGAGCCATTGTGAGTTGTTATCGCTCGCATACCGGAATTCTTCTCGTAGCGGCGTTGCGTTCTTCCAGTTCTCCTTTTTCCACCACGAATGCGCCGGCTGGATGACGAACATGTCGTCGGTCTCAACTGCGTTTCGCGACTCGTCTTCAGAAAGCAGCACCTCGTGCAGTTTTTCCCCAGGCCGGATGCCGATGCAATCGATCTGGCAATCCGGCCCAACGGCTTGTGCCATATCGAGAACCTTCATGCTGGGAATCTTGGGAACAAAGATTTCGCCGCCATGCATCTGTTCGAAACAGCGAATGACAAACCGGACGCCCTCCTCCAGTGTGATCCAGAAACGAGTCATGCGGGGATCGGTAATTGTGATCCGACCGCGTTTGCGCTGCTCCAAAAAGATGGGTATCACGCTGCCGCGGCTACCAACGACGTTCCCGTACCGCACGCAGCTGAACCGGGTATCCTGCGCGCCGGCATAAGCATTCGCCTGCACGAACATCTTTTCTGAACAAAGCTTCGTCGCGCCGTAGAGATTTATGGGATTGACGGCCTTGTCGGTGCTCAGTGCCACTAATCGCCTGACGCCCCGATTAATCGCGGCGTCAATTACATTCTTGCCGCCCATGATATTGGTCTGGATCGCCTCGAACGGGTTGTATTCACAGGCTGGAACTTGCTTCAGCGCGGCGGCGTGAACAACCAGTGTCACTCCCGAGAATGCTCTCTCAAGTCGCTGGGAGTCGCGCACGTCACCGAGGAAATAGCGCAGGCTCGAGTGGTCCAGGCCCGCCGCTCGCATCTCGTGTTGCTTCAGTTCATCGCGGCTGAAGACGATTAATTTCTGCGGCCGGTATTCGCTCAGCATGATTTCCACAAACTTCTTGCCGAACGAACCCGTGCCTCCGGTGACCAGGACCACCTGCTCCCACCAATTCATGGTCAGACTCCGCAAAACTTCGTCGTCCGTCGTCTCGCTTATACGATCCACCAAGTGCAGCGCGAAGACGGAGGACGGACGTCCAACGACAGCCTTTCGAGCTCAATATAACCATTGTTGGCCATCTCCCCTTGTGAATCCCATTTCTTTCACAGCTCGGAACCAATTCGATTAAGGCCAGTTGCAAGTTTTCAATGCCATACTGAAAATCGCGCGCAAAGTGTGCGCCCTTTCGTCACGCCGGCCAGGAATGCTGGCGATTTCCGTACGAGTTGGGGAGGCCGATGGAGCCAGCGCCGGCAATGCAAATGGGCAATCAGGGTTTGCGTGAGATGGCGCCTGCCGCCATGCAGATCAACCGCAACCTCGCCGCCATCCATC
>Ga0075425_100000827_pt1 | contig 29614 bp, 32 predicted proteins | sample SoiMethybrSBSTD4_FD_75300 | JGI IMG/M metagenome (GOLD analysis project Ga0075425, IMG submission 75300) | Bulk soil microbial communities from a Populus tree surrounding site in Tennessee, USA - Soil MetaG P. TD hybrid SBSTD4 | ecosystem: Environmental > Terrestrial > Soil > Tree plantation... | reverse complement strand
CTCGGTGGGCGATCAGGGGATCGGGATCCGCCCGGCTGAGCTCGAGCGGGTGTTCGGGCTGTTCTACCGGTCGCCGGACCGTCTCGCGCGCGACGTCGGCGGCATGGGCCTGGGGCTCTACATCACGAAGGAGATCGTCGACCGGCACAACGGACGCATCTGGGCTGACAGCGAAGTGGGGAAGGGGACCGCGTTCCACGTCGCGTTGCCGGCGAGCGTTGCTGCCGCGGTGGAGGCGTAAGCGCAGCCGCTTCGCATCATGCGAAGTAGCGTCCTAGGTTACTGACGGTCGGGGTGGCGGGATTTGAACCCGCGAATCTCCAGTCCCCCAGACTGGCGCCTTGAACCGGGCTAGGCCACACCCCGTGAAAACTCAGTCAGTGTAGCGGCGCGCGATGTTCCGGAACTGCCTCGGTGCTATCCCGAGCGACGCGCGTGTTCGGCGGCCGAGGCTGTGGCACCGCGACGTTGAGGCGCCGGTAGCCGGGTCGGCTCGAGACGCCTCGCGCGAACGTGCTGCCCTCGCCGTCGAAGAAGCCGCCAGCCCACGCGAGACGTTCGAGCCGTCGTTGACGTTCGGAGATCCGCATATCCCGAATATGCACAACTCGTAAGGTCGTGTGAAGCCCATGACACTGCAGCTACAGCGTTCGGCGATCGATGCCGCGAAATTGAAGCGCCTTCACGCCCGCATCCGTGCGTGCACAAAGTGCGTCGCGGCCGGCTATATCGACCTCGCCGCGCCGGTCGTGGCAGGAGACATCAGCGATCGCGTGATGATCGTCGGCCAGGCGCCCGGCGTCGTGGAGCTTGTGACCCGCACGCCGTTCTCCGGTCGCGCCGGCGCGGAGCTCCGCCGCTGGCTCGTGCGCGCAGGTATCGGCGAACAGGACCTTCCGTACCGCACGGCGATCACGAAGTGCTTCCCGGGGAAAGCGCCGACCGGCGCGGGAGACCGCCGGCCCTCACCACCCGAGATCGCGCTCTGCGCGCCGTGGCTCGAGGCCGAGCTCGCCCTCGTTCGGCCGGAGATCATCCTGCTGGTCGGCACGCTCGCCATCGACCGTCTCTGGGGAAAAGCCGCGCTCGGCGATGTGGTCGGGCGGTCCAAGCGCAGCCCGCAGCTGCACGACGCCCTGCTCATCCCGTTGCCGCACCCGAGCGGCGCATCCCGATGGCTGAACGACCCGGCGAACCGGGCACGTCTCGACCGCGCCCTCCGGCTGCTCGGGCGTTCGTGGCGCGCCTTGCCGCCACTTGACGCTGCAGGTAGAGTGCACTCACGCAGGTGATGCTCGTAGCAGCTGTCCCCGCAGGAGGTGCAGTGTCCACGTTGTCGGACGATGCCGAGTTCCTCACGACCGACGAAGTGGCCAAGCGCCTGCGTGTCCACCCCACGACCATCTTGCGCCGCCTCGGCGCAGTGGACGACGCGGATCCGGAGCGCATTCCCGCGGTCCGGGTCGGTCGGATCTGGCGCATCCCGCGACGCGAATTCGAGGAATGGCTCGCCCGCTCCAGCCAGGCCGGTCGTATGACCGGGCGGCAGCGGCGGCTGTTCTGAGCGCTGGACGCGCCGATCACTTTTCGAGGAAGGGAGGTGACCTAAATGCCGGCGAAGAAGAAGGCTGCCAAGAAGACCGCGAAGAAGAAGGCGAAGAAGAAGTAGCTCTGATGCCGTGACGGCAGCGCCGCGGGCGGGCGGCGCTGGCCGGACTTTCGTACTGGTACGTATTCACTCTTCAGTAACGGCGCGATAACACGCCTCGAGCCGGGGGCGTTGGCCCTCATGGATGAGGAAGCTCGCTCTCGCAACGCTTGCCCTGCTCCTGGCCCTGCCCTTGGTGGGTCTGGACGCACGCCCGGTCGCGGCGGTGACGGCGACCGATGCGAACGCGACCCAGGCGACCGTGCAGAGCGACATGCTCCAGACCTTGAATGACCATCGCGCCTCGGTCGGCGCACCCAGGATCGCCGCTGACGCGCGCGTGAACGCCGCCGCGCAGAACCACGCGAACTACAGCTCGGCGAACGGCTACATGGGTCATTACGAGACGAGCGGCCTGCCGTACTACACGGGCTACGCGCCACGCGACCGGCTCATCGCCGCCGGGTGGACGACGACGTTCGTGAGCGAGGTCGCCACCGGTGGCCCGACCGGGATCGCCGGCGTCAACCAGCTCTGGGACGCGCCGTACCACCGCCTCGGCATGATGCACCCGAATTCCGTATCGACCGGCTGGGGCTTCTCCACGGTCGGTAGCCGCCCGTCGACGGTCGGCGACTTCGTATACGACTTCAGCCAGCATCCGGTCGACTACGTGCGCTCACCCGCGGCGGGTCAGACGGGTATCCCCACGAGCTGGAGCGGCGGCGAGTCGCCGAGCCCGCTCCCGGCCGGCGTCTCCGGACCGGTCGGCTACCCGATCATGGTCGTCTACTCGGCCGGCCAGGGAGTCACGATGCGCGCGGCAGAGATCGTCGCGCCAGATGGCTCGCGGGTCCCGATCTACTACGCCCCGCAGCAATTCGAGTACGACTACCAGGTCATCATCCCTCAGAAGCCGCTCGCCGCGGGCACCACCTATCACGTCCGGTTCGACATCAACGTGAACAGCGTCATGGTCACCAACCAGTGGGACTTCACGACCGCGGGCGGCTCCGTCACGACGACGCCGTCGCCCAGCTTCCACGCCGCGTTCCTGAGCGAGAGCCCGTGGCCGACCCTCGTCGCCGGTACGTCGACCTCGCTCACGGTGAAGTTCCAGAACACCGGGACCGCGACGTGGCAGAAGGGCGTCGCCGGCATGCAAGCCAACCTCGGACTCAACGGAGACACGCTCACTTTCGCGAACCTCGGGATGAACATCGGGTGGCTCTCGGGCAACCGGCTCGCGACCACGACCGAGGCGACCGTGGGACCCGGCCAGACCGGCACGTTCACGTTCAGCGTCCGCGCGCCCATGACCCCAGGCACCTATCGCCTCCCGCTGCGTCCGGTGATCGACGGAGTGACGTGGATGGAGGACTCGGGCGTCTTCATGGTCATCGTGAGCACCTCGAGCTACCACTCCAGGTGGCTCTCACAGTCGCCCTATCCGACCCTCCATGTCGGCCAGACGAGCGGCATGCTGACCGTCTCCTACATGAACACCGGCGCCAGCACGTGGGTGAAGGGCGTCATCGGCCAGGAGGCGCGGCTCGGCATCAATCTCGATGACAGCACGTGGGCCTCGCTCGGCGTGAACTGGGTCTATACGAACCGGGTCGCCGCGCAGACCGAGGCGACCGTGGCCACCGGGCAGACCGGCACGTTCACGTTCCAGGTCAAGGCTCCGGCGACCCCCGGGGTGTACTCGATCCATCTACGCCCGGTCATCGACGGGACGACGTGGATGGAAGACGAGGGCGTCTTCCTCGTCATCACCGTCATTCCCTAAGAGACCCTGAAACCTGCGCCGCCTTCGGCGCCGCTGACGCGCAGAGGGGCCCTCGCCTGATCATCAGTCGTCGCTGAAGACCACCTCATAGGTCTCGCGGCAACGCGGGCAGCGCACCGATGCGGCGTAGGGCGGGTTCGGCGGCACATCCGAATGCTCACGAGTGACGAACCGCGGACCGACGTGCTCGCCGCAGAACGGGCACACCGTCTCGTACGCGAGGAAGTCGCGGCGGCGCGCGGTGATCCGCCGGCCCTCGGCGCCTCGCGTTCGCATGCGGGCTATCTTAGGGACGTGGCTGCGCCGAGATCCGCTGCGAGCGAGCAGCGACCGAAGGGTCGCACGAAGACCGCGACCGAGACGACGACGCTCAAGGTCGGGGATCCCGCGCCGGACTTCACGCTTCGCGCGCACGATGGCCGCACGATCACGCTCTCGGCCCTGCGGGGCCAGCGCGTGGTCGTCGCGTTCATGGCCTTCGCGTTCAGCGGCACCTGAAACCACGAAGCCCCGGCTCTCGCGTCGCTCCAGCAGCGATATGAGGCGGGGACGACCCAGGTCGTGGGTATCACGTGCGATTCGGTGTACACGCTGAAGGCCTGGGCGGAACAGCTCGGCATCTCGAGCTACCCGTTCTGCTCGGACTTCTGGCCGCACGGCGCGGTCTCGCGGCTCTACGGCGTGTTCAACGAGGAGATCGGCCGGCCGGAGCGCGCGATCATCGTCGTGGACGCGCAGGGCATCGTCCGGTACATCGACGTCCACACGCTGCGCGAGGTGCCTGACGAGGAAGAGATCGCCGAGGAGCTGAAGAAGCTCCCGATCAGCGCGTCGGGATGAGGTAGGCGCGACCCTCGTCGGCGATCGTGAACCGTACGACATCGCCGACCTTCGCCGGCAGGGTGTCGCCTTTCACCAGGAGCGCGAGCCCGCAGTCCACGACCGTCAGCTCGCCCGTCTCGGACACCGTGCCTTCGACGACCGCGCCCGGAGCGACGAGGTCGCCGCTCACTCCGGCGCCCGCGCCGGCCGTCGGGTCCTTCGCCGTGTACTCGATCGCCATCGTCACGCGGTCGCCGATCGAGAGGCGCGCCTTCCGCACGGCGCCGGTCGCGTCCTTGCCCCGCAGGTCGAGCCGCTCGCCGAGCTCGCCCGCGCGGATCGTGACGACGATGTCGCCGCGCGTACCGTCGAGTGCGATCACGACGCCGCGCGACGCGCGTTGGCGCCACTTCTCGATGAACGCGAGCTGATCGAAATCGAGCACCGTCGATACGATATTCGCGTGGGAGGGCGGGCCGCGTTCGTCGACGTGGGCGACACGCTGGTCGAGGATCGGGCGCCGCTCGAGGCGCGTCCCGCTCATCACGCAGCGCCTCACCCGCGCGTTCGGGCACCCGGACTGGTTCGCTGCGCTCGCGCAGACGGACCTCGAGCCGGACGCGTCCAGCAGGAGACGGATCGTTGGTACGCGGCGTGGTTCACCACACAGGGGATCGAATGCGACGTCGATGTCGACCGGTTGCGCTCCGGGTGTGCGGTTCCGCTCGATCTCGTCTTGACCCCGGTGCCCGGAGCCGCGGATGCGGTGCGCTGGTGCAAGCGTCAGGGACTGCGGATCGTGCTGGTGACGAATACCCTGGCCCGCGGCACCACGGAAGTCATGCGCCACTGGGGCGTGCCGGCCGTGCCGACGCGATCGATGGGTCGCCGCCTCGCACGGCGTGCGCTGGCGGAAGCCGCAGAGCGCGATGTTCGACCGCGCCCTCGAGCTCGCGGCCGTCGGCCCGAACGAGGCGTTGATGGTCGGGGACGACCCGATCGCCGACGTGCGCGGTGTGCAGGCCCTGGGCCTCCGGCCGTTCTCCGACGCACCCGAGCCGCCGCGACTGCCGGCGGACGTCCCGCCCGGATGCGATCGTCGACCGGCTCTCCGAGCTGCCCGCGGTCGTTGCCCCTTGGCTGTAGGCCGGTCCCGTGCTACAACCGGATTGTTGACTGGCCAGGTCGGAAATCCCGGCAACCCGATCGCGCGAGGCCCGGACTGCTTCGGGCTCACGTGCTGGTGTCTCTAGGCCGCTGAATCCCAGCGGCCTGCCCTTCCGCGACACCAGAGAAACGACCCGTCCACCGTAGGCGGGTGATTGAAGGAGATCCCTTATGTCGGGCTATGCCCATCCCGAAGCGCTCGTCGAGACCGACTGGCTCGCCGAGCACGCGACCGATCCGAGCGTGCGGGTGTTCGAGGTCGACGTCGACACGACCGCGTACGAGCAAGGCCACGTCGCGGGCGCGATCGGACTGAACTGGAAGACCGATCTCCAGCAGCAGCCCGTGCGCGACCTGCTGTCGAAGCCACAGCTCGAGACGCTGCTCTCGAAGTACGGCGTCGCGTCGAACACGACCATCGCGATCTACGGCGACAACAACAATTGGTTCGCCGCGTGGTTCTTCTGGCTCCTCAAGTACTACGGCCACGCCGATGTGCGGCTCGTGAATGGCGGACGCAGCAAGTGGCTCGCTGAGCAGCGGCCGACGACGACCGAAGTCCCGGCGTTCTCGGCGACGCGCTACAGCGCCAACGCGCCGGACGCATCCGTGCGCGCACTTCGGCAGTACGTCCTCGACACGGTCGAGAAGAACGGCAAGAAGCTCGTCGACGTGCGTTCGCCCAAGGAGTTCTCGGGCGAGCTCCTCGCTCCCGAGAACCTCCCGCAAGAAGGCGCGCAACGCGCCGGACACATCAAGGGCGCGGTGAACGTGCCGTGGGCCTCGGCCGTCGCCGAGGACGGACGCTTCAAGTCGGTGGACGAGCTCACCCGGATCTACGGCGACAAGGGTCTGAACGGCTCGACCGAGACGATCGCGTACTGCCGGATCGGCGAGCGCAGCTCCCACACCTGGTTCGTGTTGAAGTACCTGCTCGGCCACGAGAACGTCCGCAATTACGACGGAAGCTGGACCGAATACGGCAGCCTCATCGGCGCACCGATCGAGAGCGGTAGCTAGCATCCGGCGCGCGTGAGCGCGCAGCTGTTCCACGGCGGACGGATCCACGTCGGCGACGGCACCAGCGCGGAAGCGCTCGTCGCCATCGACGGCGTGGTCCGGGCCGTCGGGAGGGCCGCCGACCTCGCCAAGGCCCACCCAGCGGCGGAGCGTATCGACCTTCGCGGCGGGGTGATGACCCCGGGCTGGCACGACTCCCACGTGCATTTCACGTGGTGGGCGATCCAGATGGATCAGATCGATCTACGCGAAGAGCCGACGGTCGCATCGGCGCTGTCGCGCATCGCGGAGCGGGCGCGGGCGCTGCCGCGGGGGGCCTGGGTCCAGGGTGGCCGGTTCGACAAGAACCGGTGGGGCCGCTGGCCGACGGCCGTGGAGCTCGACGGCGCGACCGATGGCCGCCCGGCGGCCCTGCGCAGCCGCGACGGCCACTCGCGCTGGCTCAACACCGCGGCCCTGCGCGCGGCCGGGATCGACGCCGGCACGGCGGATCCGGCCGGCGGCGCCATCGAGCGCGACGCGTCGGGCGCTGCGACCGGCATCCTGAAGGAGAACGCGAACCGGCTCGCCGACGCGGTCGTTCCGCCGCCGACCAGCGACGACTGCTTTGCCGCGATCGAACGCGGGCAGCGCGAGGCACACCGCCGCGGCATCACCGCGATCGAGGATCTCGAGCAGGCCGCCGCGTTCAGCGCGTTCCAGCGCCGCCGCGACCGGGGCGATCTGCGGCTCCGCGTCGCGATGGGCATCCCGCATGCGAGCCTCGATTCCGCGATCGCGCTGGGGCTACGGAGCGGTCTCGGCGACGAGTGGCTGCGCATCGGACACCTGAAGATCTTCACCGACGGCGCGCTCGGCTCGCAGACCGCCGCGCTCGAAGAGCCATACGCCGGCACCACCGATCGCGGGCTGCTCACGATCGACCCCCAGACGCTCGGACCGGACGTGATCCGCGCCGCGGACGCGGGCATCGCGGTCGCGATCCACGCGATCGGCGACCGCGCGGTGCGAGTCGCCTTGGACGCGATCGCACCGACCCGGACGGCGCATCCCGCGCTCCGGCAGCGCGTCGAGCATCTGCAGCTGCTGCGGCACCAGGACATCGCGCGGCTCGGCGCGCTCGGGGTGATCGCGTCGATGCAGCCGATCCATGCGACGAGCGACCGTGACCTCGTCGATCGGTACTGGGGTCCCGATCGAGCCACCCGGGCGTACCCGTGGCGACAGCTGTTGTCGGCAGGCGCGCCTCTCGCGTTCGGCTCCGACGCGCCGGTCGAGCCGATCGATCCGCTGCTCGGGATGCACGCGGCGGTCGCGCGCAAGCGCCCGGCCGATGCCGATCGCTGGCACCCGGAGGAGGCGCTCACACCCGCCGAGGCGATCGCCGGCTACACGTCCGGCGCGGCGTACGCGATGAACGCGGAGCGCGAGCGCGGCACCCTCGCGGTCGGAATGCGGTGCGACGCGACCGTGGTCGAGCGCGATCTCGTGTCGACGCCGGTCGAGGCGTGGCCCGCGTTGAAGGTCAGCGCGACGATCGTGGGCGGCGAGATCGTGCACGCGCTGGGGATCCGCTAGTTCAGCGGCGGCGCCTCGCCACGCGCGCGGAGTCGCAGGAGCAGCTCCTTCAGCAACGTGTTCTCACGCTCGAGCAGCCCGATGACCGACTCGAGCCGCGGACCGGCGCGTTCGGTCTCGAGGAGCCGCTGGCGCTCGGACGCGTCGATGCCGAGACCGCCGGCGATCCGGTACGAGACCTCGGCCGGGCTCCCTTCGCGCAGCTCTCCGAGCGGCACCTCGGTCCGGGCGTCGTTCGAGGTCGACATGATGCCGGTGAGGTATTGCCCGAATGTGTCCGCGGCCCGATCGGCCAGCGCGGCCGCGTCGTCCCCGGCGTCCTCGTCGAGATAACGGATCTCGGCAACGAGATACGGTTCGCGTTCGGCATCGATCGACTCGATCGCGAAGCGGCGCTCGCCGCGGACGATGATGAACGACCGGCCGCCGGGAAGAGGCGTGGTGCCCACCACGCGCGCCGTCGTGCCGATCCGGTGCGGCTCGGCCGCGCCGCCGACCTCTGGGCCGGAGCTGATGAGCACGATCCCGAATGGCTGATCGTTCTGCAGGGCGCGCTGCAGCAGGAGGCGGTAGCGGGGCTCGAAGATATGGAGCGGCAGCAGCATCCCCGGGAACAGCACGCTTCCCAAGGGGAACAGCGGGATGGTCGCCGTCTCCGCCACGACCAGACGGTACTCTGCGAATCCATGGCCACTCGCCCGGCGACGTCCTGACCTCCGGCGCGCCGTGATCACCCTCGTTCTCCACGGCGAGCTCCGGCAGTTCAGCCCCGGCGGGGTCAAGCAGCTGCGCGTCGACGGTGCGGGACGCTCCGCGCTCGAGGTGGTGCAGGGCCTCGGGATCCCCGCGGCCGAGACCGCTGCGTTCATCGTGAACGGTGAACAACGGGATCCGGACGCCATCCTCCGCGACGAGGACACGCTTGAGGCGCTCCCGGCGATCAGCGGCGGTGCCGCCGAGGGCGCGCTCGCCGGGATCCGGGTCGTGGATCTCACCCGCGCGCTTGCGGGGCCGTACTGCACGCTCATGCTCGCCGATCACGGCGCGGAGGTGATCAAGGTCGAGCAGCCTGGCACGGGCGACGAGACAAGGGGCTGGGCGCCGCCGCACATGAACGGCGTGTCCGCCTACTACCTTTCGATCAATCGCAACAAGCGCAGCATCACGCTCGATCTCAAGCATCCGGACGGTGCGAAGGTGCTCGAGCGGCTGATCGAGCGGGCCGATGTCGTCGTGGAGAACTTCAGTCCCGGCACACTCGCACGCCTCGGCTTCCCCAAGGCACGCATCCGCACGCTGAACCCGCGCGCGATCTTCTGCCAGATCTCCGGCTTCGGCCAGGACGGCCCGGGCCGCGCCTGGGCGGCGTACGACCTCATCGTCCAAGGGATGGGCGGGATCATGAGCCTCACCGGTCAGCCCGGCGGCGAGCCGGTGATGGTGGGGGTACCGCAGGCCGACATGGTGGCCGGCATGTTCGCGGCGTTCGCGATCCTGGCGGCACTGCACGCGCGCGAGCGCACCGGCCTGGGTCAGGCGATCGACGCGACGATGATCGGCGGGCAGGTCGCGCTCCTCTCGCGGCAGGCCGCGCGGTACTTCGCGGATGGCACGGTGCCCAGGCCGGAGGGGAACGTGCACGCCTCGATCGTCCCGTACCAGACCTTCCGCGCGGCCGATGGCTTCGTGAACGTGTGTGCGGGCAACAACGCGCTGTTCGAGCGGCTCTGCGCGGCCCTGGACCTCGACGACGTCGCCGAGGACGCGCGCTTCGCGGACAACGGCGCGCGCATCCAGAACCGGGCGATCCTCATCCCGCTGCTCGAGAAGCGGATCGCCGCACTTCGGAAAGACGACGTCGTGGCGCGGCTGCGAAAGGTGAATGTGCCGGTCGGTCCGATCAACGGCCTCGACGACGTGTTCGCCGACCCGACGGTCCGTCACCTCGGCCTGATCGCCGAGGTCGATCATCCGACCGCGGGCCGCGTGCGCGCGCCGGGGATCCCGGTGCGGATGGACGGGACACCGCCCTCGGTGCGGACGCATCCGCCGCTGCTCGGCGAGCACACCGACGAGGTGCTCACGGAGCTGGGCTACGCGGCGCCGGAGATCGCGAAGCTCCGCAAGGACGGCGCCGTCTAGCGGCGTTCGGTCCAGTACACCTTCGTCACGTAGGGCAGCGTCACCGTGCTTCGGCCGCGGATGTCGGGATGTGTCGCGGCAAGCTCGCGGAACCGGTCGAGGACGCGCTCGCGCTCGCCATCGGGCAGCGCGGCGATGCTCGAGACCGTCGCCGCGCGATCGCTGATCTCGCTCGGGGACAGGGTCTGCGTGTGCTCGACGTCCCGCTCCACCAGTCGCGCGAACAGCGCCGTCCGATCGAACGCGGCGCGCCACTTCCCGGTCTGGTGATCCGGACGCTCCGGATCGACGCCGTCCAGGAGCGCATCGAACGCCGCGACCCAGGCGGCCCGCCGATCGCGCACGTTCCAGATGAGCCCGAGCCGTCCGCCTGGCACGAGGACCCGGTGGAATTCGGCGAGCGCCCGATCGCCGTCGAACCAGTGGAACGCCTGGGCGACGGTGATCGCGTGCGCTGAGCCGTCGCGCAGGGCCATGCGCTCCGCGCTCCCGTCGAACGGGACCGCCAAGGGCACGTTCTCAGCGAGCCGCTCGCGCATCTCCGCCAGCGGCTCGACCGCGATGACCGTCGCACCGGTGCGCACGAGCGCGCGGGTGAGCTTCCCGGTGCCTGCGCCGACGTCGACGACGATCCGGCCCGGTGCGATGGCGAGCTCGCGGACAAGGATGTCGACCGCCGCGTCCGGATACGCGGGCCTGATCTTCTCGTAGAGCTCGGTCGTGGGCGCGAAGCCGCGCGAGACGTAGTCGTGAAGCGGCTGTCGCGCCATTGGGTCCATCGTATCCAGCATGCCGGTCGTGATCGTCGGTCCGCTCGCGTTCGACGACGTCCACGCGCCCGCCGGCCGGCGCTCGGGCCTGCTCGGTGGATCCGGCGCGTACGCGGGGATCGCCGCGGCGAAGCATGGTCCGGCCGCGCTGGTATCGATCGCAGGGAGCGATCTGGACGATGAGCTGCTCGAGCCCGTTCGAGGTGCCGGCGTGGATCTCGCCGGGCTGCAGCGCGTCAGCGGCCGGACGCTGAGGTGGACCGGCAGCTACAGCGAGGGCCTGACCGAGAGCGCGGTCCGTAATGCCGACCTCGGGGTGGTCGATCGATGGGATCCGGTCGTGCCCGAGGCCGTGCGGGATGCGCGGCAGGTGCTGCTCGCGAATACGGACCCGGGGGTCCAGGCGCGGGCGCTCGACCAGCTCCGGCCGGATCTCGTTCTGCTGGACACGATGGATCAGTGGATCCGCGAGCGTCGGCGCGCCTTCGAAGCGATGATCACGCGGGCGACGATCGTGTCGCTCAACGAGGGCGAACTCGTGCAGCTCACCGGCGAACGCGACCTGGTCGCCGCCGCCCGGCTGCTCATCGGGCGAGGTCCGCGCGCGGTCGTGGCGAAACGCGGGGCGAACGGCGCGACGCTCATCACGAGCGGTGCCGCCTACGCGCTGCCGGCGTACCCGATCATGCCGATCGACCCCACCGGGGCGGGGGATGCGCTGGCCGGTGCGTTCGTCGGCCGCCTCGCCCGCACCGGACGAGCCGATGAGCCCGGACTGCGCGAGGCCCTCGCCGCGGGGATGGCCGCGGCGTCGTTCGCGGTCGCCTCGTTCGGCGTGGACGCACTGGCCGCCGCGACCATCGGCGAGCTCGAGGCGCGAGCGGCCTGGCTGGCCGAGCGCGGGGGAACCGCGGAGGCCGGCAGGCTGTACGAGGGGCGGTAACGAACTCCGTGGAGGGCCGACCACTGGAGCGACCGAGCGAATCCGTATTGGTGGAGCGTGCAAGACGTGGTGACCAAGACGCGTATGGCGAGCTGGTCACGCGCTACCAGGCGCTCGCCGCGCGGGTCGCGTACGTGATCACGGCGAGCTCCGCCGAAGCAGAGGACGTGACCCAGGACGCCTTCGTGAAGGCGTACTACGCGCTCGAGCGCTTCCGCGCGGGCGCGCCGTTCAGGCCGTGGCTCCTCCGCATCGTCGCCAACGAGGCGAAGAATCGCAAGGCCGCGGCGGGTCGCCGCCCGACGGTCGAGCTCGGTGCCGCGGCGGATCGCGCCTCGGGTGAGACGGCCCTCTCACCCGAGGACGCGGCCGTCGCGGGCGATCTCCGCGCCGGCCTGCTCGCGGCACTGGGCCGGCTTCGCGAGGACGACCGGCTCGTGCTCTCGTACCGGTACTTCCTCGATCTCTCCGAGAGCGAGATGGCAGCGACCCTCGGCGTCGCCCGCGGCACGGTGAAATCGCGGCTGTCGCGCGCGATGACGCGCCTGCGCGAGGTCTACGCCGATGCGTGAGCTGCGGATGACCGACGACCAGCTCGCTCTGGCCCTGACCGATGTCGGAGCGCGGATCGCGTGGCCCGCGGTCCCGGACCTGCGCGCGCGCGTGCTCGCGCGCATCAGCGCGCCGCGCAGGCCAGCGTGGTGGCGTGCGTTCTGGTCGCCGCGGTACGCGTTCGCGCCCGCGCTTGTGACGATCGCGCTCGCGCTCATCGCGGTGCTCGTGTTCTCGCCGCAGGCGCGCGCGACCGCGACCGACATCCTGCGCCTGCGCGGCGTCGAGCTCTTCCGCGGTCCGGTACCCAGCGTGACGCCGAGCCCGTCGCGCTCGCCCGGAGCGATCCAGACGCCGACCCCGCTGCCATCCGGTCTCGGCGTGCTCGTGTCGCTCGATGAGGCGAAGGCCCGCGCCGGGTACGCCGTCGTGCTGCCGACGGATCCGCTTCTCGGCACGCCCGATCAGGTGTACCTGCGCGCGACACCGACCTCCACAGCGGTCTCGTTCGTCTACACCGAGCGCGCGGGGATCCCGACGTCACCGCAGGCGGGCGTCGCCGCGATCGTCACCGAGTTCTCGGGCGGGACCGTCGACCAGCAGTTCTTCGGCAAGGTGATCGACCCGGGCACCACGGTCGAGCAGGTCACGGTGAACGGCCAGCCCGGGTTCTGGATCCAGGGCACCCCGCACTTCTTCTTCTACCGCCCGAGCGCCAACCCCGGCGCGGTCGAGCAGGAGACCCTGCGCCTGGCCGGCAACACGCTCATCTGGACCCAGGGCAACCTGCTCATGCGCCTGGAGGCCCAGGTGGACAAGGCCACCGCCCTCCGGATCGCGGCCAGCGTTCGGTAGGTAGGGAACCACGCCGGACCGCACGTTGTAGGGAGGGCATGCGCCGGGTTTGCGTGCTTCTGGCGGTCGTGCTGCTCTCGGCGTGCGGCACGCTCAAGGAGGACACCTCCCAGGTCGCCTCGCAGCCCGCGCACGAGCTCCTCTATGTCGCCACGGCGACCGGCTTGTCGGTCGTCGACGCGACGACGGATTCGCTGGTCGCGGCGCTGCCGTTCGGGACGCTCCTGCCGGACCGCTCCCGGTACTGGACCGTCGATCCGGGCGATCGCACGACCGTCCGCGGCATCGATCCGGCGACCGGCGCCGACCAGACGTCATTCGTGCTCGACGGACGGTGGTCGGTGCCCGCGTCGTATGGCCCCGCGCCGAGCGGGATCTCGGCCAATGGCAGGTGGATGGTCCTGGTCGCGCCGCCGCACGCGACCGGTACCGTGATGGTCAACCGGTTCGCGGTGGTAGATCTCGCCAACCAGCGGCTCGATCGCGTCGTGACGGCGAACGGCGACGTCGCCTTCGACGCGGTGAGCGACGACGGCCGCAATCTCTACCTCGTCGAGCACCTCGTGCCCGCGCCGCACTACGCCGTGCGCGTGGCGAGCTTCAACGGCGCGGGCCTCCAGGACGGTGTGCTCGGCCAGATCAAGACCGCCGAGCCAGAGGTCATGAACGGCCTCTATCACGCGTCCGTCGCCGTGGGCGCCGACTGGTTCCTGAGCCTGTACTCGAACCCCGGACGCGGTCCGTTCATCCACGCGTTGAACACGACGCAGCTCTACGCGCAGTGCATCCTCAACATGCCCGATGTGCCGGTCGCGTTGCGCCCGGCTTGGTCGATGCTCCTCGACCCGAAGCACTCGCGGCTCTATGCCGTGAACGGCCCGGGCGGCGTCGTGAGCGAGATCGACACCTCGGCGCTGACCGTGCGGCGCTCGAATATCGAGCTCGCCGCGACCGCCGCGACCTTGACGACCGCGCCGCTCCATCCCGCGGCGCTGTCGCCGGACGGCACGCGGATCTACGCGGCGGCCGAGCATGGCGTGATCGTCATCTACACCGGTGACCTCTCGGTTCGGACGCGGTACCTCACCGACCGGCTCGTCGACTCGGTCGCGGTCAGCGATGACGGTCAGCGGCTGTACGTGGCCTCGGGCGGCACGATCACGAAGGTCGAAGCCGCGACCGGCAGACCGCTTGGGACGCTCCGCTCCGCGCCCGTGGCGCTCGGCCTGTTGGCCGTCGGGAGCCGCTGAGCCACCCCGGAAGGACGGCGCCCCTTCCGGTGTTCGTGGTGGGGATGGATACGGTCGCGTTCGCCACCGCGCACGAGGTGTTCGAGGCGTACGTCGCCGAGGCCGAGGAATGCGAGTGCCCGGGGTGGTCGGTCCGCCTGGTTGCGGCCCACGTGATCGGGACCGACCGCCTGCTCACCGAGACGGCGGCGCGGATCCTGTTCGGGACCAAGCTCATGTACGGCAAGCCCGCGACCTACGACGCCGAGTTCCTCGGCAGCGACGCGTACCTGCGTGCCATCGCCGACAGCATCGGTGACCGGTGCGCGCTCGTGGACGAGCTTCGCCGCAGCCGGTCGGCACTTGTTGCGATCGTGTCCCAGCTCAGCGTGAGTGACGGGGCGACCGCGGTGCCGGCGCGCATCGTCGACGGCCGGCGCGTCCTGGTGGACGGGCCGGTCCCCTTCGTTGCGCTGCTGCAAACACACGCGGGCGTCCACATCCCGGCGCACGCCCTGGAAGTGGCCGAGCGAGCGTTCACCCGATCGGCCTAGTTCATCTGACGAATTGACCGGCCACAGACACTGAGTGGGATGTCTCCGCTGGATGGTGTGGTCGCGACCCCAAATGAGGACGAGCGGCGCGCGGATCTCGAGCGGCTGAAGGAGGGCGCCGCCCTTCTCTCGCAGCACGGGAACCGCGTCGCCGCGCTCGCCGTCCTCTGGACAGCCGTGGCCATGGATCCGGTCGATCAGAGCGTCCATCGCCGTCTCGCGGCTGCGCTCGCGAGTGGCGGCGACCTCGACGGTGCGGCCCAGGAGTATGTCCGCTACGTCGAGTTCCTCCTGCCTCGCGGCGAGCTCGAGCTCGCGACCGCCGAGCTCCATTACGCCGCTCAGACCCTCGGTCGCGTCCAGAAGCTCACGGATGCGGTGGTCCGGGTCAAGGCGCAGCTCGCCGAGCTTCTCGAGCAATCGCGCGAGCGGGTCGAGCCCATCGCGGAACCGACGGCCGAGCGGCACGATGACGTGCAGCCCTGGACCGGGCCGGCCGACCCGAAGGTCGTACAGCTGCCGGTCGCGCACCAGACCCGCGTCGTCTTCCACACGTGCCTGCACGACGACGGCGAGGCTGCGTGGCTGCAGCTCGAAGGCGGCACCGAGGAGGTCGTTCCGGACAAGGTGCGGCTGATGTTCCGCGATGAGATCCTGGAGACCCGCCGGTGCATCCTGATGCCCGCCGGCCGCAAGAGCCACGCCCGCCCGGATGGCGACAGCAAGGTGTGGGTCGTTCTGCGCGCGCCGGAAGAGATGCTTCGCGCGATCGACCGCGACGAAGGTGACGGCTACCGCGTCGAGGCGCTCGTGAAGGGCGAATGGCTCGCCGTCGATCTCGAGGACACCGGCTGCCGCTTCGGCATGAAGCGTCGGGAGACCCGCTCCGCCTAGCGGCGATCAGTCGAGTCGGGGTGGAGAGACTTGAACTCTCGACCTCTGAGTCCCGAACCCAGCGCGCTACCAAACTGCGCTACACCCCGTGCGGAGCGCTCAGTCTAGCCGACACGACCTGACGCGGTGCGCGACACTCCAGCGCGATGAGCGTCGACCAGATCGTCTTCACCGCGGCCGGCGCGGTCTGCATCGCCGGAGCCGTCACCGCGGTCGCCCATCGCGATGCGCGCACGGCAGGCGTCGCGCTCGCCGGCACGCTCCTCGCGCTCGCGGTCCTCTACGCCGGGCTCGCCGCGCCGGCGGTCGCTGGGGCGGTGATCGTCGTCGCGCTGTTCTCGACGCTGCCGTTCGTCGTGCACCTGACGGTGCCGGCATCGCGCAGCAACGCGACCGATGGCCCGCGCGTGACCGGAGCCGCGCTCGTGCTTGGTGCGGCGGTGCTCGCGCTCCTGGCCGTCGCCATCGTCTTCGGCGAGGTCCCGGTGAACGTCTCGGTGCGGTCGGCTGACGCCTACGACCTCGCCGCGCTCGGGGATCTGCTCGCCGGCCGCGCCGCGGTCGCGGCCGGCGGATCACTCGTCGTCCTTCTCGCCGCGCTGGTCGCAGCGCGGGCCGCCCGCCGCGGCCGGTCGTTGTGGCGGTGACCACGGCCGCATACCTGGCACTCGGTGCGGTGCTGTTCGCGGTCGGCGCGGTGGGCGCGGTGGTCCGAGCATCGGCGGTCGGACGCCTCGTCGGCGTCGAGCTCATGGTCGCCGCCGCCACGCTCACGTTCGCGGCGGCGGGGGTCGGCTTCCGCGAGCTCGACGGTCAGATCGCCGCGCTCGTCGCGATCGTGGTGGCCGCGGCTCAGGCGGTCGTCGGGTACGCGCTCGTCTCCGGCATCCGGCGGCCCGAGTGACGCTCGCGCTCGTCGTCGCGGTCCCGCTCGCCAACGCGATCGCGATCGCGCTGCTCGGCGGCCGGCTGGGCCGGCGAACGCTGGGCATCGTCACGACGGTCGCGCTGGTCCTGTCGTTCGGCGCCGGCGCGTCGATGATCGCGACGCTGCGTGATCGCCCGACGGTCGACGCGTTCATCGCGACCTGGCTGCCGCTGCCCGGCGCCGACCTGGCACTCACCGTCGACAGCGCGATGCTCGCGGTCGCGCTCGCGCTCTCCGGCGTCTCGGCGCTCATCGCGCTCTACTCGATCGGCTATCTCGCGCGCGATCGCGGGCTGCAGCGGTACTTCTCCGCTCTCTCGCTCCTCGTCGCCGGGATGCTGCTGGTGACGCTCGGCGCGAACCTCCTGCTCGTCGTCGCGGGGTGGGAGCTCGCCGGTGCCGCGGCGTACCTGCTGGTGGGGCATCACCGTGAGCACACCGCCGCCGCGGCGGCCGCGTCGCAGCTGTTCGTGATCGACCGGATCGGGGATGCGGCGCTCGTCGCGGGCACGCTGCTACTGGTCACCGAGTTCCACACCGTGGACCTCGCTCAGCTCAGCGGAGTCGCGCTCGAACACGGGAGCACCATCGGCGGCGCGCCGGTCATCGCGAGCGTTCTCCTGCTGATCGGCGCGCTCGCAAAGTCCGCTCAGGCGCCGCTCCACGGGTGGCTTCCGGATGCGACCGAAGCGACCACGCCGGTGTCCGCGCTCCTGCAGACGGTGGCGGTGACTGGCGGGGTCGTGCTGCTCATGCGGCTGCGCTCCGTCCTCGTGCCTGACGTGCTGCAAGCCGCGGCGATCATCGGTGGGCTCACCGCGTTCGGGGCAGCGCTCGTCGCGGTCGGGGAGCGCGACGTGCGCCGGGTGCTGGCGTGGTCGACGATCTCGCAGGTCGGGCTCATGTTCGTTGCCGCGGGCCTGGGCGCGCTGTTCGCGGCGCGGTTCCAGCTCATCGCGCACGCCGTGGTCAAGGCCGTGCTCGTGCTCGGTGCCGGCTCGGTGCGCCGCGCGACCGGCGATGAATCGGACCTCGCGCGACGCGGTGGGATCGGCTGGCGGATGCGTTGGACCGCCGGCGCCTTCGGCATCGGCACCCTGGCACTCATCGGGATCCCGCCCGCCGCGGGCTTCTTCGGCATCGCCGCGATCGTGAGCGCCGCGTTCTCGGACGGCGACGCGCTCCTCACCGCGCTCGTGCTGCTGGCCGTCGCGGCGTCTGCGTTCGCGGGTGTGCGCCTCTTCGCGCTCATGTTCGCGGCGCCGCCGGCGGCGGTGCGGGCGACCGATGCGCCCCGCCGGCTGCAGGACGTGTCGCTGGTCCTGCTCGCGTTCGGTGCGCTCGCGTTCGGCGCCGCGGTGAGCGCCGGGCTCCTGCCGATCGGCAGCGGGCCCGCGGACGAGGCCCCGGTGTGGCTGCTCGGCGCGACGTTCGCCGTCGTGCTCGCGCCGTCGATCGCCGCGTGGCTCGGGTACCGCCATGGGCTTCCGGCCGCGGCGCGTATCGAGCGCGCCATGCGCTGGGCCCGCGGCGGCCTTGGCCTCGACGCGCTCTATGCCCGCGCCGTCGCGGATCCGTTCCGCGCCGTCGCCCGCGAGCTCGACGAGGGCGCCGAGCGCGCGAACGACCGGGCTGTCGGCGGCCTCGGCACCCTCGCACATCGCGCGTCGAACGTGATGGGCGGCGTGAGCCGCGCGAGCGCGCGGGCCGAACAGGCCTTCCTGCTCGCGGGGGCCGTCGTGCTGCTCGCGTTCTGGACGTGGAGCGCTCGGTGATGGTCCAGGTCGTCGTGCTCATCCCGCTCGTCGTTGCGGTCGCGTGCGCGCTGCCCATCGGGAGCCTCGCGCGCGTCCTCGCGGTGCTGTCCGGCCTGCTGACCGCAGGTTGCGTGGCCGCCGCGGTGTGGCTGGGCGTCGGGGGCGGGCCGGTCGACCTCTACTACTGGGCGGCGCCGCTCGGCGCGCAGCTCGCAGTCGGTTGGGACGGCTGGTCCGCGGCGATGCTCCTGTTGAGCGGCGTCCTGTTCGCCGCAGGTGCGGCCGCGTCCGGCGGCATCGTCCGCCCGCGGGCGTACTTCGCCCTCTGGTCGCTCCTGCAAACGGCCGTCGCCGGCGTGTTCGTGTCGCGCGACCTCCTGCTCTTCTTCGCGGCGCACGACGCGCTGCTCGTGCCGCTCGCGCTCCTCCTGTGGGGCTGGGGCGGCGCGGACCGCCGCGCCGCCACCCGGCGGCTCGCGGTCATGTGGCTGACCGGCAGCGCCCTTCTGTTGACCGGGATCCTGGCGCTCGGGGTGGGGGCGCATACGTTCTCGTTCGCGACGCTCGCCGGATACCGCCTCGCCGAGGCGAGTCAGGTCCTCCTCGCGCTGCTGTTCCTCTCGGCGTTCGCGATGCGTTTGCCGCTCTTCCCATTCCACGCGTGGGTCGCGCGAACCTACGTCGCTGCACCTGCTCCGGTCGCGATCGTGCTCGGGGGCGTGCTCTCGAAGACCGCCGTGTACGCGATCGCGCGTATCTGCCTGCCGCTCTTCCCGCGCGGGATGGCCGATCTGGAGCCGTACCTCCTCGCGCTGGCGACGGTCGGAGCGCTGTACGGCGCGATCCTCGCGACCCGGCAGCGGGACACCCGACGGGTCATCGCCTACGCGAGCCTCGCCGAGATCGATCTCATCGCGGTCGGCGTGTTCCTCGCGACTCCCGGCGGTCTCGAGGGCGCATTGATCGCGAGCATCTCGCATGGTCTCGTCGTCGCGATCCTCGTTCTGCTCGGCGCCGCGCTCGCGCGGCGGATCGGCTCGTTCGGCTTCGGCCCAGGTGGCTTGGGGGCACGCGCTCCGGTCCTCATGGCGCTGTTCGTTCTCGCGATCCTCGGTCTGATCGGTGTTCCCGGCACGAGCGGCGCACCGGGCCAGCTGTCGATCCTCGCCGCCGCATTCGCGGTCTCACCGGGCATCGGGCTGATCGCGTCGCTGGTGCCGGTCGTCATCGCGGTGAGTGGCGCCGGCGTGCTGCGCGCGGTGTTCTTCGGACCTCCGGCGGTGGGCGGTCTCGATCTCGGCTGGCGCGAGCGCGGGCTCGTCGTCGCGCTGATCGCGCTCGCCGTCGTGATCGGCGTCGTGCCGCGCTCCGTCGGCGATCTTGCGGGCCGAACGGGACCAGCGCTCTCCGAGCTGCGGCAGTGAGCGCGGCCGAGCTCGGCGCGCTCGTTCCGGCGCTCGCCCTCGCCGGGAGCGCGGCGCTCGCCACGCTCCTCGCGATCCCGCGGCGGACCGGCCCGCGGGCGCTCGCCTGGCTCGGCGCGCTCGCAGCTGCGGCGGTGGCCGGCGTGGCGCTCGCGAACGGCACCGGAGCCGCATCGCCGACCGTCGCCCGCGATGGCGCGAGTGCGTTCTTCGTCGTCCTCGTCGCGATCGTCACAGCGGTGTCGTGCGTGCTCGCTGCGGCGGATCCGCGACGGATCGTCCGCTCGAAGGACGAGACCGCGCTCGCGCTGATCGCGGCGTGCGGCGCGGTCGTCGTCGTGTCGGCCGTCGACCTGCTGGTCTTGTTCGTCGGGCTCGCGCTGCTGACGATCCCGCTCTACGTGCTCACGGGCCGCACCGCGTTGGCGGGGGATGAGGGCGCGGTGCGGCATTTCCTCCTCGGGGCGACGAGCTCGGCCGTCGCGCTTTACGGGATGGCGCTGCTGTACGCGGCGACGGGCGAGACCGGGTACGCCGGTCTCGGCCGCGCGACCCACAACCCTCTCTACCTCGCCGGGCTGGCGCTCACGCTCGCGGGCCTCGTGTCGCATGTCGCGACCGCATCGGCCCGGCGATGGTCGATCGTGATCAACGTTGCGGTCAGTGGTGCGCTGGTGCGGCTCGTCGCGGCCACCGCGAGCGGCGAGATCGGGCTCGACTGGCAGGTCTCATTCGCGACGCTCGCGGGGGTCGCGCTCGTCGTGCCGGGCGTCGCCGCCGTCGCGGAGCGCCGCGTGCGCCGCATCGTCGGGTACGCGACGATCACACAGCTCGGCTTCGTCGCCGTGGCCGTCGCAAGCGCCGCCCTGCCCGCGGCCGCGTTCGCGCTCGCTGCGCACTGCGCGACGGCACTCGGCCTCTTCGCCGTGATCGCGATCCTGCCGCAACGCGAACCGGTGCTCGAGGATCTTGCCGGGCTCGCCCGGCGGCGGCCGGTCGTCGTGCTCGCACTGGCCCTCCTCGCGTTCGGGATCGCCGGCGTTCCACCGACCGTCGGGTTCCTCGCGAAGGTCGACGTCCTCGAGGCGGCGGTCCGCGCGCAGCTCCTCTGGCTCGTGGTTCTCGGCGCGCTCGCGAGCGTGGGGACCGCCGTGGCGTGCGCCAGGCTGGTCCTCGCATGCTTTGCCGCGCCACCGCTCGACGCGGTCGCGCCGTCGCGCATGCGCGCGGGCACCGTCGTCGCGCTGGTCCTCGCGATCGCCGTCCTGGCCGCCGGCCTCGCGCCCGGGCCGCTCCTCGACGCGGTGCAGGCGGTCCACTTCTAGCGCCGGAACCGAATGCCGCCGCCTGCTGTACGGCTGACGTGACAGGCCATCGCGGCGACCGTTATCCCCGGCGATGACCTCCGGCTCGCTCACCGATCTGGACCCCGCGCCGTCCCCCGAGCGGCGGTGGCCCTTCTATCTCGCCTGGACGGTGGGCAGCTTCGCAGTCGGCGCGGTGCTGTTCACGCACCTGCCGGCTTCGGTGTTCCCGCCGTCGGCGCCGGTCGCGGCCCCGGAGGCACCCGCACCGATCGTCACGACGGCACCCGCACCCTTCGCCACTGCGGCACCCGCACCGGTCCGCGTCCTCATCCCGGTCGCTCCAGTGCCGCTGCGAGCCCCCGCGGTCCCAACTCGTACCCGCCGCTGAGCGAACCGCTCGGTCAGGCCGCGGCGGGCGCCGGCCGCACCGGCGCGGCCGGGCGTCGCGCGGCGATGCGCACGCCGAGCACGATCACCGCGCCGCCCGCCAGCTGCAGCGGAAGTGGACGCTCCGCGAGGATGACAGACGCGAGGATGAGGCTCGAGACCGGGGTCAGGTAGGCGACCATCGCCGCGAGGCTCGCGCCGAATCGGTGCACCGCCCAGAAGAACAGGACGAACGCGAGCGCCGTGGAGGCCACCCCCAGGGATGCCGCGGCGATCCACGTTTCCGCAGGCCACGACGGCAGGTCGCGATACCCCTGCGCGAGCAGCCCGAGCGGTGCGATGAGGGCGGTGCCCAGCACGACCATCAGGGTGACGTATCCGAGCACGCTCTCGGTGCGGAGGACGACCGCGCCGATCGTGAGGCTCGCCGCCCAACCTGCCGCCGCGCCGAGCTCCATGAGGTCACCGCGCAGCCGAAGCGACGATGCGTCGGCGCCGGCCTGCTGCCCGCCGACGATCACGAGCGCGGCCCCGATGCTGGCGATCGCGAACCCCAACAGCTTGATCCGCGTGATCCGCTCGTGGATCAGCGTGGCGAACAGCGCGGTCGCCAGTGGGATGACGGTCGGGATGATCAGCGCGCTGTCGGACGCGGGCGTGTAGCTCAGGCCGACGAACGCGAGGGTATTGAAGCCGAGGACGCCACACGCGGCCGCCGCCAGGATCGGGCGCCAGCTGCGCAGCGGGATCGACGTCCGGGTGATCGCGCATGCCGCGAGCAGCACGACGCTCGCGATCGCGAAGCGCATGGTCGAGAGCTCGAGTGCCGGGACGGCGGTGACGCCGAGCTTCGCGGCGATCCACTGTCCGCCGAGTGCGAGCGACAGCGTCGCGTAGATCGCGACGACGGTCCACGTGCGGCTCATGCGCGGGATGCTACTGAGCGGCGTCTACGCCGCGGCGAAGTAGGTCGTCGTGCAGCAGACCCCGCACCAGCCGGCGACGAGCTCGCCGATGGCCGAGCGCCTCCCGAGCGTGGTGAATCGGCGGACGAACGCGTGGCACGCGGCGCACTCGGCATGGCCGGCGAAGAGGGTGGTGCGCGCGACCGTGACGTTCCCAGCGGGAACGACCGGCCACAGCGTGTGGCGGGAACCAAGCGGAACGGTCGTGGTGGTCGGATCGACGGTGATCACCAATGGTCCTCCCCGGGCACGGCGCGACTGATCGGAATTGCCGTACGACCGACTAACGCGCCGGTCGGCCGCTTGAGGGTCTCGTTACCAGACCGTTAGGAAGTCCGGCCGCCGGTGGTCGGACAACCCCAGGGGTGTCAGCGGGTCCCTTGAGCCAGATCGACGCGTACATGGGCTGCACCGTTGCTCCGACCGCGCGGATGAGCTCGGCCCGCAGTGCATCGAGGTCGACCTCGTCCCGTAACCGAACAGCGAACGTGTCGAGCGTCCGCACCGTGTCGTACCGCTGCCGGTAGAACCGGCGATCGACGGACGACTGGATCCGTCGGCGCAACGGCTGGAAGAGCACGACGACGGCCAGCGTCGAGATCGCCACAGCGAGGCCGTTGCCGGCCGTCACCGGAGAGACGACGAGCTGGACGAGGGCGACCACGGTCACGTACGACACAAACAGCGCGACCGAAAGCACCGCGTAGGTGACGGTGCGGCGGACCAGGACGTCGATGTCGTACAACCGATAGCGCAGGATCGCGATCGCGACCGCGATGGGCACGGCCACGGCACCGAAGGCGGCCAACGTTTCGAATGCCTCCCAGCCCGTCAGCGTCCCGAGCGCGAAGAAGGCCGGGTACAGGACCGCGGCAGAGAAGAAGACCTTGAGCTGCTGCCTCTCGATCGGCGTTCCGCGCCGCATCCGCACCAGGAGCGAGGCGGCGGCCAGGACGGTCGCGATGAGGAACAGGGCCAATCCGGGGACCAGCAACGTCCCGGCCCAGGGCGCGTCGACGGCCAGCGGATTCGTCCCGAGCGGGTCGCCGTCCTCAGCAGGCGAGAACGTGATCGCGACGGCGATCGCGATGGCGCCCACGAGTCCGAGCAACGGCATCGGCCACCAGCGGGCCGACGGAAGCCGCCCGTCAGGAAAGAACATCGGGACGAACGCCACGACCGGGACGATGACGGGAACCCAGCCCCACGCGTTGAGCGCGCGGACCACCGCCAGGCCGCCGAACGGCTCGGCTTCGCCGAGGACCTCGCGACGAAGGTACTCGTTCGAGACGGCGCCGATCCCTTCGAATGCGGCGCTGAACAGAAAGAGCCAGCCGATCGGATTCGTCGGCCGGCGCGCGGCGATGAGGGCTCCGGAGGCCGCGAACGTGACGACCGTGGTCGCCGTGAACGGGTCGACGCCGAACCGGCCGGCGGGCCCACCGATCTCGACCTGCAGCACGAGGACGGACAGCGTCGTCAGTATGCAGACTGCTCCGACGGCGTAGGCGAGCGCGGCCCAGCTCGTGGTTCGCGGCGCCCAGGATCGTACCGCGCGCCAGGCCGTCGTCACGAGCAAAGTGTGCCGGAGGGACCGTCCGCGCATCGTTACCGTGCCACGTCTGCCCGCGCACCCTCCGGGACCTCGGCCGCTCCGATCTCCAGCCATCCGCGTGAGCACGACTGGCCGCGGCCGGCGGTCTGCGCGCGAGGGACTAGGCGAGTCGATGGCCGAACCGACCCGCGCGATTAGCAAGTCGGTGTCTTCCGTCGGTCCAGGCCGCCGATCGGGGGATGCGGTGACAGGGTGCAGGCGCGAAGCTCGCCGCCATGAATATCGACCGCTGGCCCGTCAGCGCGCTCCTCGTCGCGGCGCCCGCAATCGCGTTCTTCGGCATGTGGTGGTGGCGCGAACGGCGTCAGAACCGATGGGTCGGTGAGGCCGTCGCCCGCCGCCGGCGTCACTCGCAGCGCTGGTCCTGAGCGAGACCGGCATCTGGCGGTCGCGGAAGACCGACCGGGCTCTCGCGCACCCGAAGTGGCGTCTTCGCCGCCCGACGCCGCCAAGCGCGTCCAACACCGTGGCGATGGCCAGAACACCCGCGACGGCTCAGTGCCCTGAGGCGTGGGCGTCGTTCCATTCGGGCTGCGGGAACGGCTGCTCGAGCGCGGGGCGTCGAGCTTGTAACGTCAGTGCGGCGCGAGCATCGCCTCGAGCGCCGTCCTCAACTCGTCCGTTGCGGTGGGGCCTTCAAAGGCGTAGCGGATCACCCCCGTCGCGTCGATGAGGAAGACCCACGGTTCGGTCTGCAGATGCCACTCGAGGACCGTCGGCGTGAGGCTCATCTTGCTTGGATCTGGCCTGAAGTCGCGGTAGATCTCGACGTGGATGAAGGCGATCCGAGCGTGGTAGGCAGGCTCGAGCTGCTGGACCGCATTGACCTCGGGTCCGCACATCGCACTCGTGCAGAATGCGGGCGTGGCGAACACGATGAGAGCGGCGTCGTGCTGCGCGATCACGTCGGCGATCGACCGCTCGTGCATGTCGTCGGGCGGGATACCGCTGTCGATGAAGCTGACGTCGGATACATCGCGCCGGGTCAGGTTGCGGCTCGGTGGGGCCTGCTGGCCCGGAACAGGAACCGCGCCGGTCGTCGCGACCGTTAGAGGCACGCGGGTGACGCTCTCTGGCCCACCCTTCAGGCGCGCGGCGATCTCGGCGAGCCACGGTCCCGGTGCCTCGAACGTCAGGTACGCGACGTACACCCCTCGACCCTCGAGACCCTCGCCTTTGAACTCGGCCGGAGCCTCGGTGGCGAGCGGGTCCGTGGGTGAGCCGCGATAGGCGCGCACGCGCACCTGCGCGTCGTTGATCGGGGTGTTCCTGTCCAGCACCCCCAGGACGACCCGCTGGCGACCGACGAGCAGCTGTGACGACACGACCACCGACTGCAGCCCCGCGGGACTCTGTCGGGCATTGCCGGCCGGCGGTGCGCCGCCGGATGCGGATGCGCAGGCGCAGACGACGAGCGCGGCCAGCCCCACCGAGGCGATACCCGCCCGCGGCCTTGTTCGCGGAGCGCTCCCGGCTCGCACCTGGGTGGTGTATCCGCAGGTCGATCGCCGCGTCAACGCGGCGTGCGGGGCCGCGAAGGGATCGAGCGTCGCGACGAACACACCCACGCGCACCGAAAAACGGTCGCGACCCACGGTTACGGCTCATGAACCCCCCGGCGGGCCTATATCGGCGTCCTTCGGCGGACGGTCGTAGGATGCCGGCGCTAGGAATTGGGGGAGGGGCACATGCGAACCGTCCTCATCGTCGCGGTATCGGCAGCGCTCGCACTCACGACGATCCTCACGACGCCGGCCCTCGCCGCAACTCAGACCTGGCACATCCAGGTCGGTTCCGTCCTTGACTTTCCTGCTGGGCACTTCGGCAACGCGTTCTACCCCTCGCAGATCGCCGCGCACGCCGGCGACACGGTTGCCTTCGACGTGACGAGTCCACACACCGTCACCTTCAATCGGCCGGACAACCTGCCGCTGTTCGCGTTCTTCGTGCCCCCCGGGGGAACGACGACGAGCGCGACGTTGAACACGAAGGGTCAGTTCGTGAACACGGGCTTCGACCCCGTGTCCTTCGCTCCGTACACCTTCACCCTGACGCTCGGGAGCGCGCTCCCCCAAGGACGCTACGAGTTCATCTGTGCCCTGCATCTCGGCATGCGCGGCGCGATCGATGTGCTCCCAGCAGCCGCGCCGCTCCGAAAGACCGACGCCGACTACGCCGCCGAGCGGTCAAAGGAGATCGCGCGCGACCTGCTCACCGCGAACCACGTCGGCGACAAGGTCGGCGACAAGGCCGCGCAAACACCGTTGACCGTGTACGCGGGAGCGGGGACGAAGCGCGTCACCGACCTCCGCTTCTTCCCGTCGGTGATCACCATCCACGCCGGGCAGTCGATCACGTTCCTCAAGACGCACGACCCGACCGAGCCGCATACGGTCACCTTCGGCACTGAGCCAGCGAACCCCTTCGCCCCGCTGGGCGGACCACCCTTCACGTTCACTGGCTCGAATTCGATCAGTACCGGAGCTCTGCTCACCAAGAAGCAGTACGACTTCTACATCGGCGGCGCCATCGGCGTGCCGGTCGCAGTCGATAAGGCCACGATCACTTTCACGACCCCGGGCACGTACACGTACATCTGCGCGATCCACGACGATGTCGGGATGCGCGCGACGGTGACAGTTCTGCCCTAGAACGAGCTTGAGGCGTTGACGTTGAGGGGGGCCCGGCCGCACTGGCCGGGCCCCCCTGGCATCTTCGGTGCAGGTCGGTGTCGCCTGCATATCCCGTTCGGTTCCCGGCGCACCGATCAGCGCGGAGGGGCTCACCGACGCGACTCCGCGCCGGGCGCAGCGGCCCACGCCGAGCGTCGCTGTGAGAGCGCAGGCGGATTGCAGGCCCCCCGGAGTTCTTGTGCTCAATTCCGCCACCGTCGTTGATACGGATAAGCCGGTAACGACCCTGGGGGGGCGCCTCACTACAGTCCCGGTCTTCGGCGGGTGCCGTAGGAAGAAGAGGGGTGAGGCATGAAGCGAGCACTTGTGGCCATCATCACTGCGATCGCTCTTATGGGTGCCGGTACGACCGCGGCTCTAGCCGGTGAAGTGAAGGGACCTCCGGGCATCCCGTGCGGCGGTACGACAGGCGTGACGTGCGTACACCTTACAGATGAGACAGGCGCGCCGACTCACGCCAACTCCGCGTGCGCCTTTAGTGGGCTGAACGACATGGACCCGGCGAGAGGGCAGACCACGTCGATCGTGCAGACGGCGGCAGGCGCCTTCAAGTTCTACCATCTCGCGCCGGGCGTGCAGGGCACGCTCGGGCTCTGCAGGGGCGGCACGAACTAGAGACTGGGAGGCGGGTGACGGCCGGCGTCATCCGCCTTCTCACCGGGGCGGCCGTCGTGCGCCCCCGGAGTTAGTCTGCCGCCCGTGCTAATGGTGATCTTCGGCGCGGGTGCGTCGGCTGATTCAATCCTGAACTTTGCCGCCGAGCCCAACAGGCCAGGGCGATCGCCACTGTCGCGCGACCTGTTCGGCCAAAGGTTCGACCCATACATCAACGAGCATCCTGAGTGCGGCACGCTAGTCGACGCTGGTCGACGACTGGTCCGAGATGTCAGCCGCGCAGAAACGGCGGGTGCTCGACCGATCTTCTCGGCCGTCGAGCTCGACCGCGGGAGCCTCGTCTCGGCCACGCCGAAGCCGGGGTGACTCGAGTACATCGAGACCGCGCTCAGTGGTTTACCACGGGAGGGGCTGGTGGGAATCGAACCCACGACGCCCGCCTTAGGACGGCGGCGCTCTGTCCGCTGAGCTACAGCCCCAGAATTGGCAGAGCCCAATTCTGGGGCTGCTGACGACGGAGGACCAGGACCACCGGATGCGACTTCTCGCGAGCGGCCGCGACGCCGACGTCTTCGATCTCGGCGATGGGCGCGTCCTGCGCCGGCACAAGGATGGCCGGCCCGCGACGAAGCAGGCGGACCTGCTCCGCTACGCCGCGGCGCACGGCTATCCGGTGCCCACGCTGCACGACGCGAGCGGAGCCGATCTGGTGCTCGAGAAGCTGGACGGACCGGAGATGCAGAGCCTGCTGCGTCCGTGGAACGTCGGGCGCTTCGCGCGGATCCTGGCGGACCTGCACCGCCGACTGCACGCGCTGCCGCCGATGCCCGGGCTGCCCACGCGATTCGGCGATCCGCGGTCGCTCCTGCACCTCGACCTGCATCCGCGCAACGTGCTGATGACCTCGCGCGGCCCGGTGGTGATCGATTGGGCGAACGCCGCGAACGGACCCGGCGAGGCGGACATTGCGCTCATGTACGTGATCGGGAAGACCTCGACCATCGAGGGCCCCGGCCTGGAGGCCGTGATCATCCGGTCGCTGCGGGACCGGTTCCTCGACACCTTCGTGGCCGCCGCGGCGGAGCCGGGATTCGCGGCCGTGCTCCCGGCGGTGACCGAGTGGCGGAAACGCGACGAGAATGTCACGCCGACCGAGCAGGCGGAGCTCGACCGGCTGCTCGCGCGTGTGACACTTGAGCGGTGACGACCCTGGCGGCGACCCCGGATCGCCGGCGCGAGCGGCTCCAGCACGCGTTCGCGCTGCTCATTCCGGCGGTGCTGTTCGGCTTCCTGGTCAGTGCGCAGTGGCAGGGACAGCAGGAACGGAGCGAGATCGCGGTGCGTTACAACGCGCCGCTCACCGATGCGGCCCTCGCGCTGCAGAAGGAGCAGGACGATCTCAAGGCCCAGCTCCAGGATCTGCGCGCGCAGCTCGACACGATCCAAACGAACGCCTCGTCGCAAAGTGGCGCCGCGAGCGAGCTCGAGAAGCGGATCGCCACACTGAAGGCCCAGGCCGGGCTCAGCCCGCTCACCGGCGATGGCGTCATGGTCCAGCTCGATGACTCGCACACCGTCGCGGCCGGCGCGGCGAACCTCGATCAGGCGATCTGCCATTCGACGGACCTGACGGACATCCTCAACACGGCCTGGCGGGGCGGAGCGGAGGCGATCTCGGTGAACGCGCAGCGCGTCGTGTCCAGCACGAGCGTGTACTGCGTGGGCTCGACGATCATGGTGAACGGCACCCTCCTCTCGCCGCCGTTCAACATCGCGGTCATCGGGCCGCAGAACAGCGTGCTCGGCGCCTTCGACGACCCGAATCAGCTCCGCGACATCAAGGCTCGCCGCGACGTGCAGGGCCTCGGCTTCCGGGTGACCCGCGCGAACGCCATCAACGTGCCGGCGTATGACGGCGCACTGACCGTGCGGGTCGCGACCCCCCAGTGAGATCGAA
>Ga0075425_100000826_pt1 | contig 29628 bp, 31 predicted proteins | sample SoiMethybrSBSTD4_FD_75300 | JGI IMG/M metagenome (GOLD analysis project Ga0075425, IMG submission 75300) | Bulk soil microbial communities from a Populus tree surrounding site in Tennessee, USA - Soil MetaG P. TD hybrid SBSTD4 | ecosystem: Environmental > Terrestrial > Soil > Tree plantation... | reverse complement strand
TTGACGCCGGTCTTGTGGCCCATCACCGTGAACGCAGCAAAGATCGCACAACCGATGCTGTTGCCAATCACGATGACAGCTATGGTCTCCCACAATCCAAGCTTAAGCACGATGCCGAGCGCACCAAGCGCCCAGTTCACCGGCGCGATATTGGCACCGGCCCAGATCCACATCTGCTGTGGTCCGGTGGAATCCCGATCGGCATCGGGGATTGGCTCGATGCTATGAACGTCGCTCCTGAGCTCGGCCTGCACGGGGCTCGTCATGATCCCTCCCCCTCTCCAAAGCCGATTGGCCCCCGAGCCGCTGTGCGGCTCGATCGTGTAAGCCGCTTGCTCCCACCCCTGCCGCGTCGCTTTGCGGATCGGAGACGGCGGCACAATCGGCACAATTGACCATCGTCGCGCATGACGACGACCCATTTGGCGCCCGCTGACAACAGCCAAGATGGCACCAGACGAACCGCGTCCCCCGGCATAGTCCACCTAATAAACGAAGGGCGCAAGTGATCCTGTGAATCGTCGCCCTACAGATCAAATGAGCGGCCGATGGAGCCGTGCAATTGGGCAGAGCTCAAATTTTAATCACCGCTCTGCCGCCTCGGCGGCCATTGGTCTGCTCGCCCGCACGACGTCAGCCAGGGGAACGTCCACCTTGTACTCGAAGCCTTGAGGCTCGAAGGCTATGCGTGGCGTCCCCGATAGCGCCGCGGAGATGAGCCGGCTCCCGAAGCCCTGCTGGGCCGGCGCCTTCACCGGCGGCCCGCCCCGTTCGATCCACGCAAATGAGAGCTGCGGCTCGGAGCCATCCACCTGGATCTTCCACTCGATGCTGACCTGGCCGTCCCGCTCGGACAGGGAGCCGTATTTGGCCGCATTGGTCGCCAACTCGTGAATGACGAGCGCAAACATCTGCGCAAAGGGTGCACCCGCATAGATCACGGGCCCGTCAATCCTGGCGCGGGGCGCAAAACTTGCGAGCTGGCCTTCGACCAGCTCGCGCAGTGGCGCGCCTCCAGATTTTCCGGCGGCGACGAACTCCTGCGCCCGGGCGATGGCCTGCAAGCGGCCGACGATCGCCTCGCGTGCACTTTCCACGCTCCGACCGCCGATCAGCGTGTTGAGCACCACCGACTGCACCACGGCGAGGATGTTCTTGGTGCGATGCTGCAGCTCGCGCAGGAGCAGCATCTGGCGTGCCTCCGCATTGCGCCGTTCGGTAACATCGCGGGCAATGGCATGCACGCCGATCGGCTGGCCAAGCGCATCGAGGATCAGCTTGGAGTTGACCTCGACGGTGCAGCGCTGGCCGTCCTTGCGCAACAGGTCCGTCTCGTAGCGCGTCTCTTCCATGCCCTCGAACTTGCGCTGCAGCATCTTCTCCTGCATCGCCAGCTGATCCATGGGCACGTACCGGCTAAGCCGTGTGCCAATCACCTCCTCGGGCGGATAGCCTAGGATTCGCTCGATCGCCGGATTGACGGATGTGACGCGCAGGTCGAGATCCATCGTTGCCACGATGTCGCTGGCATTGTCCACCAGCGCCCGATATCGCTGCTCGCTCTCTGTCAGCGCGGCCTCGGCGGCTTTGCGCTCGGTGATGTCGATGTCGACCCCGCTGTAGCGGACGGGTTTGCCGCGGCCATCGCGGACGATGCGCCCGCGCCGGAAGATCCAGCGTACCTGGCGATCCGGTCGGATGATCCGGTATTCCACCTCGTAGAAGTCGCTGCCGCTATCGAGCACATGCTGCAAACCATCCGCCACGCGGTCGCGATCGTCCGGGTGACGCAGCGCGCGCAGGGTGTCGATCGGCACCGGACCCGACGTGGGCGGCAGCCCCATCATGCCGAAGAGCGGCGGCCGGCCGAGCAGCATGCCGGTTGCCATATCAATGTCCCACACGCCAATGCCGGCAGAGCGCTCCGCCAGCTCGAGGATTTCCTCGCGCTCCCACGGCGCGGCATCGCTGGGCTTGACGGTTTCGGACACGCGCTCGGTCTCTCCGATCCGTGCCGAGGCGGCGCAGGGGACGACGCGGCGGAGCAGCTTGCCCTCGCGTGTGCCGGCGCGCAAGCCCCGGCATTGCCGCGGGAATTAGCGCCCATGGCAAGGAGTTACGAGGGCCGGTGATGCGCCATGCACGGCCTCATGAGTTGCTGGCCAACGGATCTTGCTTCTGCCCCAATGAGGTCGCCGACAGGCCCCGCCGGCGTCAACGATCCGCCCCAATGGGCTGCGATGTTGCGATCGTTGCCTCTCGGCCCGGTCCAGGGCGAGGCTCCGGAATTCTCAGCCCCCCAGCCCCCCGGGGTTTAGCCAATGGACCGGGCCAACTCTCCAACGAAGAGGCACTGGATCACCTCACTCGCAAGGCCGGCTCACGCGCCGGCCATGTTTTTATCGCCCAAGCTTTTTGGCGCCAAATTTCTTTGTTCGACAGCGTGTCAATATGTGATCGAGTGTTCATGCGAGTGAGGTTCTCTGCCCGATTGGCCTGTGGACCAATTGGCCTGTGGACCAATTCGTAGGGGTCCAGCATCTATCCCATCCCCAGCGCCTCACCGCTCCCCTGGTCTTCCATGCCTCGCGCCGTCGCTTCGGGATCGACTAGACTGGGCGCCGCGGGCCCGCGTGAGATGCAAAGCCCGCATGGAGGAGCCCATGAGCCAACCGCAGCCCATCGAGTATGCCAAGGCACCCGCCAAGGTGCGCGCCGTGTTTGACGACATCAAAAAGTCGCGCAACGTGCCCGACGTCAACAATTTCTGGAAATACCTCGCACGCGACCCGGCGCTGCTCGAGCGCACCTGGAAAAGCCTCAAGGCCGTCATGGCGCCCGGCGCGCTCGACCCGCTGACCAAGGAGATGTTGTACGTCGCGGTGAGCGTCACCAACGGTTGCGGTTACTGCATCGCCAGTCATACGGCAAGCGCGCGCAAGGCTGGCATGACGGAGGCCATGTTCGGCGAACTGATGGCCGTGGTCGGCATGGCCAACGAGACCAACCGTCTGGCGAACGGCTACCGCGTGCCCATCGATCGGGCATTCGAGTAAGCCCGCACGGGGAAGTTGGGGGCCGGCCCCCCGGGCAATTGCGCGGGCCATCTGGCGTGACGCGCCGGGCTAGCAGCGCGCCGCCGAAATGGCTCCTCGCCACAAGCATGCGGCGCAGCGCTCAACTGTGCGGGGCGAAATGCCGATGCCAATGGCGCGCGATGTCGACACCCCGGCAGAACCACACGGCTTCGTGCCTTCGCATGTACTTGAGGAGCCTGACGAGCCCTCCGATACGCCCGGGCCGCCCGATCAGCCGATCGTGCAGACCGATCGAAAGCAGCTTCGGCGCACCTCTGACGCCCTCGCGATAGAGCACATCGAAGGCATCGCGCATGTAGGTGAAGAAATCGTCGCCAGTCGAGAACCCGCCGTTCTCGTTGAATCGGTTGTCATTGGCTTCGTAGGAGTAGGGGATGACGAGATGCGGGCCGCTCGGCATGCGCAGCCAGTACGGCAGTTCGTCGGCGAGCGAGTCGCGATCGTAGAGAAATCCGCCTTCCTCGCACAAGAGCCGACGCGTGTTGGGGCCAGGCCGTCCGGTCATCCAACCGAGCGGTCGCTCGCCCAGAAGCTTGGTGAGGTTCTCCACCGCAAGACGCACGTGCTGGCGCTCGATCTCTTCGGGAACCGCACCGTAGTCGATCCAGCGATAGCCGTGGCTCACGATCTCATGCCCACGCTCGAGGCATGCCTTGGCCAGCGCGGGATTGGCCTCAAGTGCGCGCACGACACCCAGAACGCTCACCGCAACGGCCTGTTCGCCGAACACGTCCAGCACGCGCCAGACGCCGCGGCGGCTGCCGTACTCGAACACCGATTCCACCAGCGGCACGCGTCGGCCGATCTGCGGACCGACGCCGATGTCGTTGAGCAAACCCTCGGAGGCCGCATCCCCGTTGGCGAGCGTCGATTCCCCGCCGCCCTCGACATTGAGGTTGAAGTTGACGGCGATATGCGCGCCATCGGGCCAAGCCGGATGCGGCGGAAACTCGCCGTAGCCGACGAGATCGCGAGCGATCATCGGATCGAGCCTCGGTTCAGGCATCGAATCGGCCATAGGATCGAGCGGCGCCGGCTTCTTCATGTGTAGCCCAACGGTTCCTCGATGACCCGCGTCAGCGGTGCGCTCAGGGCGTCGTAGCAATAATACCAATCCGTCGCCGTGGGGCCGTACAACCAGCTATTCTCCATGGAAATCCGCTGGACTTCGCTCACGCGCGGAATGCGTGTCGCCGCATAACATCGCAAGGCTGCGGCGGGGTCGGCATCGCCGAACGCGGTCAGGCAGCGGCTGAGGATCGCCGCGTCCTCCACCGCCATGGCGCCGCCAGCGGCCATGTAGGGGCGCACCGGATGGCAGGCATCGCCGAGCAGGGCGATCGGGCCCGCGCTCCAGCCATCGTGCCGCGGGCGGTCGCAAATCGGTGACACGACGACGGCGGTCGCGACCTCCACCACGCGGCGGATATCAGCATGAAAATTTTGAAACGCCTCGACCAGCTCTCCTGGTGGATGCGTCAGGGCAAGCTCCTCACTCTCCCAGGACGCGGCGGGAACACTGCCCATCAGATACACCTCATCGCGCCGCTGCGTCATGAAGTAGGCGAGCAGGTGACGGTCCGGGCCCCACCATTTCGTGCAGTCGCGCATGGGGTGCCCACCCAGCCGTTCCGTTTTGAAGATCGCCCGGTGCGCCACGCGGCCGGTAAAGCGCGGCGGCTCGGACCCAAGCAGCACCTCGCGCACCTTGGACCGGATGCCATCGGCGCCGACAACGATATCGGCTTCGTGCTGCGCACCGTTCTCAAACACGAGCCGGACCGCTGCGCCCGACGATTTGAGGTCAACCAGGCTGTGACCGAAAACGATCGAACCGGGCTTGACAGCGCTTGCGAGCACGGCGTGCAGGTCGCCGCGGTGTACGTTGATGTAGGGCCCGCCGAAGCGCTGCTGGCTTGCCGCGTCTAGCCGCAATTCAAAGAGCGTCTCGCCCGTGTCCCAGGCCCGACTGACGAAGGCATCCGGGGCGATGCCAACCTCAAGCAGCAGACGCTCCAGCGCCAACGCCCGCAGCACCTTCATCACATTGGCGCTCAGAATGATGCCGGCGCCGACCCGCGCGAAGGCCGCCGCCTGTTCGTAGACCATGACCGCAAAACCCGCGCGCTGCAGGAGGGCTGCACAGGTCAACCCACCGAGGCCGGCCCCCACAACGGCGATCCGCAGCGGCTGCTTCAACACCCACCTTTACGTGCATGTTCGTTTGATGTGAGCGACCATATCGGCCGATCCCGCGCTCCACCAGCCTGAAGAGGGACGCACCGCGCTGGCGCGCAGCTCATCGCGGCGTCGACACGCTCGGGGAGGCGACGTGGGCGCCCATCTGCCCTGGCCGAAGTTGAGCACACCCCGTCCCGGCCATTGCACATCCGGCTACCTTGGGCCGCTCGGCCGCTGATGAGGCAAAGCCTTTCGCCCCAGCCCACAGGCTGCGGCCGCGCGCCCGCCAGAAAGCTCCTTTGCCGCACGCGTGGCCTCCTTGTCCCAATCCCGTCATGTCGCGCAACGGAGCACTCGGATGCGTGATGTGGCAACACACGCCCAGTCGGAAGCAATTGGTGTCGACATGGCACCAAATTGCGGTTGCCGATGGGACCTCGATTGGTGCAGGCAATGGGCACAAAGAGCGACCCCGCCGCAGCAGGAGCGGGGAGGCGAACAGGACCCAGCATGACCCACGCATCCGACGCACTCATGCGGATGACCGCGATCGAGGCCGTCGCCTGCCTCAAGCGCGGCGAAGTCACGCCACTCGAAATGATCGAGGCCGCCGAGCGGCGGATCGCCGAGGTCGAACCGGCCATCAACGCCCTTCCCACGCTCGCTTTCGAGCGCGCGCGCGAGCATGCGCGGCGCCTCATGCGCGGGGAGGGTCGTGCGGCGGAAGGTGAGCCTGGATGGTTGGCGGGATTGCCGATTGCCATCAAAGACCTCGTCGACGTCGCCGGCGTGCGCACCACCTATGGGTCTGTGATCTTCAAGGACCATGTGCCCAGGACATCGCACCCCCTTGTGGAGCGCATCGAGCGCAAGGGTGGCATCGTCATCGCCAAGTCGAACACGCCCGAGTTCGGCGCTGGCGGCTCGACCTTCAACGACGTGTTTGGGCGCACACGCAATCCCTGGAACACGTCGCTCACCCCCGGCGGCTCGACCGGCGGTGGCGCCGCGGCACTGGTCGCGGGCGAGGTGTGGCTGGCGCACGGAACCGACCACGCCGGCAGTCTGCGCCGCCCCGCCACCTACTGCTCCCTCGTCGGAATGCGGCCGTCGGCTGGCCGCGTCACGCGCGGCACCACCAACAACCTATTCGCACCGCTCTCCGGGCACGGGCCCATGGGGCGCACAGTGGCCGACGTGGCCCTGTTCCTCGACACCATGGTGGGGCTCTGCCCGCGCGATCCTCTCACTTTTGCCGCCCCGAACCGCTCCTTCATCGATGCCATCGCCGCGCCCAAAGTACCGAGACGGATCGCCTTCACTTCCGACTTTGGCGGCAAGGTAGCGATGGAACGTGAGACGCGTGAAATCTGTGCCCGGGCCGTGCGCGCCTTCGAGGAGCTCGGCGCCAGCCTCGAGGAGGCCGCACCCGATCTCGGCGACACTGAGGCAGCCTTCCTGGCACTGCGTTCACAGCACTATGTGGTCGATCGCGAGCTGATGCTTAAAAGCCACCGCATTCTCATCAAGCCCGACATCATCTGGAATACTGAGGTCGGCCTCAACCAGACGCCGAGCCAGATCGCCGCGGCCGAGCGGGAACGCGCCGCACTGTTCCGGCGCGTTTCCGAATTCTTCGAGGTCTACGACCTTCTCGTCTCGCCCGGTGCCTCGACGCCGGCCTTCGACGTCAACCTGCGCATGCCCGCCGCCATCGACGGTCGCAAGCTCGAAACCTATCTCGGAGCCTCCCTGATCACGGCCGCCACCACCATGATGGCATTGCCGTCCTTGGCTGTGCCGTGCGGATTTGACCGCTATGGTCGCCCCATCGGGCTGCAGCTGGTCGGACGGCATCGTGCAGAGGCTGAACTGCTACAGGCGGGCTGCCTGTTCGAAGAGGCAATGGGCCTCAGCCGGCTCTTGCCGATCGATCCGAAGCCTGGGATGGTGCCGCCCGCGTGAGCCCTTCGCCCGCCTCACGCGATGTGGAGAAGGCGATGCGACAAGGGACGCGCTATCAGCGGCCAAGGGCCGAGCCCAGGCCGGGTGAGACGATCCACACCAGCACGTGCGGACACAACTGCGGCGGTCGATGCGTGGTAAATGCGCACGTGGTCGACGGTCGCATTACCAGGATCTCCTCCGACCCCGCCAGATGGAACCCACAGCTGCCGCCGCTGCAGGCCTGCGCGCGCGGTTTCGGGCAGATCGAGCGCGTCTACCATCCCGATCGGCTACAGCATCCGCTGCGTCGCGTTGGCGGGCGCGGCGATGGGCGATTTGAGCGCATCTCCTGGGATGAAGCGCTCGCTGAGGTGGCGCGCCAAATGCTGCGGGTACGCGCGCGCTACGGCAATGCCGCGATCCTAGATGCTTCGCGCTCGGGAAGCCTTTCGGTGCTGCACGGCCGCACGGCAGCGCAGCGGTTCCTCTACATGTTCGGCGGCTGCACTGAGCTGTGGTCGAACATGTCGGCCGAAGCCGAGATCTTCGCTGTGCGCATGACCTACGGCGCCAAGGCCGTCTACAAGAGCGCGGGGCGTGAGCCCACGGACTACGTGAACTCCAAACTGTTGCTGCTGTGGGGCTGGAGCCCGGGTGATGGCACGTTTGGCACTGGCACCTGGCAATACTTGCGGCTGGCGAAGAAACAGGGTGTGCGAATTATTTGCGTCGACCCCCGTCGGACGCGAACGAGCGCCGCGTTGGCGGACGAGCACATCTTCATCCAACCCTCTACCGATGCCGCGGCGCTGATCGCCATGGCCTACGTGATTGCCAACGAGGGCCTCTACGATCGAGCCTATTGCGATGCGCACGTGCTTGGCTTCGACGAGGATCACCTGCCGCCCGGCGCACCCGCCGGCGCTTCCTACCTGTCCTATCTCAATGGTGGGTCGGACGGCGTCAAGAAGACCCCCGAGTGGGCCGCCGCGATTACGGGCGTGCCGGCCGAGACCATCCGCCGTCTCGCAATCGAATTTGCCACCACAAAGCCAGCCGCGCTGCAGTGCGGCTACGCGCCGGGCCGCACGGCTTATGGGGAACAGTTCCATCGCGCCGCCTACGCACTGGCGGCTATCACGGGCAATGTGGGCATCTGCGGTGGCAGCTCAGGTGTGAGCAACGGCGCCACGGGACGCACCGGCATCAAGAGCTTGCCCTGTGGTACCAACCCGATCGACGCGCGTGTTGCCTCGCCGCTCCTCGCCGACCTGTTGGCACGCGGCAAGGCGGGCGGCTATCCGGCCGATATCAAGCTGATCTACTCGACGGGAGGCGATCTCTTCAATCAGGCTCCGAACGTCAACAAGATGGTGCGCTCGCTGGAAGAAGTGGAGTTCCTGGTGGCGCAGGATCATTTCCTGACCCCCACGGCGCGCTACGCCGATATTGTCCTGCCGGCAACGACGTTCTGGGAGCGCAACGACGTGCACACGCCATGGGCGGGGGCTGGCCACTACGCCATTTTCATGCAGCAAGCGATCGCGCCGGTGGGCGAGTGCCGCAACGATATCGATATCTTCGCCGACCTCGCCAGCCGCGTGGGCATAAATGGCTATAACGACGAGACCGAGCTCGCCTGGTTGCGCGAACTTACGCGCGAGGCAGTGGACGACTTCGACGCCTTCGCCGCGAACGGACTGGCCCGCTTCGCACCACCGCCGGATGCGGTGGCATTCGCGCGCGAGATCCGCGACCCCGAGCGCCATCCCTTCACCACGCCGTCCGGCAAGATCGAGATCTACTCTATGGCGCTTGCCGCCAATCCCGATCCCTATGGCCTTGGGCCGATTGCGCCGATTCCGACCTGGGTGCCACCGTTCCGGGAGGACAGCCGCTATCCGCTCAAACTGCTCACCCCGAAGTCGCGTGCCAGGACACACTCCATTCACAGCAACCAGCCCCTGCTCGGCCGCGTTGACCGCGACGATGTGTGGTTGCACCCCAGGGACGCCCACGCCCGCGGTATCCGCGACGGCGAGCTCGTGCGCGTCTTCAACGCTCGCGGTGCCGTCGTGCTGCCGGCACGCGTGACCGACCGGATCGCTCTTGGCGCCGTGTCGATCAAGGAGGGCGCTTGGTTTACGCCGGACGCGGCGGGCACGGACGTGCGCGGGTGCGCCAACGTCCTGACGGACGACCGCTCCGCCCCATGCGGAGCGACAACCTACAACACCAACACTGTGGACGTCGCTCCAGCCAGTGCCGGCGGCGCTGCCGCCTAGATCACACGATCTTGCCCGTCACACCATCTTGCCAAGCACGGTACCCATGTCCTTGGCGGCGAAGGCGCGCAGCGTCTGCGTTTTGACGTTTCCGAGCCTGGCAACGGATAGCGAGAACGCTGTCATGGTCTCATCATCTGGGGCTTCGAACACGGCCACGACGTCGTAGGCGCCGAGCGTCCAATAGCTCTCGCGCATCGTGACGCCCGCCTTTTTGGCAAGCTCGCGCACGGCCTCGGTGCGTTTCAGCGTGTCTTTGATGCCCTTGAGGCCCTGCGCCGTATAGGTTGCCAACATGACATACGTCGCCATGGCGGTCTCCTCCTGGAATTTGGTGCCGCCCGCCTAGCCCAAGATCCAAGCCTAGTCCCATTCCACGACGAAGGGAATTTGGCGCCGGGATCCCCTCGTTGCCCAAATACGCCCAAGACCGCCCAGCCAGGGTTGGGCGGCAACGCGTATGCAAGTGCAGGGATTGCTGCCAAGCGCGCCGCGCCCGCGCCTCGCTTGAGCGCGCGCCGTCATCTGGTGCTGCGCGTGGTGCGCCTTAGCGTGCTCGAGGTCAATAAGCCTGTTGGCGGATGACCACGCCGCACGCGCAAGCATGAGATGCCCGCAACCAAGGGTGATGCCTCAGCCCCAAGGCCCCTGCGAGGAACCTCGGCCCCAAGGCCCGGACGCGGGTTGCGACGTTCCGCGGGTGGACGCGGCCGACATGCCCATCTCGGCGGCAAGTTTCTCGAGCTCGGCGATGCGGTTTTCGGTGTTGGGATGGGTGGAAAAGAGATTGTCCATGCCCTCCCCGGAGAGGGGATTGATGATGAACAGGTGCGCCGTTGCCGGCGCCGCCTCTGCGGGCTCGTTGCGGATCTGGTGGGCATAGCCCTCGATCTTGCCGAGCGCAGAGGCCAGCCAGAGTGGCTGACCGCAGATCATGGCGCCGAGCCGGTCGGCCTGGTACTCGCGCGAGCGGCTGATGGCCATCTGCACCAACATGGCAGCGAGCGGGGCGACAATCATGGCCACGAGCGCCCCGATCCAGCCGATACCGCTGTTGTTGTCGCGGTGACCGCCGAATAGGGCGCCGAACTGGAGGTACTGCGCCAACATGGAAATGGCCCCACCAATGGTGGCGGCGATGGCCATGGTGAGCGTATCGCGGTTCTTGATATGGGCGAGCTCGTGCGCCAACACACCCGATACTTCCTGTGCATTCAGCATCTCGAGCAGGCCGCTGGAGGCGCATACGGCGGCGTGCTCGGGATTGCGCCCGGTGGCGAAGGCGTTGGGCTGGGGGTTGTGCATGACATAGACGCGCGGCATGGGCAGCCCGGCACGGGCGGCCAGGTCCGCGACGATGCGATAGTATTCGCCGCCGGAACGCGCATCGACCTCTTCGGCGCCATACACGCTGAGCACCAGCGTGTCCGAGCGCCAGTAGCTGAAGAGGTTGATGCCAGCGGCGATCACGAGGGCAATGAGCATGCCACCCCGGCCACCCACGACGCCGCCCAACGCCACGAGGATGCCGGTTAGCACGGCCAGCAGCAACCCGGTTCTGGCAAAGTTCATGGGCATCGTAGCGTTCCTTGCGGCCCGCCGATCCGAACGGCGGGTTCGTCTGCGCACGATTATATGGTATCGCTGCCGCCCAACAGCCAGAACCCCCTACGCGTTCGCAGGTTGCCTATGACCTTATCTGAACAATCCAAAAAACCCAATTATGACAAGGAGTTGACACCACAGGCGCGACGTGCGCTGGCCGAGGCCGAAGCGCGTCGGCAAAGCGCCGACGCACGCCGCGCGGCGGAGCCAAACGCGCCCAAGGAGATCGGTGGCCGAGATGGCCCCGATCCCACACGCTATGGCGATTGGGAAAAGGACGGCCTTGCTTCCGATTTCTGACGGCTGCATCGCGGCCGCTGCCAGGACGCTGGCTCACCTCAGCCAGGCTTCCAAGACCCGATCCTGCGAGACCTTTAGGCCCCAGCATTTGTTTGCCGACCAGCGCGGCCCGTCATCACGTCATCACCCGTCTTCATAGGTGCGCTCGATGCAGAGGGCCAACCCCGATATGCCCGCGAGGCACCGTCCCAGCGCGTTGCGCTCGCTCCCCCTCCTTGTTGTCCTCTGTGGCCTTGCCTTGGCGTTCCGCCAGGGCCTTGTGCCCTGGTATTTGAACCCGTTGCCCGCCATCGACCTTGCTGATCCAAGCCGGCCGTTGGCGGACTGGCGGCTCGCGGCGATGAGGTACAATCGGGACCTGTGCCGACGCGTTCTTGTCGCTCCTCACGTCGAGGTCGAGCCCATCGCCGATCATCCCTTTGAGGACGGTTGCGGCTGGACCAATGCCGTCCGCATGAGCAACGCGGGGGGCGTGCGGGCGGGCTTCGACAAGATCACCTGCGAGGCCGCATCCGCGTTCGCGCTGTGGTTGGAATACGGCGTCCAGCCAGCGGCACAGGACACCTTTGCCCAACGGGTCGTGGCGGTGCAGAGCTTCGGCACCTACGCCTGCCGCAACATCGTTGGCGCCAAGTTCTGGAAGAGCCGGCGCAGCGAGCACGCCATTGCCAATGCCGTCGATATCGCCGGCTTCACGCTTGCGAACGGGCAACACATCAGCGTACGCAGGCAATGGCGGAGCGACGGCCCGGAGGCGCGCTTTCTGAGGGCCGCCCATGACAGCGCTTGTCGATACTTCCGCGTCGTCTTGGGACCGGACTTCAACCCAGAACACCACGATCATTTCCATCTCGACCGCGGCATCGGTTGGGTGTGCAAGTGAGGTTGCGCTCGACGTCCCGCGCGCCGGCAGGAACACGCAACCCCTGAACCTTCCCGTGGCTCGCCGACCGCGGGGGTACGCGGGCCCCTCACACTTTGGGGAGGACTGCCGCAGGTCGCCGATGCCGGCCCCACATGCCGCCATGCAGGCCCATGGGAAGGCTTGGCAAACAACAATAGGAGATGATCATGAGACCGATCGCATCGGCTCTGCTCGCGTTGTCCATCCTTGACGCCTTTGCCGCGCAGGCCGTTGCCTATGACCGGGATGCGCACGATGCCAAGCGCTTCTTTGCGGAGCGCGACCGCGAGGCAAGATAGTCAGATAGCTCTCGAACCGCCCCCCGCATCGGGCAGCGCGTCAAGGGAGGAGAGGACGAAGCCTGCTTGAGCCTGTTGCTGTCACGGCTCTTGCCGCAGGGCAGCGCCGCTGCGGCACAGAACGCGCCGCCCAAACTGGCCGGCAGCGGCGTGATAAGCGCTCGCCTCGTCCACATCGGAGAGTGTAGCGGCGAAACCCACCGTCACGTGCGGCAGGCTTGCCAGCGTGTCGCTGAGCGCGTGCTCGCTCGACCAGCGGACGTTCGCAAAGGCCTCGAGCACACGCGGACGGCGGCGCATGCCCACGAGCCAATACCCACCGTCCAAGGCTCGACCGAAGACGACTTGGCAGTGGCCGAGAGCTCGAAACGCTGGCGCGATATGCGCCGGCGTCACACTGGGAACGTCGGTGCCAATGATGGCCACCGGTCCCGGCGGCAGCAGGTCCATGATGCGCTGCATGCGGCAGCCGAGGTCGCCATTGCCTTGGCGCACGCGGAGAATGCCGCGCGGCCAGCAACGGCTGCTCTCAGCCACGTCCGGCGTCACCGCCAGGATGGTCTGCCAGCGCGGATCGGGTGCCAAGCGCTGCAGCAGGGCGACCGTCGCATGGCGCGCAAAGCGCGTGGCGTTGGCGACACCTAGTGCGCGGGCAAGACGCGTCTTGACGGCGCCCGCCACCGGTGCCTTTGCCATCACCACCAAGCGACAGCGAAAGGGCTCCGCGCGGCGCCGCGGTGCCCCTCGCTCCTCAACGCGGCAGCCCATCGCTCGCATGGGTCGCGGGGCGCTCCTTGCCGTCAGACTTTGACGGGGACGAAGACATACCCGTTGCCGTCCTTCTTGATGGTGCCCGCACCTGGCATGCCGAAGTGATAGCCCGCAACCGTCGCCTTGTCGGCAATGACGCGGTCAAACATCTTGCGCCGATTGGTCTCCGCGAGCTGTCCGTCGGTGTCGAAGGCGGCACGCCACTCCGGGTGGGCGACGAACAGCGCGGGGATGTTGCTCACATCGCCGAGCACGATGAGCTGTTTGCTGCCGGAGCCCAACTGATAGCTGGTGTGGCCGGGAGTATGACCGAAGGTGGCGATCGCCCGCACGCCCGGCACGATTTCCTTGTCGCCTTCGAAGGGCTTGATGTTCTTCCAGCCGGGAAACACCGCCTGGATCCGCTTGGCGGCGCCGGCGGTCGTGGCGGGATCGGTCCAATACTTGTAGTCCACCGCGGGCACGTGGATTTCCGCATTCGGGAAGATCGGCGCGTTGGTGTCCTTGGCCATCAACCCGGTGATGTGGTCGGGATGAAAATGCGTGATGACGATAGTCTTGATCTGCGCGGGGTCGAGGCCGGCCGCTTGCATGTTTTTGGTCGCAAGCGCGCCCGCCTTCGGGAACACCTGATTGCCCGTGCCGGCATCGAACAGGATCACCTGACCCTTTGTGCGCACAGCGGTCACGGTGAAGGTAATTGGCACGAACTCGTCGGTCAGGCCGCCCGCCTTAAGTGCCGCTTTCGCCTCGTCGATCGACGCGTTCTTGATGAAGCCAGGGTCGTGCGCCTTCTCCCAGATGCCATCGTACATCTGGATGACCTCAAGGTCCCCGACTTTGAACTTTGTGAACCCCTTCTCGACCAAGTTGGGGTCGGGCTTCTGCGCGACGGCGGGTCCTATGAACTCCAACGGCCCGTCGAGCCCGAAGGCGGCCGCGGCACTAGCGGCTGAAATTACCAGACCACGGCGCGAAATGCTGTGCATGGATGCCTCATAGAGCTTTTGCCAACGTCGAAAACCTCTCGATAGACGTTTACCGCAGGGACACCATCCGCTTTCACAGAGAATTGATGCTGCACTGCGGCGCCCGGATCAGCCGTAGATGCGGGCGATGACATGGATGGGCACCCGCAACCCCCAAAGCGTCAAGCAGAACAAGTTGCGCGCGCCACGACGCAAGTAACCCTCACGGCGAAATCGCTCCGCGCTCGTCACCGCCTCTGTCCGCAGCAGGACAACGCGACCGCGTCCCAGACGGCGCACGAGGTCCACATCCTCCATCAACGCGAGGGGGCGATACCCGCCGATTTCCTCGTAGAGTCGCTTGGGGATCAACAAACCCTGATCGCCGTAGGGAACCCGCAAGGTCGCACAGCGCAACGCCACCAGTCTCTCGAGCACGCGCGGGCGTGCGCCCCTATCATTGAGCGCAAAGCGAAAGGCCGCAGCCGCAGGCGGCAGCTCCTGCCGATCGACGGCCAGCATGAAGGTGTTGACCTCATGCTCCCAACCAGAGGCGAGAGCCGTGTCGGCATGCAGGAATAACAACCAGGGAAAGCGAGCGCGCGCTGCGCCGGTTTTGAGCTGATGCCCCCGCCCCGGGGTCACCTGCACCAGACTGGCCCCGGCGTGCTCGACGATCTCGGCGGTACGATCACTCGACCCGCCGTCGACAACCAGCACTTCGCGGACGAGCCCCGCCACCGCAGCAGGCACGAGCGCGCTCAGCGTTTCTGCGAGCGTCGCCTCTGCGTTGAGGGTTGGAATGATCACGGAGATCATGGGCTGAACCTCGATGGGTGAGCCAAGTATAGGGTCGGCGCATAGGGTCGGCTGGCGTTTCCCCGTTCAAAGCCTGCTGTGTTCGAGTTAAGTTCACGTATTGTTCTTGCTTCAGCGCGTCGCCGTGATTACACTCCTTCGCAGCGACTGGCTGAGGGAGCGGCGATAAGAACTCCTAAGGCCGAAGGGAACTTGAGGCAGCAGGGGCGGACAGCCCCGGGGGAGAACCCCAGGATGAGAACCCCAAGAAGCGAACCAAACGCGCATCGTCAGCGGGAAGCCCAGGGGCAACTCCAGAAGATCGCAAGAAGAACCCAAGAGCCTAGCCAAGAACGCAGCCAAGAAAGCACCCAAGAAAGGACCCAAGTCAAAAGTGAAGAAAGGAGAGCACAGAGTGGTTGACGACCAAGGGACGCGACCGCGCGGGCGCAACGAGCCTGGCTCTCGCGACCTCATCGAGTTGGAAAGGCGCCGCGGACGTGGTGCCCGTTCGAACCGGGTCGGCCGTTTCGAGAGCGAACAGCGTGAGGCCTTCGATGACGGCTGGGAGAGCCTCGGCGAACTCGACGCCTTCAAGACGGATGTGTACCGCGAGACGGCAAAGAGCATTATCGCGCGCAACGACAGTCCCGACGTGGGCTTTGAGCAGTCCATCAATCCCTACCGTGGTTGCGAGCACGGCTGCATCTATTGCTACGCCAGGCCGACGCATTGTTTTCTTGGCCACTCGGCAGGGCTCGATTTTGAGACCAAGCTCTACGCCAAGGTGAACGCGGCGGAGCTGCTGGAGCGCGAGTTGGCGGACCCGCGCTACGTACCCAAGTACATCGCGCTCGGCGCCGTCACCGACCCTTATCAGCCGATCGAGCGTGAACAGCGCATCACGCGCGCGGTGCTCGAGGTGCTCGACCGGACCAATCATCCGGTCGGCATCGTCACCAAATCGGCGTTGGTGACGCGCGACATCGACATTCTTGCGGCGATGGCGCGGCGCAATCTCGTCAAGGTGGCCGTATCCGTCACCACCCTCGACCGCACGATTGCCCGCAAGATGGAGCCAAGAGCGGCAACACCACCACGCCGGCTCGAAGCCATCAGGGCCCTGAGCGCGGTGGGCGTGCCAGTGGCAGTTATGGTGGCTCCCATCGTACCGGCCATCACCGACAGCGAGATTGAGCGCATCTTGACTGCGGCCCACACGGCCGGGGCCCGCGAGGCGGGCTACGTGCTGCTGCGATTGCCCCTGGAGATCAAGGACCTCTTTCGCGAATGGCTTGCGACCGAGTTTCCCAATCGGGCAGCACACGCCATCAACATTCTGCGTTCGATGCACGGGGGCAAAGACTACACGCCCGAATGGGGCGTGCGGCAGCGCGGCAGCGGCCCCTACGCCGAGCAGATCAACGCCAGATTTCGCTTGGCGGTAAAACGCTTGGGCTTCAACGAGTGGACGGCCAAGTTGCGCACGGATCTCTTCCAGCCGCCGGTGGCAACCGGCGGCCAGCTCAAGCTCCTTTGACAGCAGCGGCCGATCCCGCGAAGGTCACCCCGAGAGGGAGGGGTGATTCGCATCATGAGAGCGACCTTCGAGCTGGAGGCAATCGAGCTCGAGTTGGGCGGCGGGCCGATCGCCGGCGTCGACGAATCGGGCCGCGGGCCTCTGGCCGGTCCGGTCGTTGCAGCCGCCGTCGTGCTCGATCCTGCGTTCATCCCCGACGGCATTGCCGATTGCAAGGGGCTCGATGCCAAAGGGCGCCAATCCGTTTATCAGGCGATCGTTGCCACCGCACAGGTCGGCATCGGCGTTGCCAGCGTCGAGCGCATCGATGCCGACAACGTCCTCAACGCCTCGTTGTGGGCCATGGCGCAGGCCGTGGCGCGGCTTGCAGACCTCCCGCGGCTCGTCCTCGTCGACGGCACCAAGGCCCCGCATCTTGGCTGCGCAACCCGGGCAATTGCACAAGGCGATGCCAAATGCCTGTCGATCGCCGCCGCTTCGATCATTGCCAAGGTCGTGCGAGATGCCATGATGGCCGAGCTCGCGCGTGACTACCCACACTATGGCTTTGACCGTCACAAAGGCTATGGCACGCGGGAACACCATGCCGCTATTGCCAGGCACGGCGTCACCCCGCATCACCGGCGCTCGTTCCGTCCGGTGCAATTGGCCCTGGGGCTCGCGTAACGACGATACCGGCAGTGTGGTGGCGTCCTCGACAAATGCGTGGCGGAGGGGCTAGGGACAGGAGGCCATGATCGAGCGCCTCTACAACTGGATGATGGGTATGGCGGGTCACGACCGGGCCCCACAGGCGCTGTTTTGGATCGCGTTTGTCGAGAGCTCGGTCTTTCCCATCCCCCCAGACGTGATGCTGATCCCGATGGTCCTGGCGCGACGCTCCCGCGCCTGGGTTTACGCCACCATCGCAACCGCTGGCTCCGTCATCGGCGGCCTGGCCGGCTATGCGATCGGCTACTATCTCTTCGAGGTGATCGGCGAGCCGATCTTGAAGTTCTACGGGTATGGCGAAAAGTATGCGCAAATGCAGATGCTGTTCGATGCTTGGGGCCCTTGGATTCTGATCGCCAAGGGCTGGACCCCCTTTCCCTATAAAGTCCTGACCATTGCCGCGGGGGTGTTCAAGATGAGCCTTGGCCCCTTCATCTTGGCCAGCATCGTCGCCCGCGCCATGCGCTTCTATCTCGTGGCCGGCCTGCTCTACTGGTTTGGCACGCCCATCCGCGACTTCATCGAAAAACGCCTCACCCTCGTCACCACGGCGTTCGTCGTTCTGTTGGTGGGCGGGTTCGTTGCCATCCGCTACGCCTTCTGAGCGCGTTGCCATGCGACTCACCAGTCCACCATTGCTGCGATCTTCATCCGGGCGCACGGGCCTCCTCGTGCTATTGGTGGCCGTGGCAGTGATCCTCACGGCCCTCGCCTTCGAGTATCTCGGTGGCTACTCGCCCTGCCCGCTCTGTCTGCAGCAGCGCTATAGCTACTACGCCGCCATCCCCGCGCTGTTGCTTGCCTTGGGATTGCTGTCCGCTGGGCGCGCGGGCGCGGCATCGGTCCTCTTCGCACTCGTCGCCTTGGCTTTTATCGCCAATGCCGCGCTCGGCATCTACCACGCCGGCGCGGAGTGGAAGTTTTGGCCAGGCCCCGACACCTGTGGCGGCTCGCAGCCACTCTCCCAAGGGGCGGGCGGTCTCTTCAAGGACCTCGCCAGCACCCGAGTGATCCGCTGCGATGAGGCGTCTTGGCGCTTCCTCGGTCTCTCCTTGGCAGGCTGGAACGTCATTGCGTCGCTCCTGCTGGCACTCGGGGCCGCATACGCGGGGGTCAGGGCGCGAGGCCGGCAAGGCCCAGGCTGAGCTTGGAAAAACGCTGTGCGGCACAGCGCACCTGCCTATACTCGGCGTCAGCCGCAAACGCCGGAGAGAAGAAAACACTGGGCTGTCCGATAGGGTGGAGGGGAGGCATGCGCGCTACCAGCATTTTGTGTGCGCTCGCCGTGGCGGCGAGCGTGCCGAGTGTGATCGTTGCGCAGGATGGGGGTTCGGCCAAACCGATTCTCGTCGCGGCCAAGAAACCGGTGCCCAAGAAAAAGGTTGTAAAGCCGACCGGGCCGCCGGCCAAAGAGCTGTTTGGCGCGGCCAAATCGCCGGCGCCAATGGCAGCGCGCGCGATCGGCTTCTACGCCAAGGGCTGCTTGGCCGGCGCAAAGGCGCTACCAACCGACGGACCCGCCTGGCAGGCCATGCGCCTTTCGCGCAACCGCAACTGGGGCCACCCCGATCTCATCGCCACGGTGGAAAAGCTGGCCCTCGAGGCGCGCGAGCACGACGGTTGGCCCGGTCTCCTGGTCGGCGATATCTCCCAGCCCCGCGGCGGTCCAATGCTGTCGGGCCATGCCAGCCACCAGGTGGGGCTGGACGCCGACATCTGGTTCATGCCCATGCCCGAGCCGCGGTTGACGGCGCGCGAGCGCGACGAGGTGTCGGCCATCTCCATGGTGGCCGCGGACGGAGTGTCCGTCGATCCCGGCAGATGGACAGACGCGCACGTGCGCCTGCTGCAACGCGCCGCCTCCTTGAGAAGCGTCGAGCGCATTTTCGTGCACCCGGCCATCAAGAAGGCGATCTGCGAGGCCGTCCCCAAGGAGGGCGATCGCGCGTGGGTGCATAAGATCCGCGCCTACTGGGGCCACAACGACCATTTCCACGTTCGCATCGCCTGTCCCAGCGGCAGTGCGAACTGCGAGCACCAGCCGCCGCTGCCCGCCGACGACGGCTGCGGCAAGGAGCTCACCAATTGGCTCGCGCTGGTGAAGCCGAAGCCCGAACCGCCCACACCCCCCGTGGCGGCGGCCAAGCCGGCGCCAAAAAAGCCCGGCCTCACCCTCGATCAGCTGCCGGCCGAGTGCCGCTCGGTGCTCGCCAACGGCAGCGAGAAACCCGTGCTGGCCGCCAAGCCAACCAGCCCCGCTAGCCCCACATCGGAGAAGAAGTGAGGCGAGACAAAGCAGCTCGCACGTGCGCGAGCCATCATCCCTGCCGCACGAGCCAACCGCTGTAGCGGATGATGAGGCCAGCAAGTGGCAAGCACGCCTCGACCTCAAACTGGTAGCGGCCCTCGCGCTCACATTCCCAAGTTCGCACGCTCGGGTGCACAAGCCGCGGCAGCGGCAGCCCGAGCAGGCGAAAGCCGTCGAGCCGCAGCGCCAGTCCCTCCCCGCTGGCAACGGTCGTAAAAACGAATGTGGTGGGTCCTGCGCGTTCGCACAGGAAACCATTGCGTTGCCACTGCACGGATCGGAACCGCGCCTCACCGAACTGCCGTGTCCAGATCTCATCGGCGCCAACGGGCTCGAACGTGACACACAACGCCTGGTCGCGCCCATCCGGCGGCAGCCCGGCGATCCAGGCCGCGAGGCGGCTGAGGCGCGAGCGACCGCGCTCAACGTTGGCCACACCTGCCCATTGGGTTGCGACCGCGAGGTCGTGCAACTCGCGCACACGCCTCGGCAGTACCCAAAAGCGCGGGCCCAGCACGCGGCGATAGAGAGGCAAGCTCATGTCTCGGCCGCCCCAATATCAAGGTCGGCCACCTCGCGGAAAAAGTCATTCAGCGAAAAGAGGCCGAGGCAGGGCATCGCGCCGCGCTGGTGCAGCGTGCCGGCAATGAGCCCTTTGGCAACAATCATCGACGCGATGGTGGGAATGTAGGGGCCATGCCCGCGCCTCGCGATCAAATGCCAGGCCACGCGCTGAGGCGCACCCTCGCGATCCCTGCCGTGGAGGGTAATGGCCATGCCACCCACGTCTGAGCCAAGGAAGCGCAGCGCACGCTTCACGCGCAGCAACGGCCGCGCCAGTCGCTCAGGCTTGCGCACGAGACCACCGCGCACGACCCACGATAGCCCCCACAAACCCAAGTGGAAGGCGCCGACCTCGAGCGCTGCGAAGACTTCCACCGAAGTGAGGCCAGGGTAGCGGCGCGGCAGCAGATCAAGGTCCGGCGTTTCGCACGCGCCCAGCCAGCGCGGCCCCAGCCCGGGAATGGTTTGCCGGCGCAAACTTTGCCAGCCGTAGATCGCCGATTGCGACTTTCCACCCGCCGCTGCAAACGGGCGCCCGAGCGTGCCCAGGATCGATTGCGTGGTGGCAAGGCCTGGATCGAAACTGTTCCCGGGGGCGATGACGATGCATGCCGCCTCCAACGCCGAGAATCGTGGCGCGTAGGCGTCGATCACCGCGGCCGACAGGGCAGGTACCGTGCTCGCGCCGCTGACCAACAGCACGTCGGCCGCCCTCGCCTCAGCCTCCAGAGCTGCGATGCCGCTCACAAACTGGCGAGCGTCGGCCAGGTCGACGTAGTGAACGCCTGCGCCGATGCAAGCCCGCGCCAGCCGATGGTCCTGCCACTGGTAGGGACCCGACGCATTGATCACCACCCGGGGGCGGAGGGCGGCAAGCGCCTCGCTCTTCACCTCCATCGCATCGAGCTGCGCCGCGGTGACCCGCGCCTGTGCTCCTTTCCCAACCTCGGCCACGAGCTGCAAAGCTCGCTCACGCGAGCGTCCTGCGACGATGAGCTCGAGGCCGCGCTCGCGCGCCAGGCGCTCGGCAATTCGGGCGCCGAAGACGCCGTAGCCCCCGAAGAGGAGCACTCGATGCACCGCACCGATCCTTCAGACGGCCCGCGCGACAACATCGCCGGCATCGGCCCATGCCGACCACCCGCAGCGCCTGGAAAGGTCGCTCGTCGAAGCTAAGCCCGGACCGGCCGCAGGTGCCAGACGTAAGCGCAAGCGCGGCGCCCGCGACACATCAAAGGACCGCGACATGCGTACGGTGCTGTGGGCATTCCCGGCAGCGAGCGCCTCGCCCGCTGGCAGGACGTGCTCAGCGAGCAACGCGGTGAGCACCCTCGCAGGGCAAATTTCCGGATGGAAAGGTGCACCTCGCCGACGGATCGCGAGCACGGAGTTCTCAAGCGCGCTCTCGGGTCGTTGACTGGTGCGCTGGAACATGCGGGTTGGTCCTGGACGAGCGTGGAACGCGTGCGCGGGGCAGCTCGTCTATCGCACGCGCACTCCGCCGGCGGCAAGAACAGCGGGTCTGCGTTGCACGTGCCGGTCAAGCGTCGAAGAAGACCGTTTCGTTGGCACCTTGCAAGTAGAGGTCGAAGCGAAAGAGCCCGGGCTTGTCTGGGTCGGCCTTAGCCAGCAGCGTGCCGCGGCGGTCAGCGGGGACGAGCGCGAGGATGGGATCGGCAGGGTTGGCGGGGTCACCTTCAAAATAGATGCGCGTAAAGAGCCGCTTCAAGAGCCCGCGCGAGAACAGGCCGACGTTGATGTGCGGCGCCTGCGCGGCGCCCGTGGGTCCCGGCACGGAGCCCGGTTTGACGGTCTCAAAGGCGAACGCACCCTCCTTGTTGGTCGGACAGCGACCAAAGCCGCGAAACGAGTTGGAGGCTAGCGGACGACCGTCGGCAGGATGGGCGTAGCGGCCCTGACCATCGGCCTGCCAGATCTCGAGGATGGCGTCGGGCACAACATTGCCCTCCCCATCATAGACGCGACCCTCGATGCGAATGTGCGAACCAGCCAGGCCGGCGTCGGCCAGATGGGCGCTGAAAATCTCGCGCGCCCCAAAGAAACCCTGCGAGAGGCCAATGTGCAAATAGGGGCCTACGGTTTGGGAGGGCGTGCGCTCAGGCATGGTCGGGGTCCAATGGCGTTGCCCTGCTGCCCCGCAGAACGATGTCGAAATGGTAGGCCAGCGCCCACTCGGGCCGCGTCGCTTCCAGATCGAACCGGCAGATCATGCGCTCGCGCGCTCCGGCATCGGGCACCGAGTTAAAGATGGGGTCAAACGGGAACAGCGGATCGCCGGGAAAATACATCTGTGTCACGAGCCGCGTGAGGAACGAGGGTCCGAACAACGAGAGGTGAATGTGCGCCGGTCGCCAGGCATTGGGGTGGTTGCGCCAGGGATAGGCGCCAGGCTTGATGCTGACGAAGCGATAGTTGCCTTCCGCATCCGTGACACAGCGGCCAGCGCCCGTAAAGTTGGGATCAAGCGGTGCCTCGTGCTGGTCCACGACGTGGCGATAGCGGCCGGCCGCATTGCATTGCCAGATCTCGACAAGGCTGTCGGGCACCGGCCGCCCACCCTCATCAAGCACGCGCCCCTTGACGATGATGCGCTCGCCCAAAGGCTCGCTGGGGTGCTGCTTGGTGAGGTCGGCCTCCTCGGGCAGCACATCGCTGTGGCCGTAGACCGGCCCCGTGATCTCCGACAGCGTTTGCGGGATGAGGATGAGCGGTCGCTGCGGGGCGCGCGTTCGCGTACCCACGTAGTTGGAGACGAGATACGGCGGGTCGGCGCGGTTGCCGGCGCGGGAGTAGACGTCATCCATGTGCCTTGATCTCCTTGCCGAGCGTTGCTTTGCCAGTGATCGGCCTGAGTGATCAGCCTGAGTGATCAGCCTGAGTGACTGGCCTGAGTGAGCAGACAGAGCGATCGGCCAGCCGGCAACTCCGGGTTGGTGGTCCTCCAGTAAGGTTCGCGCACGCACTGCGGCGGGCAGGGCGTTCACCGGCTGCGACCGTCGACCGGCTTGGGCTTGAGCTTGGCGATGTCGATGCCGTCGAGGCAGCGCACGTTGATTGCGAACACGTCCTTGCCATCCTTTGATTTGCCGCGTGCGAACGATTCCACGCCGCAAGTGCGACAGAATAGGTGATGGATGATGTGTTTGTTGAATTGATGGTCGACGAGATCGTCGAGCCCCGACAGCAGTTTGAATTGCTGCGGCGGCACGAACGTCAGCCACAGCCCGTGTTTGGCGCAGATCGAGCAGTTGCAGGCGATGGCTTGACTAGGGTCGGTTGCCGCCTCGTAACGCACGCGCCCGCAGTGGCAGCCGCCGGAGTAGGTTTTCATCTCCGCCATCGCTCGTCTCCGTCCGTTGGGCTCGTCCGTCCCGAAGCGTCGGTGCCTGCTTGAGCAAACCGTCGGTGCGCCGCTCGCGACCACCAACCATAGCTCGGCGGCGCGCCAAAGTCCTCGCCGGTTTGGCCACGAAAGCTCGCAAACCTCGCATGGGAGCCTCTCCCTTTGGGGAGAGCGAGGGAGAGAGGCAGGGCTCGAATGCAACCGACGCGGGGGCTCAAGGCGGCAGGCTTGCCGATCGATATCCGCAACCGGTATCCCGATGCCCGCAAGTGTGCTCTGGCCCAAACAACCCCGGTCGACCCCTTGGTTTCCCGGTGAGGCGGGCGCGGCCATGCGGGCTGTCACATCACCAGGCTTCCGCGTGCTGCGGCGCAGCGCTACCTTTCGCTCGCGCAACAATTGCGCGCTCTAACAACTCATCCCCCGAGGTGTTGCCGCCCATGCCTGTCACGTCACCTGGTCCCACATCGCGCATCTTCTTTTCGCAGCGCCTGAGGCTGCACTACGTCGACTGGGGCAATTCCGAGGCGCCCCCAATGCTGATGGTGCACGGCGGGCGTGATCACTGCCGCAACTGGGACTGGCTCGCCGAGAGGCTCGGCCGCGAGTGGCACATCATCGCTCCCGACCTCAGGGGGCACGGCGACAGCCAGTGGTCGCAAGACGGCAGCTACATGATGGCGGGCTATGTCTACGATCTGGCCCAGCTCATTCACCAGCTCAAGATCGCACCCGTGACCATCCTCGCCCACTCGCTGGGTGGCAATATCGCGCTGCGCTACGCGGGTCTCTACCCGGAAAACGTTGCCAAGCTGATCGCCATCGAGGGCTTGGGGCCGTCTCCGCGCCGAATGGGCGAACGCAATAGGAAACCGTTCCCCGAGCGCATGCGCGCCTGGATCGACGACCAGCGCGCGCTGTCGGGGCGCATGCCGCGCCGCTACCCCTCCATCGAGGATGCATGGAAGCGCATGCAGGAGGAAAACAAGCACCTCACTCCCGAGCAGGCGCGCCACCTCACGCTGCACGGCGTCAACCAGAACGAGGACGGCACCTACAGCTGGAAGTTCGACAACTACGTGCGATCGTGGCCGCCCTATGACATGACCTACGCCGAAGTGGAGGAGCTCTGGGGGCGCATCGCCTGTGCGACGCTGCTCGTCTACGGCAATGAAAGCTGGGCCTCCAATCCAGCGGAGGACGGCCGCGTGCGCCATTTCCGGCGGGCACAGGTGGTCTCGATCGACGGCGCCGGCCATTGGGTGCATCACGATCGTCTCGACGAGTTCGTCGCGGTGCTGAGGGGGTTTTTGGCGCTCGATGAGGACAGCGGGGGTGCGCGCTAGCGGCGCAACCCGCGTGGGCGATGGAGCGCGAACCCGGTCGGGATGGCGGCGGCGCCCCTCATTGGCTCCGGGCTGGCAACGCCCTATGTGCTCGATTACGATTTGATGGTGCTGGCGCCTGCGATCGCGCTTTTGGCCGCTCGCGGCCTGGCCCAGGGCTTTGTGGCCTGGGAGCTCAGCCTGCTCGCAACGCTGTGGGAATTGCCGCTGGCTGCTCGCCCGCTCGCCGAGCACACGGCCATTGCGCTGACACCCATCGTGCCGGCCATGGCGCTGGTCTTCATTTTTGCATCGCGCCAACCGACGATGCCTTCCGCGGTGGCCACCAGCGCGACGATGGCCACAGCGTACGCGCAGGCCAGAAGCATGCTGTGGACGCGCATGCGCGGGCGCCTCACAAAGCTTGCCGATCTCAGCGCCCTGTGCCCGCGCAAGCCTCGCAGTTGGCCGACCCATCTTAGGAAGCGGCCGACTCCTGATCGGTTAAGGACGGCAAAGCGCGTGTTCGCAGCGATGCTGCGGGCTTCTTGGAGCGCCGGGGATAGACAGGGGGGATGGGCCCGGGGGATCGAACCGGGGGGATCGAGCGGGGGCATGGGCCCGGCGGCGATGGCCCTATTTGATGGCCTGCGGATTGATGGGTGACCCCGTCCCGCCCGGAATGATCAGCGGGGCGCCACAGAAAAAGAATTCGTACACCTTGTCGCCGGCGCAATCCTCGGAGAGCTCCTTGAGGTTGAACATCTCGCCCATGTAAAGACCCATGGCGGGAATGACCACCCAATGCCAGGGTTGGTTCACATCCTTGGTCTCGTTGGGCCGCACCTCCACGCCCCAGGTGTCGGAACACACCCCCGCCACCTCCTTCGCATGGAGCCAGTAGCAGCTCTCGAACTTGAGGCCCGGTGCGTCGCCGCCGGCATAGCCGCCCCACTCGCCACGCCTCGTGCAAGCTTCCATCTGGCCGGTGCGTACAATGACGAAATCCCCCTTGCGGATTTCAACCCTCTGAGCTTCTGCACACGCATCGAGATCGTCGTTGCCAATCCCTTCGCCGTCGCGCAGAGCTTCCACGCCCTTCCAGCGCGCGATATCGAGCAGCACGCCGCGGCCGATCAGCTTATCCTTGGCGTGCTCGATGCCAAGCTTGGAGAGACCGTTGCTGTCCACCGCCGAGGCGTGATGGCCGTTGTACATCTTGTCGTGGTAGAAGATGTGGCCAAGCGCATCCCAGTGCGTCGCTGCCTGGATCGGCATGTTGATGGCATCATCAGCATAAAGCAGGCGCTCCTGCCGCCCAGCCAGCGCATCGGTGCCAGTAGCGAGCATCGTGTGAATGGGGTTCCAGCGCTTGCCGAAGAGGCCGCGCTGGGGTCCGCTCTGCCCCAACGGGATGCCAAGCGCGAAGGCCTGCCCACGTTTGATCAGTTTTGCGGCCGCCACAATATCGGCGGGCGACACGTGGTTGAGCGTGCCGATCTGATCGTCCTTGCCCCATCGCCCCCAATTGGAGAGCGCCTTGAAGGCCTCGTCCACCGCCTCTTTGGACACGGCGACATCGCGGCCCGCTGCCGTCTTCGTGGTTTGCGGCATATGTCCACCCTTTGCAGGCCTACGATGCGGCATTTGCCCCTTGAGCGCAACTCGGGCCGGGCGGGCTTGACCGTATGCGCCAACTGCTGCCAGACCGTTATCGATCGGTCTCGACGTGGGTGGGCCCAGCACGTCGCGAGGGCTCGCCCAAGGCGCGATGGCCGCCAATGCCTGGAGCAGTCGGGGGAGTGGGCTCCAATTCGCAAGATGACCCTGCGTCGTGCCCTGTTCGCGGCCTGCCTTGCGCCGCTGTCGATTGCGATTGCGTTTGCCGTTTACGTCGCCTGGCTTGGGCGCGATGGCGGCCGCGCGAGCATCTGCTACGGCACGGTCGTCGACGGTCATCTCGCAGGCGGCCGCCGGTTGCCCTATGCGGGAGACAATTATCGCGCCTATAGTTTGCTCGGCTTCTTGCTCGGCCGCACCTTTGTGCACGAGACCGTGCGCGAGGTCATACGCGATGCCTATCAAGAACTGAGCAAGTCGCATCCAGAACTGCGCTTCGTCTACGCGGAGAGCGGATGGCCGTGGGGTGGTCGTTTTGCGCCACACAGGTCGCATGCCAACGGCACCGCGGCCGATTTTCACGTGCCGGTGCGCACATTGGATGGCCAAGTTTCTGAACTGCCGACCTGGGCCTTCAATCAATTCGGCTACGCGGTCGAATTCGACAACACCGGGCGCGCCGGGGCACACAGGATCGACTTTGAGGCCATGGGCCAGCATTTGCTGGCCCTCGATCGAGCGGCTCACGCCCACGGTATTAGCATCAGACGGGTGATCTTTGATGTGGGGCTGCAGCCCAAACTCGCCGCAAGCCCAGCGGGGGACCAGGCAATGAAGCGCCTTGCATTCAACAGGCAGCAGGCTTGGGTCAGACACGATGAGCACTATCACGTCGACTTTGCCGTGCCCTGCCGCTAGGTAAAGCTTTGACCCACCCGGCCTCCCGAGCCAGCATATTCAAGGCTCGAATTTTCCCTGTAATGTACTGAACCGTTCGCGCAAGCGCAAAGGATGCAAGGATGTATGCCCCTGACGGTGTGAAGACGAACGCCAACATGCCCGTGCCCGATAGCATGCGGGCATGGGTCCTGGGCGATCCCGGCGAGCTGCGCTTCACGCAAAAGCCCGTGCCGATACCGCGTCGCGCGGAGGTGCTGGTGCGCATCGACGCCGTGGCCATCTGCGCCACCGACCTTGAGGTGATTGCGCACGGGTCCCCCGCGCTGGTGCAGGGCGGCTTGCCCTTCAACAAGAATTGGACGCCGGGGCACGAATACATGGGCACGATTGCCGCGTTGGGACCGGGGGCAGACGAGTTCTCGATCGGCGATCGCGTGACGGTGGAGATCCACGCCGGCTGCGGCCAGTGCAAGCGCTGCCGGATGGGCATGTACACGTCCTGTCTGAACTATGGCGATACCCACAGGGGCCACCGCGCCAACGGCTTCACGACCGACGGTGGCTTTGCCGAATACGCCGTCAACAACATCAACACGCTGATCCCTATCGCCGACAGCATGTCGGACGCGGAGGCGACGCTGGTCGTCACCGCCGGTACGGCGATGTATGGCCTCACCGAGTTGGGTGGGCTCATCGCCGGCGAGAGCCTGGTGGTGATGGGACCCGGCCCAATCGGCCTCCTCGGAGTGGCAGTGGCCAAGGCGCTCGGTGCCTCGCCCGTCTTCCTGACCGGCACGCGCCAAGCGCGCCTCAACAAGGGTCTGGCACTCGGCGCCGACCACGTCGTCAACGTCACGCAAGAGGACCCGGTCGAGGCCGTCCTGCGACTGAACGGCGGCAAGGGCGTCGATTATGTCATCGAATGCTCCGGCGCCCCCGAGGCTATCAACGCAGCCGGGCGCATGCTCAACCGCGGCGGCAAGATGTGCCTCGCCGCCTTCCCACACGAGCCCGTGCTGGTCGACGTGGCGCATCTCGTGCGCAACAACATCTATGTCTATGGGATTCGCGGCGAAGGCCGTAGCGCTACCCATCGCGCGGAGGCGTTCATGCGCGCTAAGCGCTTTGACGCGTGCCTCATCCACACGCACACCTTTGCGCTCGACGAGCTGCCGCAGGCACTGCGCTACGCGCGCGACCGCGTCGAAGACGCCATCAAGGTGGTGGTGAAGACGCGCTAGCGACCCTTCGGCACTTTGCCGCAGTCTGACGAAATCCAAGCAATGATCTCAAGGCCTTGCGGCGGCGCACCGGCGGATGGCGCCGACCCCGCAAATGCACCAACACCCAAGCTTGGCCATCTTCACGCCTCCATGGCGGCGAAATGCTGCCCGAGGTTCAAGGCCGGGGACAGCGCCGGGTAAAGCAAAGGAGGTTCATCAGATGTTAGCACAACGCGTGGTGATGGGGTTGACGGGCGCGCTCGCAGTGGCAGGGCTCGCCCTCACCGCCGCGAGCGCACAGGAGTGGCGTCGCGGCGAGTATGAGTATTTCAAGGAGCCGCATCGGTTTGGACCGCTCTGCGAGTATCGCATCCGTGCCCGCGGCTCGGCGCACGTCGCCCTCTTTGGCGGGGGGCATCAAGTGCGCAAGGCCGAAGTCCGATCGGTCCAGGATTGGGAATTCGAGGCTGCACGGCTCTTCGGCCCGCGCTATTCCAGCTGGGCGCTGGCGATGGGCAAGGAGCTGCGCTGCGATGTCAGGGGCACCGAATTCGTGTGCGCAGCCTCGGGACATCCCTGCCGCCGCTAGGCCAGCCAACACCCCTCGATCCGCCACCCAAGCCGCATCTGCGCCGCCCGTCCGGCGCGGCGCAGATGGGTCCGGCAAAGCTCATCCCTCGCGCCGGACCGTGCGAGCCTGAGCGGGCCGGCCCCACGACTTCGCCAGCGCGCGCGCCTGACGTTTTGTTCAGACAATTGTTTCAGGCGCAATTTCTTCAGCCCACGTTCTTGACGTGCGCTCGCGCGCTCAACGCCTTGGCCGGCGCCGGGCGGGCTGGACCCATCTGGTGCGGGGCAAATTTGTTGGGCTCGCCGAATTGGTCCTGCAAGGCGTCGATGCTGCTAGACTAAATCGT
>Ga0075425_100000825_pt1 | contig 29648 bp, 35 predicted proteins | sample SoiMethybrSBSTD4_FD_75300 | JGI IMG/M metagenome (GOLD analysis project Ga0075425, IMG submission 75300) | Bulk soil microbial communities from a Populus tree surrounding site in Tennessee, USA - Soil MetaG P. TD hybrid SBSTD4 | ecosystem: Environmental > Terrestrial > Soil > Tree plantation... | reverse complement strand
GTGCTGCCGCGGTACGCCGCGGAGAGCGAGAGCTCTGACTAAGGCGTCGCTTGCCGACGCCGACCAGGAGGCCGGGCGGGCTTTGCCCGTGCGGCCGTCTCGACCCGGCGTTTTGGGGTAGGAACGTCCGAGCCCCTAGCCGTGCTCCCGACTAATATCGCGCCCCGGGATGAGCACGAACGGCTATCTGGTCTTCATCTCGAAGCCGTCGGGCTACGAGCTGCGTGAGCGGCAGGGCGACCTGCCGGGCATCGGGCAGGAGATAGACGAGGACGGGACACGCCTGCGAGTCTCGAAGATCGGGCCGTCGCCGTTGCCCGGCGACCGGCGCCGGTGCGTCTTCTTGCAGCCGGTCAGCTAGCGATTTCCTCGGCGGCCGTAAGGCCGAAAACGAGGGCGGCGGCAAGCCCGCTGGCGTAGCCGCCGGTCGACCAGCCGCCGGCGTCGACTCCTGTCGCGTAGAGGCCGTCGATCGGCGTCCTCGCCTGGCTCAGCACTCGGGCCCGGTCGTCGATCACGAGACCGCCGATCGTGTGGGTGACGGCAGCGATGACGTGAACGGCCAGGGCCCCGTCGTCACGCTCCTCGACCGTCCCGCCCGACGAGCGGGCGCGCTCGATGACTTCGGCGACCGTGCCGTACGGCGTCTCACGGCCCAGCTTGCTTGGCTCGACGAGGAACCACGCTCGCCCGCCACGGCGCGCGATCTCTTGGACGAGACCGTTCTCGGACCAGTCGTCGGCTTCAACTGAGATCTCATCACCGCTCTCGCCAGAGACCCGGGCGAGGCGTCCGTAGAGCTGAGCGTGGTCGATGAACTCGTCCTCCCCCCACCTCGCCGGTGGTGCCGGCATCGCACGGCCGTAGAACTCGGTCATTCCCGCGGTCGTGTCGGCGCCGCGCGCAAGGGCGAAGTCCAGCCCGTTGCCGTCGCTCCAGGGGTTCGAGCGAAGCGCCAGGCCGTGCTCTCCGGCGAGCCGCACTGGGAAGCCGCCTGTCGCGAGCACTAGCGCCTCCTCGGGACCTGTCCCGGGGTCGGCCCCCAGGGCATGTCCGGTCCGGACCTCGCCGGCTGCTCTCACGAGCGCCTCGGTCAGCCCCCGTGGATCGAATCGAAACCCCACCGTGCGTGAGTTGCCGGTCTCGGCCGCGATTACCGGGGCGCCGAGCGACTCCAGCCAATCGAGAGCGTCATCAAACCGTTCGATGATCAGCCCTTGGAGCCGTGGATCGCCGTTCGGGCACTCGCGGTGGAAATCCTCCAGTGAGCGGTAGCGCCAGACGACGCCACTCGAAAGCAGCATCGAGCCGCCCGGTCGGTCGCCCTTCTCCACCACGGTAGGCGTGACGCCGAGCTGCCGGGCGCGCGCCGCCGCGCACAGCCCGGCCATGCCGGCGCCGGCGATGTACACCTACGTCAGCGAGAAGCTGGCTTTGTGCTCGACGTATTCGATTCGCACGCGCTCGGGGCCCCAAAGGAAGACCGCGAGCGTGTTCGGCGCGTCGACGACGTCGTCGATCTCGACGCCGAGCTCTTCGGCCTCCGAAATGTGCTCTTCGGTCGAATCGACAAGCACCGCAAGGTGGTTGAGCAGCGGCCGCTCGGGCTCACCCGGATCTCCCTCGTGGAACTCGACGAAGGCACCTCCGACCTCGACCCGCGGCTGTTCGGAAGGACCGGGCGGCGCGTAACGGAAGCCGAGCCGCTCGTAAGCCCGTGCCGTCGCGGTCGGGTCGCGCGAGAACAGTGCGGCGTGATCGAGGTCGTAGTCGACCTCCGTCCGCTTCTCGACGAGCCCCAGCCGGAGACCTTCGGAGAGGTCGAAGTAGGCCTCGCCGTCGCGAGGCTGATCGACCGCGAGGTCGGCAGGAAGCTCGCCGATCGCGGCGCGTAGGTCGGAGACGCCGAGGGCGACGTGCTTCAGCGCGCCACGTTCGCGTGGGCCTTCAGCCTCGAACAGGGTCAGCTTGCCGCGGCGCGCGTCCGAGCCGACGAGTGTGAACTTGTCGGTCCGTTCGATCACGTGCATGCCGAGATTGGTGGTGACGAAATCCGCAATCGGATCGCGCTTGGCGACCCAGAGTGCGACGTGGTCAAGTGTCTGTGGGCGCATTCGCGGGACGATACCTACGCGACCATGGGCTACCGAGAGCGAGAGCTCTTGCCCGCGACGGCGCGCTGTAGCTGGGCCTTGTTCATCTTCGACCGCCCTTTGATCCCGCGCCGTTTAGCCTCGTTATAGAGCTGCTCCTTCGTGCGGCCACCGCCGCCGCTGCCGGAGCGAAGTCCGCCGCGCCGGCCGGACGAGATGTCGTGCGTCGAGCTGCGGGATGCGGTCTTCGACTCGCCCTTACGCGCGCGTTCTTTGTTGACGGTCGCAGCGGCAATCTGCTTCGCGCGGCTGGTCGAGCGCCCCTGCTTCTTCTCTGATTTCTTGATGTGCTCGTACTGACGTTCGCGCTTCGCGCTCCATGCTTGCTGTGGCATCGAGAACCCCTTTCTAATTCGACGGGTCCTTGTGCCCAACAAGGGCTGGATGTAACGCGCCTACCCCTCGAGGGGCGGATTCTGGACGTTGTTCGCGGTCGCGTACTCGTTCGTGAGCTGATTGATGACGTCCGCGCCGTCGCCGTACGCGTAATTGATCTTCACGAAGTCGTTCCACTTGTCCGGCAGCGCGTCCTCGGGGAAGATCGCCTCGACCGGGCATTCCGGCTCGCATGCCCCGCAGTTGCCGGTGTAGACGCCTCCTGCGAGCGTGAACGCGTGCTTGCCGGGCACGACCGCACAGAACGTTTCAGCCTCTTCGGCTTCCTGCTCCTCAACGCTCATGACGCGCCAGAACACCTCGCGGGTCGCCAAGTACAGCCAGCGGATCGGGCGGCTACGAACGCCGAAATTTGTCTCCATGCACGACTCCTCGCCGGAGCCGACCGTGACAAAGCCGGCGTAGGGGGCGGCCGCCTCCAGCCATGCGAGGGCGTCGTGATCGGTCGAGCGCAGGCGCCAAGACTCCGCCGTGACTGCATCGCCGTCGGCCGCAAGCCAGCCGTCGACGAAGCCGGCGATGTATTCCGCGTCCCCGGTCTCCGGGAGCGACCGCTTCAGGTTCACGGGTGCTCGGACCACGCCGGTCCCCGCATAGCCCGGATGGACATCGAGGCAGGGCGAAAAGTTGACCTGGTCAAAGAATTCCTTGAACTTGGCGACCTTGTCGCCGTAGAGCTGGACGTAATGCAGATGCTGGCCCGAGCGAATCTCTTGCTTGTTCCAACTGCCATCGCCGTAGACGAGCCCGTGCAAGACACCAAGCCGGTAGGTCTCCGAATCGCGGCGCGGCGTCACGGTCGCCGACGAAACGAATTGCCCAGGCGATAGCGAGTCGGTGCGGTCGCCCGCCGCGAGAGGCCAGGCATGGGTCGCCGTCGCCCAGATCGTTCGCCTGAACTTCGAGCTGTTCCTCGTCGTCAGACGAGTGCCGCCGTAGCGGTCGCGCTCCTCGAACGCCGGTGCGAGTTCGACCTTGACGAGTGGCTTTCGCCGAAAGCGCTTGACCATTGCGGGCTTGAAGCCGTCGTCGGTGAGCACGCGACAGCCTTCGTTCTCGAGCTCTTCAAACGTTCGGATCCCTCGTGACGTGATGAAGCGCTCAGTCGGCGCGAAGCAGTCGATGCACTCCTCCGGATCGATGATCAGTATTCGCTCGAACTCGTGAATGCAGTCGACGGGACAGACGTCGACGCAGGAGAGATCTTTGATGTCGATGCAGGGCTCGGCGATGATGTACGTCATCGTGAGCAAGTCAGTCTAGTCAGGCGGTCAGCTCCTCGACGAGGTCCTTGGCGCGCTCGGTGAGGGCCGATTTGACGACCACCTGGTCGAAACCGGCCTCGTGGGCACGCCGCAATCCCGACGTGTCGGTGTGGTTCGTGAAGCCGAGAATCGGGACATCCGGATAGGCGTCGGCGACCTCGTCGGGGTCGATCCGAGCGATGTCCGCGATCACGAGATCGGGCGGGTCGACGCTGTCGACCGTGACGAGGTGGTACCCGGGGAGAAGACCCTCGAGCTTGCCGCGAAAGAAGAGGTCGACTCCCGCCAGCAGGATCGTCGCCACGTACCGAGCGTAACACTCTGGATCGACGCGCCAAAGTGTTTTCCACCCTGTTACTCTCGCCCCGATGGCGGAAGCCGAGTTTCGGACGGTCGGCCGAGTCGAGGAGATCCCGCCGGGGTCGATTAGAGCGTTCCAGGTTGACGAGGAAGAGATCGCAATCGCCAATGTCGGCGGCGAGCTCTTTGCCACCCAGCAGCACTGCTTGCACCTGCGAGGACCGCTCGGTGACGGCCGGCTCGAGGGCACGACGCTGAGCTGTCCTTGGCACGGCTGGCAGTACGACGTCACGACCGGTAAAAACGAATTCGACCATGCGATCCAGCTGCAGACCTACGAGGTGAAGGTCGAAGGCGGCGACGTCAAGATCGCGATCTGATCCGTTCGCGCAAGGCCTCGAGCTGATCAGGGCCGGCGAGTTCTTCGCCGCTCACGAGGAGCTGGAAGACGCGTGGCGCGCCGCCGAGCCCGGCGAGCGGGACTTCCTCCAAGGGCTCGTGCACGTCGCGGTCGCCTGGTACCAGGCCGGGCGCGGCAAACGGGTCGGCGCCGAACGACAGCTCGAGAAGGCGCGCCGCCGGCTTGCGCCATACGGCCCCGCGCATCGAGGCGTCGACATCGCCGCCCTGCTGGTGCAGCTCGAGGCGGCGGCCAAAACCGTCGAAGCGGGCTCGCTCGAGCTCCCGCCGCCGGTTCTTTAGTGCAATCCCGCAGCCTCGAGTGCGCGGTTGAAGCCCACGCTCAGCCACCAGATCCGGTCGAAGAAGAGCAGCAGCCCGATCCCGACCAGCAGCGCACCGCTGACCGTCCGGATCGCAACGTAATGGTCGCGAAGCCAACGAAACGGCCCCATCACGTGCGAGAAGGCGATGCCCGTCAGCACGAACGGCAGCGCAAGTCCTAACGAGTACGCAAGCAGCAACACTGACCCGCGCGCAACGGTGGTCGTCGAACCCGCGAGCACGAGAATCGATCCGAGCACAGGGCCCATGCACGGCGCCGCGCAGACCGCGAACGCGGCGCCCAAGAGAGCCCCCGAGCCGCGCCTCCTGGCGCCGCCGACGAGTCCGGGCGCCACAAGACGCTCAGGGAAGGGCAGCAGCCCGATGAAGGCAAGCCCGAACACGACGACGACGAAGCCGGCAACCGCCTGCACCCGGGTCGAGTTCAACGAGACCGCGTTGCCAAGGAGGCCCGCCCCCGCACCCAGCGCGACGAAGAGCGCGGTGAAGCCGGCGACGAACGGAAGGCTGGCGAGAAAGACGCGCTTGGTCGTCCCGGGCTCGCCCAGCCGACCCGCTTCGACCGCGGAGACTGCCGACAGATAGCCCGGCACCAGCGGAAGCACACACGGCGCGATGAACGAGACGAGCCCTGCGAGGAAGGCGACCGGAACCTGGCCGGTCATTACTCGAAGCGAGCGAGCTCTTCGTCCACGCGCCGATCGAGCTCGGGGTCGATCGGTCCTTGACCGTTCGACGAGTGCGTGGCCAGCGGCTCGGGCTCCGCCCGCCCCCGCGTCCACCCCCAGGCGGCGACACCGAGGATCACCGCTGCCACCGCGATTCCCGCCAGCGGCAGTACCCAGGCGAGCAGGTTGAAGCCATGCTTCGGCGGGGCAGCGAGGATCGACTCTCCGTACTGCTGGACGAGCATGTCTTTGATCCGGCTCTTCGTCCACCCTGCCTTGATCCGGATCTGGATTTCGCGCTCGATCTGCTTCGCCGCCGCCGAGTCGGACTGCGCGAGCGTTGTGCCGCAGACCGGGCACATGACCTCGTTCTCGAGCTCGTTCAACGTCGGATGGCGATTGCTCGCAAACGCGGCCGGCGCGAGCAACAGCGCCGCGGCGAGCAGAACGAGGACACGGCTCATGCCTTGTTGGCCGCTAGTTGTTTCAGGAACCGCGGCAAGTCCTCCTCGGCGTCCATCTTGCCGATCACTTTGCCGTTCCGATCGATGAAGAAGATCCGAGGGATCGGCAGCCCACCCCAGGTGTTCAACACTTTCCGGCCCTGCTCCCGAACGATCGTGTAGGTGAGGCCGTACTTCTGCACGTACTGCTTTGCATCGCTGCTGAAGTCGTCCGTATTCACGCCGACGAAGGCGATCTTGTTCCCGTACACGCGCGAGTACTTTTCGAGCCGCTTCGACTCGTAGGGACACGCGTAGCACCATGAGGCGAAGAAATCGAGCACTCGCGGCTTCTTGATCCCCGCGAGCTCGACGGTCCCGTCGCCGTCCAGCCGAGGGAGGGTGAAGTTGGGCGCGTTCGGCCGCTTGCCCTGTGAGAGCTGAGCGGCGATGCCGCCGCCCGGATCGTGCGTCAGCTTCCAGACGAGGAGCACCAGCAGTCCCGCAACGCCCGCGAGAGCAAGTGCCTGCAGGCCAAGGCGGATCGGTCTCATTCGCTCACGCAGAAACGATGAAGACAGTGGTCCCGATGCGGACCTGCCCGAATAGCCACTCGGCCTCGGGGATCCGCATTCGGATGCAGCCGTGCGAGGCCGAATAGCCGATCGAGGCCGCATCGGGCGTGCCATGGATCCCGACCCCGGGTGCACTCAGACCCATCCACCGCGTCCCAAGCGGGTTGCCGGGCCCGGGCGGGATGGGCTTCAGCCCCGCGGCCCACGGCGAGCTCGGCGGATACCACCATGGGTTTTTCCACTTGACGACGATGCGAAATCGACCGAGCGGGGTCGGGTAGATCGACTGGCCGGTCGCAACCGGGAAGACCCGCCAGGGCCGCATCCCGCTATAGAGATACAGGCGGTTCGACCCCCGCCGGATCACGATCACCGGGCCGTAGTTCGTCCGCATAGTCGCCGGACGAATGACCTTCTGCCGGAGCTGCAGCGGGCCGTGCTTGTTGGCCAACAGCGCCCCGACGATCGCCGCCTCGGCTCGAGCGCGGTGGAGTTGCAGACCGATGACCGGCTTCGCGATCCAGGGACGAAGGTTTCGGAGGTAAAGCTGTGCGTCAACGGGCTTGACATCGAACCGCTTCGCCACCACGGCGACGTATGAGCGCACCCGCGCGCGGTTGATCGAGACAGCGAGCGGGATCGCAGTCCCGGGCAAGGCGCTGCCGGCCCGGGCGACCGCTTCGCCGATTCGCGCCACCGCGCCGAGGTGAGCCGGCTGGGGCGCGAGCCGGTGATTCCGAACGATGATGAGGAGCGGCTGCGAGAACGACTCGTTGACCGCGTCGTAGGCGTCGGCCGAGGTCAGCCCTCCGACCGCGACCCCGCCGATCGTGACCCCGGCCGCAATCGTCGGTTCCGGCGTTGTCGTGCCGACCGTGGTTGTCGTCCCCGTGCCGCCGGTCGTCGCCAGAACTGACAGCGGTCCGGCACCCGACGCCACCGCAGCTGCGAGCAGGCCCGCGGCCGCGAGCGCGAGCGCCAAAACTCCTGCAAGCGCGGCGCGTCTCACGCCCGTCATTGTAGGAACAGGCGCGGATCGTCGCTGATGACTCCGTCGACCTCGAGATCGACGACCCGACGCAGCAGCTCAGGGTCGTTGACGGTCCACGCCCAGACGGCTGCGCCGCTCTCGTGGCAGCGATCAACCGCTGCTCGGGAGAGCACTGCGTAGTGGAGCATTGCGACCGTCGCCCCGGTCGACCTGAGCCAGCGTTGGAGCCGGTGCGGGAGCGCCCGGGCAAGCACGGCGACGACCGAAGGCACGAGCGGCGTCAGCAGCCGTCGGCGGGCAAGTCCGCGACGATCCTCGGGGTAAGTAATCCCCAGCGAGAGCCCTGGCTCCTCCGTGCGAAGGGCGCGGAGCGCGGATGTCCAGAAGGAGCTTGCGACGGCGCGCTCGACCAGGCCGTGGCGGCGAAGCGCCTCCGCGATCTCCCGTCCATGCCGCGGGCTCTTGACGTCGGCGTGAAGCCCGACCTCGACGGTCGCGAAGAACTCGAGCGCCTCTTCGAGCGTCGGCAGCTCCGGCGCCACCTCCCTTAGCTGATCGACCCTAAGTGGCCGGACGCGGCCGGGAGCGACTCCGTGACTCACCTCGAGCAGATCATTCGAATGAGCGAGGACGAGCGTGCCGTCGTCGAGGTCGAGGATGTCGAACTCGACGAAGTCCACGCCCAGCTCGATTGTCTGCCGGAACGCAGCCAGCGTGTTCTCGGGCGCCAGCGCTCTGCCGCCGCGGTGGCCGATCCGCAGCACGCGGGCGCCGCGGCGAAGCTCCGTCAAGTCCTGCGAATGACGACGACCGCGCAGTCGTCCGTAAGGTCGCCGCCGGTGAAGGCACGGCAGTCGTCGACGACGGCGCGAGCGAGCTCCGCCGCAGGCAGTCCGGCATTTCCGGCGAGGAGGGCATCCAGCCGTACGTCGCCATAGGTCTCGCCCCCCCGACGGGCCTCGATGACGCCGTCGGTGTAGAGGACGAGCGCCCCGCCTGCCGGAAGCTGCTCGCGCAACTCGTCGTAGCTCTGGTCGGGATCGATCCCGAGCGCGAGCCCACTCACCTCGAGCGCCGTCACGTCGCCGGACGGCGTGATCAGCCGTGGCCAGGGGTGCCCGGCGCAACCGCAGGCGACGGCGCCCGACGCCGGATCGACCGTCAGGAACAGCATGGTGATGAACTTCGTCGGCGCGACCTCCCCCACGACGACCTGATTCGCGGCCGCGAGAAAGTCACCGGGCTCGGGATGCTCGCGGGCGAGCGAGCGAAAGACGAACTTCGCCATCGCCATGTCCGCCGCCGCGTCGGTACCGTGTCCGGTGACGTCACCGAGCGCAACTGCGAGCCGGCCGTCATCCAGCCTCAGGAAGTCGTAGACGTCGCCGCCGACATCGAGACGTGCCGACGACTCGTAGACGTCCCCGAGCTCGATCCCCTCGATCCTGGGATAGCCGCGCGGTAGCAGCGAGCGCTGCATCGACTCCGCGAAGCGCTGCTGCTGCTGGTAAAGCCGGGCGTTCTCGAGCGCAAGCGCCGCCTGACCGGCAACCGAGGTCGCCAGCTCGAGGTCGTCGTCGTCGAGCGGCCGGCCCGGATCGAGCGACACCAGGGTGACCGTCCCGAGCACCTCGGCCGGCGTCGAAACCGGGATGATCGCGGTCGTCGAGCCACGCTCGAGGAACGGGACGAGCAGCCCGTACGCGCCCCCCAGCTCGCCGGCACTCCGGGGATCGAGCACGAGAGGCCGGCGGCCGCCGAGGAGGCTGCGGAGTCGGGGGGACAGGGGCTGTGGCCGCATCAGGATCGTCGCGACCGCTTCGGTCATTCGCTCGTCACGAACGTGGAGGGCCTGCGTGATCAAGGCCTCACCGCGATCGTCGAGCATCCGGATCCCGACCGCGTCGAGCCCGAGCAGCTCAGTGAACGTCCGCACGAGCGCCTGGAGCGTCGTTTCGAGCGAAAGGCTCTGCGCGAACGTACGTGAGATCTCGTACAGGGAACGCAGCGTTCGCGACGTCTGCTGCTCGGCCTCGAGGGCGTCGCGCCGTTCGGCGTCGCGCTGCTTCAACTGCTCGTGGAGGCGTGCGTTCTGCACGGCAACCGCGAGCTGAGCGGCGAGCGCGGTCACCAGCGAGAGCTCGTCCTGGGTCAGCTTCCGCCCGCTTGGGAGGTAGAGCGCGAGCAGGCCGATCAGGTCCTCGCGTACGCGGAGCGGGAGTCCCACGGCGGTCTCGATCCCGGTCTCGGTGAGCTGCTCACGGACCGGAGCGAGCCGGACGTCCGACCTCGCGTCGTCGATCAGCATCGCCTCGCGCCCGCGAAGCGAGCCCCGCGCGAGCTCGATCAGGCGCTCCGCCACACGAATGTGCGGCCCGGCCAAGCCGCGCCCGGCGGCCTCCAGCAGCCGATCCTCATCGGGCTCGAGCAAGTAGACGGCCAGCCGGTCGGCGCCGAGCAGCTCGGCGATCCGGTCGGCCGCGGTCTCCAGCGTGTGAGCCAGCGAGAGCTGGGCGATTGCCTGGCCGACGACGGCGACGAGTGCCCGACTGCGTTCGAGCTCGACGGACTGACGGTGCGCCTGTTCGCTCGAGTGCAGCGCGTGGGCCGCCCGCGCGGAGAATGTCGTCAGCGCATCGAGCAGTTCGTCGGAGGGAAGGAGCGGCTCCTCGAACCGAAGCTGCAAGGCCCCCAGCGGCGGTTGGCCGAGGAGCAACACCCAGGATCCCGACGTGACCGCGAAGGGGGAGCGTGCCGCGAGCGCTTCGACGACATCCCGCTCATTTGGCTGGTCAGCGCCGAACGTCCCGACGACGTACGGCTGCAGGTCCTCTCCGAGCCGCCAGACAACGGCATTCTCGGCGCCGCTCCCCTGCGCCGCCAACCGAGCGATCTCCTCGGCGGTGCGCTGCTCGTCGAACCCGGTCGCCAGAGCGTCTCCGCCAAGCCTCAGAAGCTCGCGCGCCGGGAGAGGCGAACGTCTCTTTCCGTTTCCGCCCAAACCCGCTAGCGCGACGGCCGCATGCCCTGCCGCCAGCCGCACGAGCGCCTCCTCCTCGGTGGCGAAGGCCTGCGCGTGCCGGTAGAGCTCGAGCCGCCCAACCTCCCGCTCCCCGACTGCGATCGGTACGGCGAGCGCGACGTCGAACCCGAGCCGCTTCCCGGTTGAACGTTGGGCGTCGCCGTCCGCGGAGGCCGCCGCTCGCGAACCCCGCAGCTCGGCTGCGACCGAGGTCGTCGATGCGGCGACAGCGCGAGCCTCGAGCCAGCGACCGCTCTCGTCAACCACGCGAACGACGACAACCTCGGCGGCCACGGAAGCGGCGGCCGCTGCGGCGATCGCCTCCAAGGTCTCGTCGAGTGACGCGCCCTCGGCCAGCCGGCTGAAAGCGGTTGCGAGTGCTTCGAGCGCCGTTCCGCCGTCGACTACCACCTTCGTTTTGCCCGGGTCGCTGCTCATCGCCCCCCAAACGGAAGTATGGCGGCACGCCAACAGGCAAGCCTTCTAAAATGCGGTCGATGGCGGAGCCCGCGAGGAAGACGCCGCCGGACGTGCCCGTGTATGACGCGGGGGTCGTCCGTCGCGAGTACCGGCGCCAGCGGGCAAGGCGGGAGGCAAGGAAGCGGCGCACTCGCGAGCGACGCGCGGCAAATGTTCGCTTCTGGCTGATCGTGGTCGCTCTGCTCGCGCTCAGCGTTTATCTGAGCATCGCCATGTGGCATGAGGTGCAGAGGCTGTTTGGCCTCTAGACGTGCAGGGACACGGTCGCCGAGGCGCGGGCGAACGGCCGCCACAGGGCTGCCTGCCATGACTCGCAACCGCACATCGGGCACGGGTGCAGTTCCTTGCAGACGGTGATCGCATAGCCGCAATCGGCGCAATGAAACTCGCCTTTCACGTGATCGCCCGCAGCGGAAAGCTGGATCTCGTCGTCGTCAGCGGCGATGGTCGGACCTTTGCGGGCGGCGCTCATTCCAACCCCTTCGATCGGCAACACGTGAATCAAACCATGAAGATGCACATACTTCCACCGTGGCGACCGAGGAACCCGTCCCTCCCGGCGGCGTGAGCCGCAGGCCCGCCGACCGCATGCCGGTGATGCAGGGCGGTGCGACAGCCCTCGGCGAACGTGCGACGTGGATCGCCGGTCTCGTGCTGAGCATCTCTGTTTTCACCGACTGGTACGCGGGCTCTGGGGCGGTCGGACCGACGATCGCGGTGATCGGCTGGCACACCGGAACACTGGGAAAGCTCGTCTTCTTCATCGGCTTGGCCGTGGTCGCGCTCGTCGCGCTCCGCGAGGCCGGGATCGAGTTGCCGCCCACGGTCCCGGAGAGCTTGATCGTGATCGCGCTCGGATCGCTCTCGACCATCTTCGTCCTCATCCGCCTGATCTCGATCCCCGACGAGTTCCTGCCTGCGAGCGGGCGAGGGATCGGCATCTGGATCAGCCTGCTGGCGTCGCTCGCCGTGATCGGGGCAGGTTTGCTGACAGCCAGCGAAGAGCTATAGCTCTCAGGCCCCTGGCCCGCGCGCCTCCCGGCCGGCCCGCCGCCCCCAGCGAGGCGCCAGGAACCTGAGAACCAAGGCGATCGCGACTCCCAGCACGGCTCCGCCGAGCACGTCCAGCGGGTAGTGCACGCCGACGTAGACCCGAGACCAGGCGATCGCGGCCGCGAGGAGGAAGAACGCCGGCGCAGCCCGCGGCGCGTGGAAAGCGAGCACTGTCGCGCAGGCGAAGCTCGCCGTCGCGTGCCCTGACGGAAACGAACCGTCGTGCGGTGCGTGGACGAGCGGCTTCGGTGACGCGTAGACCGTGGAAGGCCGCGCCCTGCCGGTCCACTCTTTGAGCCCGTAGGAGATCAACTGCCCGGCGAGGTCGGCGATCGCTACCTGCAGGAACAGCGCCGGACGCCGCCACCAGATGGCTAGCACGGCCGCGATCACAAGCCAGACGAATCCCTGGCCGCCGATCCAGGACAGGCCTTCGAAAACCGGGTTCAGCCAGTCGACCCTGTGGTGGACGGTCCAGCGCTCGAACTGCCGGTCGTAGCTCATAGGCGAGTCTGGCCGAAGGCGAGCGACGGTCAGGCGGGTAGCAGCTGCTTGGCCTGCTCGATCAGGTGCTGCGGGTCAAAAGGCTTGCCGACAAAGCCCTGCGCGCCGCGCGCGGTCGCCTGTTCGGCGGATCTCTCGTTGACCTTGCCGCTGAACATCACGACCGGGATCGCGCCGACCCCGTGCCGCTCCTGGACTCGGCGGAGCATCTCCCATCCGTCGACTTCGGGCATCATCACGTCGAGCAGGATCAAGTCGGGGGAGACCTGCTCGAGCACGGCCAGGCCTTCCTCGGCGCTGCCGGCCTCCCGCACCGCGTAGCCCTCCATCTCGAGATTGACGCGCACGTACTCGCGCACTCGCTCGTCGTCGTCGACGATCAGCACGAGCGGCCCCTGCTGAACGGCGCCGCCCGGACCCGAGCGGTTGAGAAAGTTGTCGAGGTCCGGCCGGCGGTAGCGACGGTGTCCGCCCGGTGTGTAGAAGGCAGGCACACGGCCCTGATCGGACCACTTCCGGATCGTGCTCTGGGCGACGCCGAGATACTTGGCCGCCTGACCAAGCGTCATCCAGTCGGGATCACTGGTCGGAGCGCGTCTTTCCGGAAACTCGCGGCGGGCCACGATCAAAAGCTACCCAAAGCTGCAACTTCTTAACCTGACCCCGTCGCGGTGAGTGGAGGCAGCGTCGTGATAGACGTCTGGACGCCGCCGGGGCGCGGGTTGTCGTGGAGCGCTTGGCCCAGCGCGACCCCGACCGCGAAGGCAACCAAGAGCGCGACGCCGAGAACGAACTTGTTTCGGGAGGAGCGCCGCCGCCTGCGGCGCCTTCTCGCGGGGGCCTGACCGTTCCGAGGCGATGTCTCCGAAGCCGTCACGGCTCGTAATCCACGGCGCCCCGCGAGTACTGATGGAACGCCGCTTCGGTGACGGTCGCAAGCCTTCGAGGCCAGCCGCTCGCGGGCTGGACCTCCTCGACCGCCTCCCGGCTCCAGGCCTCGGCGGACGCGTAGGCATCTGCAAGCTCCGCGAGCGTGAACGTCTGCCCGACGCGGCGGCGGAGCTCGCCCGTGACCGCTTCGAGCTCAGCGAGCCACGGCTCGCCACTAGGCGCTTCTCGCACCTCCTGCTGGAGCCGCCGGTGCCCGAGCTCCCACTCGCGGCGCGTCTGGTCGAGGGCGATCGGCATGCGGACGAGACTCTTTATTCCTCGATACAACACCCTGAATCGGGCCAGAGGTGGTCGAGCTCGGCGAGGATGTGCTCACCGAGCTCATAGCCCGGCCGCGCAAGCGCGAACGCAGCGTGGGCATGGAGGCACTTCAGACTGCCGCCTCGGGTCGAGCCCCCGATCCCGCCCGGGAGCTCGGGCCGAAGCTCGCGCTGCTCCGCGTTGGCGCGGTCGAGGCTGGCGCGGAGGGCCGGGTCCTCTTCGACCTTGCGTGTCCAGCGCTCGACGCCGCCCGCCGCCTCGAGCCTCGAGATCGCGGCCACCAGCTGCGGACAGGTCAGGTAGTACGTCGTTGGGAAGGGCGCGCCGTCTGCGTCACGTGGCCACTGCTCCGTGACGGCCGGCCGGCCGTAGGGGCAGCGGACTGCTACGCGCCGGAAGGCGCGTGGCTGGCGACCGAGCTGTCGCGCAACGACGGCCTCATCTTCCATGCCGCCTGATCGTATGCTGCGCGTGCTTCCAGGCCTCGACCCCCTTGACGATGAAGAGCCGCTCCCCGGGCTTTACGAGCCCGAGCCGGCGCGCCTCGCGAACGAGCGCCGAGTCACTGGTCGTGTCGGTGAGCTTGCGCTCGAGCGTTCGCTTCTCCGCCCGGAGGCTCTCGACCTGGCCGGAGCGCTCGACGAGCGTCTGGCGCGTACCCATGTAGGTGTGAAGCGGCCGGTAGTAGAGCAGCCCGACGAGGCAAAGCGCCCCGACGCCGAGCCAGCGGCGAACGAGCACACCGCGCCGCGGCCGGCGCTTGCCTTTCTTCTTCGCCGCAGGTGCCATGGGGCGTGGATCTTCGGCGCTCGAACCCCGCAGTCCTGCTGCAACTAAATGGTCTCGACCTTGATCACGTTCGTCGACCCGGCGATGTTGACCGCCGTGCCTGCGGTGATGACGACGCGATCGCCTGGTTCGACGAGCCCGGACTCGCGGGCGGCGGTGACGGAACGCTCCCAGAGCTCCTCGACATCTGCGCACTCGGGGATTCGCAACGGAATCACGCCCCACTCGATCGCCATCTGCTGCCGGGCGTATTCGTGGTGCGTGAGCCCGAGCACCGGACGGCGCGGACGGAGTCGCGCGACCGCCGAGGCGGTGCGACCGCTGAAAGTCGGGACGAGGATCGCCGCTGCCCGAAGCGTCTCCGCAAGGTCGCAGGCGCCGTTCGACATCGCCTGCCCCACCGTCGGCTCCTCGCCCGCCTCTGGCAGCTGGTGCCGGTAGCCGAGGCTAGGCTCGACCGCTCGGGCGATTCGCGTCATCGTCGTCACAGCCTCGATCGGAAAATCGCCGATCGCCGTCTCACCCGAGAGCATCACGGCCGAGGTGCCGTCGAGGATCGCATTCGCGACATCGCTTGCCTCGGCCCGCGTCGGCTCGGGCTGGTGGATCATCGTCTCGAGCATCTGCGTCGCCGTGATCACGGGCTTCCCGTGATCCAACGCTCCGATGATGATCCGCTTCTGGAGCAGAGGCACGAGCTCCGGGCCGATCTCGACTCCGAGGTCGCCGCGCGCGACCATCACCGCGTCGGCGTCCTGGAGGATCGCCTCGAGCGAGTCGATCGCCTCGGCCTTCTCGATCTTCGCGATCACGTTCGCCGTCGCGCCGGCCTGCTTGATCAGATCCTTGAGATCGCGGACGTCGGCCGCGGAGCGCACGAACGAGAGGGCGACGAAGTCCACGTCGAGCTCCAAGGCGAATTCCAGGTCGTCCAGGTCCTTCCGCGTCAGCGAAGGGATCGGCACCGGCACCCCGGGGAGGTTCACTCCTTTGTGCGCGCTGACCACGCCGCCGGCCAGCACTGCGCACTCGGCTCGGCCGCGCTTGATGCGCTCGACGCGGAGGCGGACGAGCCCGTCGTCGATCAGCACCTCGTGCCCGGGCTGCAGCACCTCCCCGATCACCGCCGGGAGCACCGGTAGCTCGCCGTTGCTCGAGCTCTCCTCGCCGGTGACGATCACCTCGTCGCCGCGCGCCAGGGTCACCGGGCCCGGAAGTTCGCCGATTCGCAGCTTCGGGCCCTGCAGGTCGGCGATCAGCGCAAGCGGGCGGCCGATCGCCTCTTGCACTTCGCGGACGAGCCGGGCGCGCTCGGCGTGCTCCCCGCGGCTGCCGTGGGAGAGATTGAGTCGCGCAGCGTCCATCCCTGCGTCCGCGAGCGCCCGCACTCCTTCGGCGGTGCCGCTGGCGGGCCCGATCGTGGCGACGATCTTGGTTCTGCGCGGTTGCTCTCTCACGATTTCAAGCCTAGCTCCGGCTTTTCGACACTCGACGCCACTTGACCTCTCTTCGCCGCAGCCCGCGGTGCCGCGAAAAGGAAAGCTGATTAGCGCTTGGAGCGTGGAAACGCATCCCAACCCGGATACACGGCCCGCGGGCCGAGCTCCTCCTCGATCCGCAGCAGCTGGTTGTACTTGGCGACGCGATCGCTCCTCGCAGGCGCGCCCGTCTTGATCTGACCCGTGGTGTACGCAACCGCCAGATCGGCGATCGTCGCATCTTCGGTCTCGCCGGAGCGGTGGGACATCACAGTGCTGTAGCCGCTCTCCCTGGCGAGATCGAGCGCTTCGACCGTCTCGGTGATTGTCCCGATCTGATTGACCTTGACGAGGATCGAGTTGGCGACATTGCGCTCGATCCCCTCTCGGAGGCGAGCAGAGCTCGTGACGAAAAGATCGTCGCCGACGAGCTGAACCCGATCTCCGAGCTCGGAAGTCAGCTGGGCCCAGCCGTCCCAGTCGTCCTCGGCGAGCGGGTCTTCGAGGGAGACGATCGGGTACCGCTCGACGAGCTCCGCCCAGAAAGCCGGCATCTCGTTGCTCCGAAGCTCGCGGCCCTCGAAACGGTAGACGCCGTCTCGAAAGACCTCGCTCGTGGCCGGGTCGAGCGCGATCGCGACGTGGTCGCGATGGCCGGCGCGCTCGGCCGCTTCGAGGATCGCCTCGATCGCCGCTTCGCTCGATTCCAGGTTCGGGGCGAAGCCACCCTCGTCGCCGACCCCGGTCTCGAGCCCGCGGTCGTGCAAGACCTGCTTGAGCGAGTGGTAGACCTCTGCACCGAGCCGCAGCGCGACCGCGAACGTCTCTGCGCCGACGGGGACGACCATGAACTCCTGCAGGTCGATCGAGTTGTCCGCGTGGGCACCGCCGTTGATCACGTTCAGCATCGGCACCGGCAGCGTCACTGCGCTCTCGCCCCCGAGGCGCACGAAGAGGGAGACGGCCTGCTCCGCCGCAGCAGCCTTCGCGGTCGCGAGCGAGACACCGAGAATCGCGTTCGCGCCGAGCCTGCCCTTGCTCGGCGTCCCGTCGAGGTCGATCAAAGCGCGGTCGAGACCGGCCTGGTCGAACGGATCGCGCCCGCGCACGGCCTCGGCGATCTCCCCGGCGACGTTCGCGACCGCCTTGGTCACGCCCTTGCCGCCGTAGGCCTGGCCTCCGTCTCGGAGCTCGACCGCCTCGTGAGCTCCGGTCGACGCGCCCGAAGGGACCGCAGCGCGTCCGAGCGCGCCGGAGTCGAGGCGAACGTCGACCTCGACGGTGGGATTGCCCCTCGAGTCGAGAATCTGGCGCGCGTGAACGCTTTCGATCGCGCTCACGCGAGTGTCTCTTTGGCGCGATCGAAGTAGCTGTCCTGCTCGGCCAGCGGCAGCTCGTCAAAGCGCCTGCCCTCGTTCGCGGCGAGCCGCTCCGCCTCTTCGACCCGGGCGACGAAGCGATCGCTGACGGTCCGCAGAGCGACCTCGGGATCGACGTTGAGGCGGCGCGCGACGTTGACGGCCGAGAACAGGACGTCGCCGACCTCGCCTGCGATCTCGGCGTCCGGCTCGGTCTCCGCAGAGGCCTCGCCCATGTCCGCCAGCGCTTCCTTGAGCTCGGCGAGCTCTTCGTCGAGGTCTTCGAGAGCGCCGGGGGTGTCGGGGTACTCGAACCCGGCCGCGGCGGCTCGGCGCTGGATCTTCCGCGCGTAGATCAGCGACGGCAGGTTGCCGGGGACGTCATGGAAGATGCCTTCCCGGCCCTCCTGCTCGCGTTTGAGGCGCTCCCAGTTCTCCCGGACGCGGCCGGCCGTCCGGGCCTCGACCTCGCCGAACACATGTGGATGCCGGGCGACGAGCTTCGAATGGATCCCGCGTGCGACCTGCTCGAGGTCGCCGGAACCGTGTTCGGCCAGCAGCAGCGAGAGGAAGTAGACCTGGAACAGCAGGTCGCCGAGCTCATCGAGTAGCTTGGCGTCGTCGCCCTGCTCGGCCGCGTCGGCAACCTCGTACGCCTCCTCGATCGTGTGCGGCACGATCGTCCGCACCGTCTGTTCGCGATCCCAGGGGCAATCCCGGCGCAGCCGCTCGGTGAGCTGCTGGAGCTCGAGCAGCGCGTCTAGGAGGTCTCGGTGGGAGGTTGCTCGTTGTCGGTGTGCGATGGTCGTTCCGAGGGAAGGACGCAGGGAGCGTCAATAGTCAAGACTATTGGCGCGACTGAGGACGCAGCCTCGGGGCGAGCAGCGCGCTCCGACAACATAGACCGCGTCCCGCCGAGGCCTCCTAGAGACTCAACTCAAGTGGTGGTGGTCTGCGATGCCGAGGCGGGCGGCTCGTAGCCGACCTGATACTTGGTCTTTTTCGCGAAGCTCTTCTTGGTGTCGTTCCACCACTTCGTGAAGGTGTCCTGCTTCTTCTGCTGCAGCTGCTGCTGCTTGATCGCCGCCTTCACCTGGTCGAACGGGATCGTCGTCGCCTTTCGGGGCTTGTTGACCGGCCCGACGGCCTGGATGACATGCCAGCCGAACTGCGTGTGGACCGGCTTGGAGATCTCGTTCGTCTTCAGCGAGAACGCGACCCGCTCGAAAGGTGCGACCGTCTTCAACGGACAGCTGACCGTCTTCTCCTTGCAGACCGTCAGGCGACCGCCGGTGGTCTTGCTGGGATCGATCGAGTACTGCAGTGCGAGCTTCGAGAAGTCGCCGCCTGCCTTGAGCTTGTTGTAGACCACCTGCGCGGTCGCGCGGCTCTTGACGAGGATGTGGCGGACGTCGCGGCTCTCCGGCTGGGCCGGCTGCTGGTACTGGCTCTTGTGGTCGTCGTAGTACTTCTTGGCGTCGCCGTCTGAGACCGAGACATCCTTCGTCACCTTCTCCGAGATCTTCTCTCGGATCAGCTGCGAGCGAATTCCGTCCTTGACGTCCTTGTCGGTGAGGCCCTGGGCCTTCAGCTGCTGCTGGTAGAGCTTTTCGATCTCCGCCTTCGTCTTCGGCTTCGCGCCGGGAGTCGTGCTGGCGCCGAAGTACTGCTGCTTGATCTGATCCAGCCGGGCCTCGACGTCCTTGTCGCTGACGCTGACGCCGAGGTCTTTCGCCTTTTGCGTGTACTCGGAACGCTCGACGAGGAACTGGATGATCTGCGCGCGGATGGCGCCGTAGGTCGCGCTACCAGGCTTCGGGAACGGCTTGTTCTGAGCCTTGTAGCTGCGCTTCGCCTGGTTGAGCGTCTGGTCGAAGTCGGCCTTCGTGATCGTGTCGCCCCCGACGACCGCGACCGCGTCGCTGGGCACCGATTTCGGTGTGTCACTTCCGCCGCAAGCGGCTGCAAATGCCGCCACCAGGGCGAGAATTGGAACGAGACGGAGAAGCTTCATAACGTAGGAAGAGCCAAGCACGGCCCAACGGTCAGGCTGCTTGGCGCGTTTCGAGCATAGCATCGACAAGTCGGAGTGCTCCGTCGAATTCTTCGTCCCTTAACGAAACTTCCCTGCGCGCTGTGGTGTAGACGGCAGTTTCGACCCGTCCCCGCAGCGCGCGGAGCTCGCCCGAGCCAAGCTCGACCGGCCCGACTGTGGCCCGGCCGCCCCTGAAGACGAGATAGTCCGCGCCGAGCCGTGCCAGCTTGAGCTTCGCTTCCTGGATCACGAACAGGTTCTCGACCGGGTCTGGAAGCGGACCGTACCGATCCTCGGTCCCCACCTGGAGCTCGCGCAGGTCGTCTTCCGACTCCGTCAGGGCAAGCCGTCGGTGGAGGTCGATCTTCAACGCTTCGGAGCCGATGTAGCTCGCAGGCACGTAGGCGTCGACTCGAGCGTCGACGCGCACCGGGCGTGCGACTGGGCGGCGTTGTCCCGAGAGCTCGGCGACTGCTTCTCCCAGGAGCTCCACGTAGAGCTCGAAGCCAAGGGCGGCAACGTGGCCGGACTGCTCGGCGCCGAGCAGGTCGCCCGCGCCACGGATCTCGAGATCCCTCATCGCGATCGCAAAGCCTGCACCAAGCTCGGTGTGGTCGGCCAGCGTCGCCAGCCGCGCACGGGCCTCCGGCGTGAGCTCCTGCGAGTCCGGATAGAACAGGTAGGCGTGGGCAGTCAGGTCGGAGCGGCCGACCCGGCCGCGGATCTGGTAGAGCTGGGCCAGCCCGAGCGCGTCGGCCCGCTCGACGAGGAGCGTGTTGGCCTGCGGAATGTCGAGGCCGGACTCGATGATCGTCGTCGAGACGAGCACATCGGCGTCGCCGGCGAGGAAGGAGAGCATGTGGTCTTCGAGCTCCTTCTCCCGCATCTGCCCGTGGGCGACGATGAAACGGAGCTCCGGGCAGAGCTGACGCAGCCGCTCGGCCGCCTCGTCGATCGTCTCCACGCGGTTGTGCAGGTAGAAGGCCTGGCCCTCCCTCGCATGCTCCCGGCGAAGCGCCGTCTGCACGAGGTCCTCGTCGTACTCGCCGACGAAGGTGCGGATGGGGCGGCGTCCCTGCGGCGGCGTCTCGATCACGGAGATGTCACGCAGACCCGAAAGCGACATGTGCAGCGTGCGGGGAATCGGCGTCGCAGTCAGGCTCAGCACGTCGACCTCGAGCCGGAGCTGGCGCAGCAGCTCCTTCTGCGCCACGCCGAAGCGCTGTTCCTCGTCCACGACGATCAGTCCGAGCTCCTTCGGGATCACGTCGCGCGAGAGCACACGGTGGGTCCCGATCAGGACGTCGACTTTTCCTGCGGAAAAGTCGCCGAGCACTTTTTTCACGTCTGCCGCGGATCGAAATCTCGACACCATCTCGACCCGCACCGGGAAGTCTCTGTACCGCTCTCTGAAGGTGTTCCAGTGCTGCTGCGCGAGCACCGTTGTGGGGACCAGCATCAGCGTCTGCTTGCCGTTGACGGCGACCGCGAACGCGGCCCGAACGGCGACCTCGGTCTTGCCGAAGCCGACGTCGCCGCAGACGAGCCGGTCCATCGGCCGCGGTGCCTCGAGGTCCTCCTTGACCGCCTCGATCGCACGCTGCTGGTCCTCGGTCTCGCGGTACGGGAACTCGGTCTCGAGGCGCTCCAGCCACTCGTTCCGGAGGTCGAAGGGCTGACCCTCGGCTTGCTGCCGGCGGGCGTAGAGCGCGAGGAGCTCGCCGGCCAGCTCGCGCAGGCTGGCGCGCGCCCGGCTTTTCAGGTTCTGCCAGGCCTTGCCGCCGAGCTTCGAGAGCGCCGGCGAGCGGGAGTCTGCCCCGACGTAGCGCGAGACCTTGCCGATCTGCTCGTGCGGCACGTAGAGACGGTCCTCGCCGCGGAACGCGAGCAGGAGGTAGTCGCGGGTGACGCCGGCGACCTCCTTCGTCTCGAAGGCCTGCAGCCGGCCGACGCCGTGATCCTCGTGGACCACATAGTCGCCGGTGCGGAGGTCGGCGAAACTCTGTAGCGCACGGCCAAGCCGAGCGTCCGCTCGGGGCGGTCGCTTCCGGAAAACTTGCGTGTCGGCGAGCAGGACGAGCCCGAGCTCCCGCCAGACGAAACCGCGCCGCGCCGGGGCGACCGCGAACAGGAGCTCGGCGTCATCGGGCAGCCGCTCGCCGGGCTCGAGCAACCGGGCCTCGATCCGGCGCAGTAGGTTCTGCGTCCGCAGCGCCTCGCCGCGGTGCGGGAAGGCGACAACGACCCGCTGCCCGGCACGGACGAGCGCGCCGAGCTCGTTCTCGGCCTCTGCGAGTCCCCGCGCGGCGAGCGCCGGACGCTGCGCCTCGAAGGAGAACGGCTGGTTTGCCGGGAGCGGATCGAGCTCGGTGGACCCTTCCAGGTTCAGCTCGACGTTCAGCTCCTCGAGCGCGACCGAGCGCACTTCGTCGGGCTCCCAGACGAGATCCGGAGCGGCTTCGAGCGGTGGGACCAGGTCCGTGGGCACGACCGGCGTCGACTCGTCGTCGTCGGGCAGGGTCGGCTCGCTCAGGTCAGGGCGGCGTTCCTCGGCCGGATAGACGGTCGCGCTTTCGACGGGATGCAGGGCCCGCTGCGTGAAGGGGGAGAAAGCTCGGATCGATTCGATCTCGTCGCCGAAGAGCTCGATCCGCAACGGCTCGCGGCCGGTGGTCGGGAAGACATCGACCAGCCCGCCGCGGACCGCGAACTGACCGCGCTCCTCCACTCGCTCCACGCGTTCGTAGCCGGAGAGCGCGAAGCTCTCGGCCAACAGGTCGATTCCGGGTTCCTGGCCCTGCACGACCTCGATCGGCGCGGGCCGCTCGCTCGGCGGGGGCATGCCCTCGGCGAGCGCGGTCGCCGAGGCGCAGACGAGGCCCCCGCCCGCGAGCACGTCGAGCGCCCGCGCGCGCTCGCCGACGAGGTGCGGCGGCGGCTCGAGCCCCGACGCCCAGTGAACGCCGCGGCTCGGCAGCAGCGCGACTCGCTCCTCGCCGAGGAACCAGGCCGCGGCGTCGGCTGCGTCCCGGGCATCTGCATCCTCAGGGAGCGCGCAGACAAGGCCGCGGCCGAGGCGCTCGTGGAGGGACGCAAGCAACACCGGCAGAGCCGACTCGGAAACGCGGGCACGCGTCGGCAGCGCCTCCGCAAAAGCTGAGAGCCGCTCGTCCTCGACGAGCTCGTCGACGAATGCGTGCAACACAGGTCGGTCCATCGCAAAAGACGGAACCCGCGGTTCCGCGCATCGAATCGTAGCCGCGGCGACTTGCCTAGTTGAACCGTTGCTGAGCCGCTTCGACGCCGTCCCGCGCGACGGTCTCGACCGCATCCGAGCCGCGGGAAACGAGTGCCCCGACGTCCTCATCGAGGTCGAACGGGGCGAGCACGTAGTCGGCAACGGATCGCGGATCGCCGCGACCCGGCCGGCCGACACCCATCCTCAGCCTCAGGAAATCCTGCGTCCCGAGCGCTTGAGCGAGCGAGCGGAGGCCGTTGTGGCCGGCGAGGCCGCCTCCCTCCCTTGCCTGGAGGCGCCCCGGCTCCAGATCGACGTCGTCGTGGACGACGAGCAGCGAGTCGGGCTCAACTTTGAAGAAGCGGGTCGCCGCGGCGACGGACCGGCCCGAGTCGTTCATGTACGTCTCGGGCTTGAGCAGCGCGAGCCGCAGCCCGTCGAGCCGAACCTCGGCGAGCTGCCCTGAGAACTTCGAGCGCCAGCGGCCGTCGAGCCGCCGCGCGAGCTCGTCCACCACCATCCAACCGGCGTTGTGCCGATCGCGCTCGTGCTCGCGCCCCGGGTTTCCCAAGCCGACGACCAAGAGGTCGATCGACGAGGCGCGATCGCCCCGCCGGAACAGCCGCACGACCTAGCCTTCGGGAGTGCCCTGCTCGCCGGCGGCGTCCGCCTCCGACTCGGCAGGCGCCTCTGCGGCGCCTTCCGGTGCCTCCTCGCCCTCCGGTAACTCCTCGCCCTCTGGCAGCTCGCCCTCTTCGAGCTCCTCTTCCTCGGGCTCGGGCTCGACAATCTGCGTCGGCGCGCCGACCGTGGCGAGGACCGTCTCCTCGGGATCGTCGAGGTACGTCACGCCTTCGCGCGACGGCAGGTCCGCGAGCCTCAAGGTGTCTCCGATCGCCATCCCGCTGACGTCGAGCTCCAGTCGGTCCGGGATCTCGAGCGGCAACGCCTCGACGTTGATTTCGCGCTGCACCTGCGAAAGCACGCCGCCTTCCTTGACCCCTTCGGGATCACCCACGAGCTCGACGACAACCTGCGCCTGGATCGGCTGGTCGAGCCGCACCTCCTGCAGGTCGATGTGGATCAGATGACCCCGTACGGGATGCACCTGGTAGTCCTTGAGGATCGAGGCGTGAGTCGTCTTTTGCTGGTCGAGGCTGACATCGAGAATCGCGTGTAGTCCGTGGCCGCCCGTCAGCACTCGCCGCAACTCGCGCTCCTCGACGCAGATCGCATGCGGCTGCTTCCCTCGCCCGTAGAGGACGCCGGGGATCATTCCTTCACGCCGCAGGCGCCGCGCATCGCCGGTTCCCCGGCCGTCGCGCTCGCGCACGGTCAGCTTTACTCGCTCGCCGGCCACGGCGGCGAAGTGTAGCGACCGTCGAAGCGTCGCCTCGAAGCGCTCAGCCGAGGGATGGCGGGAAATCGTTGTAGGGCCGATGCCTCCATCGACAACCGATCGAAATCGGCGGCGCGGCCACGCCCAGACAGGAAGGTGATTCGAGTGCTCAGGCTCGTCACTGCATGGCAGGTTTCCGCGTCCGACGCCCGGGTCGGTCTCCGGCGTGAGGAGGGCCAGACAATGGCCGAATACGGCGTCGTGCTCGCCGTGATCGTCCTCACGGTCGTGGTTGCGATCACAGCCCTCTCGACCAGCGTTCGCGGCGCGATCAGCAGCGTCGCAAACATTCTTCCCGGCAGCTAGAACGAGGAGGTCGCGTGACCCGCGGCCTCCCCGACCTTTCGGACGCGTAATTCGACCGTCAAGCTCGGTTGAGCCAGACCGTCGCCAGGACGACGACGCCCGTCGCGAGAACCCCCGTGGCGAGATACCACACGAGCTCGCCACGCCTTCGGCGAATCGCATCGGCGGCGGACGCAACCAGGCCGAAAGACAACAGAGGGACTCGGGCTCCTCCTTTAGCTGCAGACGCCGACTGGCTCGAAGACAACACAGGGGGTCGAGCTCCTCGTTTAGCTGCAGACGCCGACAGGCTGGAAAACAGCAGAGCCACCGCCGTGGCCAAGCCCCACATGAGACGAGCTCCTCCCCTTACGGCAGATGCGGACAGCCTCGAAGTGGACAGAGTCATCGCTGTGGCCAAGGCCAACGTGAGTCGAGCTCCTCTCTTTGCCACCGGAGCGACTCGACGAGCCAACGATCCGGCAAATTCGGGTCCCCTCCTGCGAATGGTCCTGGCCCAAGATTCGGTCCCTCTCGCCGCCAGCAGACCCCCGGACTTCGTCCAGCGGAGGAGCGTTCGAGCTCCTTGCTCTGCCGGTGGGCCAGCCCGATCAGCTACCAGCCAGACTGCGTCTTTAGCCGCCTCCACGCTGTCCGGCCAACGACGGCGCACGAATACGACGACGAGCCCTATCCCCGCAAGGATGACAAGGCCGCCACCCACGTTTCTGGCGCTCCAGGCAGAGCTCTTGTGGCGCCCGCGACCGGCTCGGACGCCGGCAAGCGATGGATGCCGGCGGGCCCAGGCTGCATACGTCGTACCGCGTGCTCGAAGCCAGCGAGCGAACTCACGTCGCGTCACAAAGGTGCGGCCGTGCCAAACGATTCCCTCTGCCCTTGCGTTGGAGGGCGCGGGAAAAAGGGCATGGGTCTCGAAGGCCGCGATTCCGATCACAATCGTGGCCGAAAGCAATAAGGCCACCACTCCGAGCTTCATCCCCACCAAGAGTGTTCCACCAAGAGCCAAGTTTTCCAAGGGGAAAGTAAGATCGCGTTTAGCCCCCGACAGCGTTCGTGCCCGGAGTCGGGACGAGACGAGCGGTTGAGGTCTAAAAGAGCTGGTTCTCGCCCGCGAAGATCGCGGAGACCGAGTCGTCGGCGAAGACGTTCATGATCGTTTCGGCGAGGAGCGTCGTGACCGGCAGGACATCGATCTTGTCTGGTCGCTTGATCGGGTCGACGGGGACGGTGTTGGTGACCGTGACCTGCGTGATCTTGCTTGCGTCGAGCTTCTCGAAGGCGTCCCCCGGGAAGAGCCCGTGCGTTGCGCAGGCATAGACCTCGAGCGCGCCCGCGCCGAGCAGCGCCTCGGCACCGGCGATGAGCGTGCCGCCGGTGACGATCAGGTCGTCGCTCATGATCGCGATCTTGCCCTTGACGTCGCCGATCACCTCGGTGATCGCAGCCTGGTCGTGCCCAGGACGAGTCTTGTTCAGGATTGCGAGGTCTCCCTCGAGCATCTGGCCGAACCGGCGCGCCATTTTCGCGCGGCCGGGGTCGGGTGAGACGGCGACGATTCCGTCGCCCTGCAGGCCCTTGTCCCGGTAGTACTGCGCGAAGAGCTGTAGGGCGGTCATGTGGTCGACGGGCACGTTGAAGAAACCCTGGATCTGGCCCGCGTGCAAGTCCATGGCCACGACCCGGTCGACGCCGGCGACCTCGAGCGCGTCGGCGACGAGCTTGGCCGTGATCGGCTCGCGAGGAGCCGATTTCTTGTCCTGCCGGGAATACGGAAACCACGGCACGACCGCAGTGATCCGCTTCGCAGACGCAAGCTTCGCGGCCTGGATCATGATCAGCAGCTCGACCAAGTGGTCGTTCACGGGCGCATTGCCCGACTGAACGATGAAGACGTCCGCGCCGCGGATGGAGTCCTCGTAGCGGCAGTACGTCTCCCCGTTTGCGAAGGTCTTCAGGCGGACCTCGCCAAGTTCGACCCCGAGCGTCTCTGCAATGCGCTCGGCGAGGTCGCGGTTCGAGCTCCCCGAGAACAACATCAGCCGCTTTTGCGGGCCACGTTCGATCCAGCGCTTGGGCTCGCCCTTCGGGATCGGCGGGTCCACGGTTTCCAGCCCCGGCAGAGTTGCGGTTTCAGTCATCGGCTGGCCTTCCGTGCTTGTCGTAGACGTACCCTTCCTTCGTCACCTGGCGCGGCGCGAAGCCCGCGAGCGAGCCGGACGGCACGTCGTCCGTAATGACCGAGCCGACCGCGATCCACGCGTCGTCGCCGATTTCAAGCGGAGCAACAAAGGCATTCTGGACGCCGGTCCTGACGTTGCGGCCGATCTTCGTCCTCCCTTTGGGTTTACCCGGCTCATGCGGATAGTTAACCGTGATCCCGCCCGCGCCGATGTTCGAGGACGCGCCGATCTCGGCGTCGCCGATGTAGGACAGGTGCGGCACCTTTGTCCCTTCTCCGATCCGAGAGTTCTTGATCTCGACGAACGTGCCGGCCTTCGCGCCGGCTTCCAGCACGGTTCCGGGGCGAAGGTAACAGAATGGGCCGACGAGCGCGCGCTCTCCAATCACGGCGTCGACCGCGACGACATGCGGGCCGACCTCGGCGCCACGAAGCACGCGCGTGGCGCCGCGAAGGACAGTGAACGGCTGGACGACCGTATCCGGCTCGAGCTCGACCTGCGGATCGATCCAGGTGGCTTGGGGATCGACGATCGTCGCGCCGGCGAGCATGTGCCGTTCGTTGATGCGATCGCGAAGGACGGCGGCCGCCGCGGCCAGCTCGACGCGGGTGTTGACGCCGACCGGCGCCTCCGGATCCTCCGACTTGTACGTCGCGACGGGCTTGCCTGCCTCGACGAGCGCCCGCATGGTGTCGGTCAGGTAGAGCTCGCCCTGGACGTTGTCTGGCTTCAGCTCGTCCAGAGCGCCCCAGAGCTCAGCCGCGTCGAAGACGTAGGTCGAGGAGTTGAGCTCCCGGATCGCCCGCTCGTCCTGCGTTGCGTCTCCCTCTTCGACAATCGCCTGGACGTTGCCGTCGGCGTCCCGAACGATGCGCCCGTAGGGAAGCGGCCGGACCGGCTCGAAGGTGAGCACCGTCGCGGCGGCCACACTGTTCCGGTGCGCGTCGACGAGGCCCTGGAGCAGCTCGGGCGTCACCAGCGGGGCATCGCCGGACAGCACGAGCACGTCCCCTTCGAACCCGGCGAGCGCACCGCGCGCTGCTGCGACCGCGTCTCCCGTGCCGTGCGCTTCCTGCTGGACTGCGACGGTCACGCCCTCGCCCGCGAGCGCATCCGTCGTCTCCGGTGAGGTGACGACGACCAGCGGCTCGGGGTCGAGGGGCCGGACCGCGTCGAGGGCCCAGTCGACCAGACGCTTGCCCAGCAGTGGATGGAGATGCTTCGGCGCCTCGGAGCGCATCCGCGTCCCGAGGCCGGCGGCCATCACCACAGCTGCGAGCTTTCGATCGTTCACAGAGTCGAGTGGAGCTGGGGCGCCAGGATTCGAACCTGGGATCGCGGGACCAAAACCCGCTGCCTTACCACTTGGCTACGCCCCACCGTCGCGTCGCCGGAGAGCCTCGCGCCCACCAACTAAGTTTAGTCTCGCGAGCTGAACAGAAGGACGAGAGCCAGGACGGCGAGGATCGCAACGAGAATCAGCGCCAGAGTTCCGACGATCAGCACCAGGACTGGGACGAGCGCTACGAGCGCCTGCGAGACCGCCGCGATCCACCAGGCCTGACGAGCAGTATCGGAACGGAGGCGGTGGGCCACGCCGAACCAGCCGGCGACCACGAGTACGGCGACCCCGATCGCCAGCCACCACGAGATCGCGTGGAAGACAACCAGGATTCCCTCCGCGACGGCGATCCAGAACGCGATCCGGATTCGTCGCTCGCGCAGCCAGCGTCCGAGCTTGCTCGACCGGTGCTCTAGCACCGGCCCACTCCCGAGAGACCTGTCGTACTCCATCGCGCTCAACCGTACCAAGTGGGTGCTGTCAGCCAGGTTCGGCCGCGACCCTTGAGCGCGGCGCGCGCGGCGCGGGCGGTTTCGAGGTGGAGGAAGAGGCCATAGACGACCGGGCCGGCGCCGGTCACGTCGGCTCTGAAGGCCCCCGAGGCCAGCAGGTCCGTGGCAAGCGGCGAACTCGCGAGGTCGTTCGGAGGGAGCCCGGCCAGATCGCGCGCCCGGCTCGTCTCTCGGAGGGCACGCCGGAGCGCGGCGCGGCGGTTGCGGTAGCCCTTCGGCCCTTCCCGCTCGTCGAATTCCGCGTAGACCGCACCGCTCGACTGCTTCGTTGCGCCGCGCGGATGCACGAGGACGACCCAGTAGTCCTGAGGAAGGTCGAGCGGCGACAACTCGCTGCCGTCGCCCTCCCCGAGCTGGGGACCCTGGGTAAGGAAGAAGGGCACATCGGCTCCGAGTTCTGCACCGAGCGCGCGCAGCTCGTCGGCCGTCAGCGGCTTGTCGAGGGTCTCGTTCGCAAGACGCAGGGCGGTCGCCGCATCAGAGCTGCCGCCTCCGAGGCCCGCTGCGACCGGAATCCGCTTCGTCAGCCGTGCCTCCCAGTGCGGCCTGACTCCTACGGCTGCCGCCAGCCGTTCGAGTGCTTCGCGCACGAGCGTGTCGTCAGGGAAGCCCGCAACCCGGAGGCGTCGCGCCGGGGCGATCGCGATCCGGTCGGCGAGGTCGAGGCGCTGGTAGACGGTTGTCAGCTCGTGCCTGCCGTTGCTCGAGCGGCCGACGACCAGCGCAAGGTTCAGCTTCGCGGTCGCGGGCGCGCGGATCATCCGAGCGCATCGGCCAGCTTCACGAACTCCTCGGGCGAAAGCGCCTCGGCGCGCGTCTCAGGAGCGCGGCCAATCCGCGACAGGGCCGCGGCCGCCTGCTCGCGCGAGGCGAGCCCGGCCAGCTCGAGTGAGTTCGGCAGCTGCTTGCGACGGTGGGCGAACGCGGCTCCGACAACGGCTTTGAGCCTCGCGTAGTGGGCCGGCAAAGGCCCGCGGCGGCGAAACGCGACGAGCGCCGAGTCGACGTTCGGCCGCGGCCGGAAAACGTTCCGCGAGACCGGATGAAACCCCGTGCGCTGGGCGGTGAGCTGCACGAGCACCGAAACGGCGCCATACGCCTTCGTCTCCGGTTCGGCGAAAAAACGGTCGGCAACCTCGCGCTGGACCATGGCGCACCAGAGCTCGACACTCGGAAGTCCATCGAGGCTGTCGGCGACGAGCGGC
>Ga0075425_100000822_pt1 | contig 29672 bp, 22 predicted proteins | sample SoiMethybrSBSTD4_FD_75300 | JGI IMG/M metagenome (GOLD analysis project Ga0075425, IMG submission 75300) | Bulk soil microbial communities from a Populus tree surrounding site in Tennessee, USA - Soil MetaG P. TD hybrid SBSTD4 | ecosystem: Environmental > Terrestrial > Soil > Tree plantation... | reverse complement strand
GAGGGGGGCGAGAACCCGACGCCGCGCGCGTTCGACATGTTCGGCGCGCCGTCGATGGTGAACTCGTTGCCGCCCTGGGCGCCGTTGGCGACGATGCCGGCGAGGTTGCCGTTGTCGGCGGGGCGCGCGAAATGCAGATCGGAGGAATCGACGATGCCGGGGGCGAGCCGCGTCAGCATGTAGGCGGTGCCGTCGCCCAGCGGCAGCTCGGCGATCTGCTTGCTGTCGATGGTCGTGCCGCTGATGCCCGTCGTCGTATTGAGCAGCGGCGTGTCGGCGCTCACCTGCACGCTCTCCTGCACGCCGCCGGTGGCCAGCGAGATGTCGAGCCGGGCGACGTCGCCGACGCGAATCTGCTGGTTGGTGTGCACGCTGGTGCGGAAGCCGGAGAGCTCGGCGGTGACGGTGTAGGTGCCGGGGTTGAGATAGAGGACCTCGAAAAGTCCCTTCTCATCGGTGACGACGGTTTGCGCGATCTTCGTCTCGGCGTTGGCGACGGTGACGGTCACGCCGGGCAGGATGCCGCCGGTGGCATCGGTAATGGTGCCGCGAATGCCGCCGCGGAAATCCTGGGCGGCGGCCGCGGCGGCGCCGGTGGCGACGAGCGCCAGGGCGAGCAGCAGAAGGCGGGTGATGCGGTACATGAACGAGAACCTCCCTCGGCGAAGTGGTTAGGCCACTTCGTCCATTCTCGGCGGACAGGAAAACCCAGCCTCCCGGGTGGTGTCAAGTGGTTTCTCTCGATGGCATAATCCCGGATGATGACGGCACGATTGACGGCATGTGGTCTGACCACTTGGCTGGCCTGCGGATTCCTCGCCGGCTCTCCCGCGCCCGCGCCGGCCGGCTTCGGCGCGGCTACCCGCGGTGGCGCCGGCGGCGCCGCCCTCGCCGTCACCACGCTGGCCGACAGCGGACCCGGCAGCTTTCGCGCCGCCGCCGTCGCCGCCGGCCCGCGCACCATTCGTTTCGAGGTCGCCGGCCTCATCACGCTGGCCGCTCCCCTGGTGATTCGCCAGCCGTTTGTGACGATCGACGGATCGACCGCGCCGGGCGGCGGCGTGTGCATCCGCGGCGACGAGGTCAGCATCCGGACGCACGACGTGATCGTGCGGCACCTCCGCTTCCGTCCCGGCGACATCGCCGGCAGGGAGGTGGACGCCCTCAACGTGATGGACGACAGCCATCACGTCCTGATCGACCACGTGTCGGCGTCATGGGCGGTCGACGAGAACCTGTCGGCGAGCGGCGGCATCCACGACGTCACCATCCAGTGGAGCATCATCGCGGAAGGGCTGAATCGCAGCGTGCATTCCAAGGGGGCGCACGGCTATGGCTCGCTGGTGCGCGCCGTGGGCGGCGTGACGCTGCACCACAACCTGTGGGCGCACAACGACTCGCGGAATCCGCGGCTCGGCGACAACTACGGCAAGGGCCCGTACCCCGTGTTCGACGTACGCAACAACGTCATCTACGACTTCGGAGCGATTGCCAGCGGCATGACCGGCGATCGCCTGTCGGCGAACTACGTCAACAACTACATCCGTCCCGGCCCCAGCAGCCGCGGCGCGCGTGGCGTCATCGTGCTGACCGACACCGCGCAGGCGTCTTTTTACGTGGAGGGGAACGTGATCGACGGGCGCGACGGCACGACGGATCGCGCGCTGTTCGATCGCACCGAGCTCGAGGGGCGCCCGCTGGTGACGCTCGTGGACCGTCCGTTCCCCGCGCCGCCGGTGCCGACGACCGCCGCCGCTGTGGCGCTGAAGGAAGTCCTCGCGGGCGCGGGCGCGACCAGGCCGCGTCGCGACGAAGTCGACACGCGCCTCGTGCGCGAGGTCGAGCAGAGAGGCGGACGAATCATCGACTCGCAGAAAGACGTCGGCGGGTGGGCGGGCTACAGATGAATCACGGATTCAATGATCCGTGGGGATCGAGCGCGACCAGTACCAGTAGAACGGCAGCCCCGCGAGCATCAGCCCAACTCCTGCGAGCGCGCGCCCCGGGGTTGCGACGAGCGTGTTCACGACGATCGCCCCGGCGACCACCATGAACACGATCGGGACCACCGGATATCCAATCGTGCGATAGATGCCCGGCGGGCCGGCATGACGCCGGCGGAACACGAACACCGACGCCGTCGCCAGCGTGACGAAGATCAGCACCGCGAAGATGGCGTAGTCGGTCAGCGTGTCGTAGGAGCCGGAGTACACCAGGACGACCGTCCAGGCGCCCTGCGCCAGCAGCGCCAGGACCGGCACGTGCGTGCGCGGGCTGAGGCGCGACAGCGCGCCGAAGAAGAGGCCGTCGCGCGCCATCGCGTACGGGATCCGCGCCGAGACCAGCGACACCACCTGCAGCGAGCCGAACACCGACATCGCCAGCGCCGCCGCCATCACGCCGCCGGTGCCCGCGCCGAGGAACCTGGCCACGACCTCGGTCGCGACCGACGACGAGATCGGGATGTCGGCGACCTCCAGCGGCGAGAACACGAAGAAGTAGGCGGCGTTGGCGAAGATGTAGAGCGTGGCGATGATCGCGATGCCGCCGATGATCGCGCGCGGCAGGTTGCGCTCGGGATCCTTGATCTCGCCGCCGACGTAGGTCACTTCGTTCCAGCCGTTGTAGGACCACATGGCGCCGAGCATGGCGGCGCCGAACCCGGCGAGGCCGCCGCGGGCCGACGCCGGCACGCCGTCGCACGCGCTGCCGGCGGCCGTCATCGCGTAGTGCGCCCAGTCGCCGCGCGCGAGCAGGAACGCGCCCAGACCGACGCCCGCGACCAGCGTGACCTTGAGCGCCGCCATGAACGACGCGATGCGTCCGCCGACGGTGATCTGCGCGCAGTTGACCAGCGTGACGATCACCACGGCGCCCGCGGCCACGATGGTGACGAGGCCCTGCGCCGCGAGCCGTCCCCCGCTGGCGATGTTGAGGAAGATCGCGAACCCGGCGGCGAGGCCGGCCAGCCCGCCGGTGGTGGCGACGAAGAACCGCGTCCATCCGTAGAGGAAGCCCCAGACGCGCCCGTAGGCCTCGCGAATGAACACGTACTCGCCGCCGGCCTCCGGCATCATCGCCGCCAGCTCGGCGTAGGTCAACGCGCCCGCCAGGCTGAGCAGCCCGCCGACGACCCACACCAGGATCACGCCGATCGGCGTGCCGACGTTGCACGTCATGACGCGCGCCTTGAGGAAGACGCCCGTCCCGATGACGTCGCCGACGACCATCGCGGTCGCCGCCAGCAGGCCGAGGCCGCGGACCAGCGCGCCGGCCGTCACCGGCGTGCGGTCTCGCTGACGTCCGCGATCCCGACGTCGATGAACTGCCCGCCGCGCACCTGGTGGGCGTGCACCGCGATGGTGTTCTTCCCGGCGCGGAGCGCGGCGCGCACGTCGCCGGCCAGCGGCACGTACTGGAATCCGCCGTTCGCCCCCGGCAGCTTCGCCGCGAGCACGCCGTTGACGTAGACCTCGGCGTCGTCGTCATGGAACACGCGGAGGTATGGCGCGGCCGCGGGTGACGCCGGCAGATCGATCGTGCGGCGCAGCCAGATGTCCGCCGTCTTCCATTCCGTCCCGACCTTCGCGAACCGCGTGTCGAGCGCGCCGAAACCCGCCGCGCCGCTCTGCCAGGACGAGTCGTCGAACGGCGGCTGGAACCAGTCGGCCGCAGGCGCCGTCGTCGTGTAGCGCCAGGTCTGCGGCTGCCGATCGGATGCCGGCACGAGATGCGTGATCTTCGGTGGAACCTCGAACAGCCGGCGGTTCGCGGCGACCGACTCCGGCGAGAGTTTCGTGACGGCGCGGTCGTAGGTCATCACGCCGTTCACTTCGACCTCGACGTCGGTGGTCTGCGTGTAGATCGCGCCGGCCAGCCCGTCGCCTGCGTGCAGTCTCAATTGCGCCAGCAGATCCTGATAGGCCTTGTTGAGATCCTCGAGCGAGGTGAAGCTGCGATAGCCCCAGTTGCCGCGATCGAGCCAGGTATGCCCTTCGATCGGCAGGCCGAGGCCGCCGAACTCGCCGAGCAGGGCCGCGCGGACCGATTCGACCGGCGGCATCGACGGGCCCGGGTACGCGTGCAGATCGACGACGTCGCCGACGCGCATGTCGGTCCAGCCGCTGGTGTTGTTGACCAGGCGTGTGGGATCGTGCCCCTTCAGCCACGCCACGTGACGCTCGGTCGCGTGCTGCCCCCAGCCTTCGTTGAACGGCACCCACATGATGATCGACGGATGGTTGCGCAGCGCGTCGACGACGCGCTGCAGTTCGTCCGCGAACTCCTGCTCCGCCTCGGGCCCCTTGTTGTCGGCGCTCGGCATGTCCTGCCAGACCAGCATGCCGAGCCGATCGGCGTGGTAGTACCAGCGATCGGGCTCCACCTTGACGTGCTTGCGAATGAGGTTGAAGCCGAGCTCTCTGGTCTTCTCGATATCGGAGGCGAGCGCCTTGTCGGTCGGCGCGGTGTAGAGGCCGTCGGGCCACCAGCCCTGATCGAGGAGCCCGAGCTGGAAGAGCGGCTCGCCGTTGAGGAAGAGCCGCCGCACACCCTTCGCGTCGGCGCGCACGGCGACCGACCGCATGCCGAAATAGCTGCCGACCTCGTCCCCCGAGTTCAGCGAGACATGCAAGGTGTAGAGGAACGGATCGGACGGCGACCACTTGTGCACGTTCGGCAGCGCGATCGTGGTTGGACTGAGGGAGCCGATGTTGTTGCCCCCGGCGCGGGCGACCTCGCGGCCCGACTCGCGCACGACGATGCGGTACGGCGTCTCGACGCCGGTGCGGCCGCCGCTCGTGGCCACCGTCACGCGGACTCGCTGATTGTCGAGGTCCGGCTCGATCTTGAGCGCGCTCACGTACTGCGCCGGCACCGACTCCAGCCACACCGTCTGCCAGATGCCGGTCACCGCCGTGTACCAGATGCCGCGCGGCCGCCGTACCTGCTTCCCTCGCGGCTGCTGGCCGTCGTCGGTCGCATCGCGCACCGCGACGACCAGCTCCTGATCGCCGCTCGGTCGCAGCTGATCGGTGATGTCGAGGGTGAACGGATCGTATCCGCCCCTGTGCTCTCCCACTCTCGTCCCGTTGACATAGACGACGGCTTCCCAGTCCACCGCGCCGAAATTCAGCAGCAGATGGCCGCCAGGTCCGCGGTTCGGGGCGGTGAAGGTCCGCCGGTACCACAGCCGCTGCTGCGGCGCGACCCACACACCGGCTCCGCTCAGTTGCGACTCGATGGGGAACGGGACCAGGATGCGGCCGGTGAACGACGAAGGAGGCTCCGCATCGGAGACGGTGATCGCGTAGTCCCACGTGCCATTGAGGTTCGTCCATTGCGTACGTTCGAGCTGCGGCCGCGGATACTCCGGCCAGACCCGATCGGGGCTGACGTCGGCGGCCCAGCGCGTCTGCAGGCGGGTGGCCGGCAGCGGCGTGGGCGGCGGCGCCTGCGCCGCCTGTGCCAGCGCGAGCAGCGATAGGATGAGCAAAAACATGGCGCTCATCATAGGCTGAGCCGATGGCCCTGTATCTCGGATTCGACTCCAGCACCCAGAGCCTGACGGCGACCGTGATCGAGGTCCGCGGCACGGCGCGGCGGATCCTCTTCGAGCACGCGCTCGAGTTCGACTCGGCGTTTCCCGAATACCACACGGTCCGCGGCGTGCTGTCGCCGCGGCCCGGCACGGTGACCGCGCCGCCGGGCCTGTGGGCGGCGGCGCTCGATCGGATGATGGGCGTGATCGCCGCGCAGGGGCTCGACGTCACGCGGATCCGCGCGATTTCCGGCGCCGGCCAGCAGCACGGCAGCGTCTACCTGATGGCCGGGGCCGAGCGGACGCTCGGCGAGCTCGATCCCCGCGAGCCGCTCGCGCCGCAGATCGAGCCGCTGCTCGCGCGTCCCGTCTCGCCCGTGTGGCTCGACTGCAGCACCACCGCCGAGTGCCGCGCGCTCGCGTCCGCGGTCGGCGGCGACATGGCGCTGGCGCAGCTCACCGGGTCACGCGCCTACGAGCGATTCACGGGCGCGCAGATCCGCAAGTTCGCCGCCGAGGAACCGGTCGCCTACGCCAACACCGATCGCATTCATCTGGTGAGCTCGTTCATGGCGTCGCTGCTGGCGGGACGCCACGCACCGATCGAGCCCGGGGACGGCGCCGGCATGAACCTGATGGACCTGGCGCGCCACGAGTGGGCGGCGCCCGCGCTCGACGCGACGGCCCCCGATCTCGAGCGGCGGCTGCCGCCGATCCGCGAGTCGTGGAGCGTCGCCGGGGAGCTCTCGCCCTACTGGCAGCGCCGCTACGGCTTCGGCCCCGCGCGCGTCATCGCGTGGACGGGCGACAACCCCTCGTCGCTGATCGGCCTCGGCCTGATCGAGCCCGGCGACCTGGCGATCTCGCTCGGCACGAGCGACACCGTCTTCGGGGCGATCGCGCGTGCCGCGCACGATCCGTCCGGCTCGGGCCACGTCTTCGGCTCCCCCGCCGGCGGCTACATGGCGCTCACCTGCTTCGCCAACGGATCGCTGGCGCGCGAGCGGGTGCGCGACGAGTACGGGCTGGACTGGGACGGGTTCTCGGCGGCGCTGCGCGACACGCCGCCAGGCAATGGCGGCGGCATGATGCTGCCGTGGTTCGTGCCGGAGATCACGCCGTTCGTGCCGAGCCCGCAGGTCCACCGGCTCCGTCTCGACCCGTCTGATGCCGCGCGCAACGTGCGCGCGATCGTCGAGGCGCAGGCGATGGCGATGCGCCTGCACTCACGCTGGATCGCGCCGCGCGTCTCGACGCTGCGCGCCACCGGCGGCGCCGCCTCGAACCGCGACGTCCTCCAGGTGGTCGCCGATGTCTTCGCCGCCGAGGTCGTGCGCATCGCGCCGGCCAACGCCGCGTCGCTGGGGTCGGCGATCCGCGCGTATCACGCCGAGCGTCTCGCGGAAGGGGATCCGGTTAGCTGGCGCGACGCCACGGCCGGGTTCACGGATGCGGATCAGTCGTCGCGCGTGACGCCGACGCCGGCCGCGGTCGGCGTCTACGCGTCACTGTTGTCGCAATACGAAGCGTTCGAGGCCAGCCACAGATGAACGTCGCAGAGGAACGCCACAGATAAACACAGATAAACACAGATAAACCTGATCTCTTCTGATCAGTGTTTGTCCGTGTTTGTCTGTGGCCTTTATCCGTGGCGTTCATCGATGGCCGTTTTTCCGCGGGAAGCGGTCAACGATTGATGTGCTCGTCGCGGCGGCGGCCGTTCACGGTGACGTTGGTCAGCGTCAAATCGCGGACGCCTTCGAGGACGTCGGGCTCGGCGACGCCGTCGAAGCGGCAGTCGGCCACACGCACGTTGCTGATCGGCGACTCGGCGAATCCCTTCAGCAGCAGCGCGTACTTGCTCTTGCGGCTGGTGACGTTGCGCACGTCCACGTCGCGCAGGATCGGCGCGTAGGCGCCGTTGCGTCCCTCTTCGTAATAGAAGTCGGCGGCGACGATCGCTTCGGCCACCTCGCCGACGGTGACGTCGCGCATGGCGATGCGCTCGACCAGCCCGCCGCGCGCGGCGTTGTTCTTGAACCGCAGCACGCGATCGAGGCGCGGGCTGTCCATGCGGCACTTCTCCGCGAAGATGTTCCGCGCGCCGCCGGAGATTTCGCTGCCGATGACGACGCCGCCGTGCCCGTCGCGCATGTCGCAGTCGCGGATGACGACGTTCTCGATCGGCGTGTGCAGCCGCCGCCCGTCGTCGTTGCGGCCGGACTTGAGCGCGATGCAGTCGTCGCCGGTGTCGAACGTGCACTTCTCGATCAGCACGTCGCGGCACGACTCGGGGTCGCAGCCGTCGTTGTTGGGGCCGTGGCTGTTGATCTTGACGCCGCGGACGATCACGTTGCGGCAGAGCACCGGGTGCAGCTCCCACATCGGCGAGTTGACCACGGTCACGTCCTCGATGAGGACGTTCTCGCAGCGGTACGGCTGGACGAAGTTGGGCCGCAGCCGCGACGTGCCGTCGCCGAACACACGCTTCTCCGGCGGCACGCCGTCGGTGGCCATCTGGATCAGCCTGGTCCGCGACGGCGCCTGGCCGGTGCGCCACGACCACCACTGCTGCGCGCTGGCCTGGCCGTCGAGCGTGCCGCGCCCGGTGATCGCCACGTTGCGCTCGTCGAGGGCGTAGACGAAGGGCGAGTAGTTCATCAACTCGACCCCCTCGAACCGCGTCAGCACCAGCGGCAGGTAGGCCTCGGCCTCGGGACGGAACGCGATCGTCGCGCCCTCGGAGAGGTGCAGGTTGACGTTGGAGCGCAGCCGGATCGCGCCGGTCAGGAACCTGCCGGCTGGGACGACGACCCGGCCGCCGCCGGCGTCGTGGCACGCGTCGATCGCGGCGCGGAACGCGCCCGAGCAGTCGGCCGCGCCGTCCCCCTTCGCGCCGTGGCGCAGCAGATCGACGTCACGCGCGGGGAACTCGGGCGGCTTGACGCGCGCGAGGATCTGCGACGCCGTGGCCCAGAGATCGTCCTGGAGGGCCTCGACCCACGCGGCGAACGCCGCCGGGACGAGCGCGCTCTGCACGAGAAAGTCGCGTCGGTGCATGCGGCCGGCATCCTAGCGTACGGTTGCGATCGCGTCGAACCAGTAATAAGCTGGCCCGACCCCTCATGCTGAACGATACGCTCTACCGTGTCCGGCGCATCGACGGGCTGCAGAACCTGCAGCGCCGCGGCGATCGCGGCGCCAAGGAACTCACGAGCTCGCGCCTCCGCCTGGCGGCGGGCGCCACCCACAAGTACCACATCGCGGCTGAAGAGACCGTGCTGGTGCTGCAGGAGGGGCGCGGCACGTTCGCCACGCCGGAAGGGACGTGGAAGCTCGAGCGCACGAACGTGTTCGACCAGCGCGCCAGCGTCGTCTACGTGCCGCCCGGCGTGAACCTCACCGTCACCGCGGAAACGCCGCTCGAGGCGATCCTCTTTTCGACGCCGGCTCCGGCCGGCGGGCATGCCGCCGCGATCGGCCCGGATGCCATCGAGGTGAATTCGCGCGGCCGCGGCAACTACACGCGGGAAGTCCACAACCTGCTCGTCACCGACCCGCACGCGAAGCGGCTGATGGTCGGTGAAACGTTCAATCCGCCAGGCAACTGGAGCAGCTATCCGCCGCACAAGCACGACGGCCGCGACGGCGAGCCGGTGCTCGAGGAGGTCTACTACTACCGCGTCTCGCCGCCGCAGGGCTTCGGCCAGCAGATGCTCTACACGTCCGACGGCGAATGCACGACGCACACCGTCCGCGACGGCGACGCGGTGCTCCTCCCGTACGGCTATCACCCGGTCTCGTCGCCGCCCGGCTACACCCTCTACTACTTGTGGGCCATGGCCGGTGGGGAGCGCCGCCTCGCCCTGCACGAGGATCCCGCTCACGTCTGGATCCATCAGAGTTGACAGCCTCGGGCCGCGGGCAGAGGGCCTCGGGATAGGCAAAGGCAGAGGGCAAAGGGCCGAGGGCCTGGGGATAGGGCCAAGGGAAAGGGCAAAGGGCCGCGGAAAGGGCATGGGCCTCGGGATAGGGCCGGGAAGATGACATCAGTCAAGGAAGACGCGCGGCAGGCGGTCGTCCAGAAGATCCAGGCGCTCGGCGTCGTCGCCGTCATCCGGATGAAGGATGCCGGCAAGCTGCGTGAGGTGGTGGACGCGATCGCGGCAGGGGGCGTGCGCGCGATCGAAGTGACGATGACGGTGCCCGACGCGATCTCGCTCATCGCCAGGCTGGCGCCGTCGTTGCCGGCCGACATCCTGCTCGGCGCCGGCACGGTGACCGATGCCGCCACCGCCCGCGCGGTGATCGACGCCGGCGCGCAGTACGTCGTCAGCCCGGTCTTCCGCCGCGAGGTCATCGCCGCCTGTCACGAGCGCGGCGTCGCCGCGGCGCCGGGCTGCTTCACCCCGACCGAGATCCTCGACGCGCACGACGCCGGCGCCGACATCGTCAAGGTGTTCCCCGCCACCGCGCTCGGGCCGCAGTTCATCAAGGACGTCCGCGCGCCGCTGCCGCAGGTGCGGCTGATGCCGACCGGCGGCGTGACGCTCGACAACGCCGGGGAGTGGATCCGCGCCGGAGCCGTGGCGGTCGGCGTGGGGTCCGCGCTGGTGGACACGCGGGCGATCGAAGACGGCCGCCTCGACGTGCTCACGGCGAACGCGCGGCGCATCGTGGCCAGCGTCGCGTCGGCGCGGTGACGGCGATCATGCCCCAGCGCGTCGTCACCTTCGGCGAAATCATGCTGCGCCTGAGCCCGCCCGGGTTCGAACGCTTCTTCCAGTCGCCCGTGCTCGGCGCGACGTTCGGCGGCGGCGAGGCGAACGTCGCCGTCAGCCTGGCGCAGTTCGGCCTCGACAGCCACTACGTCACGCGGCTGCCCACGCACGCGATCGGCGACGCCGCGGTGCGCGCGCTGCGCGCCGAAGGGGTCGACACGCGGCACATCATCCGCGGCGGGAGCCGCGTCGGGATCTACTTCGCCGAGACCGGCGCCAGCCAGCGCGCGTCCACGGTCATCTACGACCGCGCGCACTCGGCGATCAGCGAGATGGCCGCCGACGCCGTCGACTGGAGCGCGGTGATGCAGGGGGCGGCGTGGTTTCACGTCACCGGCATCACCCCCGCGCTCGGCGAGAAGGCCGCCGCCGCCACGAAGGCCGCCGTCGAGGCGGCGAAGCGCGCCGGCGCGAAGGTCAGCGTCGATCTGAACTACCGCAAGAAGCTCTGGACCGAGGCGCAGGCGCAGGCGGTGATGCGGCCGCTGATGCGCGACGTGGATGTGGTCATCGCCAACGAAGAAGACCTGCAGGCGGTACTCGGGGTCGGCGTGAAGGACACCGACGTCACGAGCGGCGCCCTGAACGTGGACGCCTACCGCGACGCCGCCGCATCGGTGACCTCGTCACTCGGTCCGGCCATGGTCGCGATCACGCTGCGCGAGAGCCTGTCGGCGAGCGACAACGGCTGGAGCGGAATCCTCTGGGACAGCGCGTCCGGCACGCTGCACCAGAGCCAGCGCTACGCCGTCCGTCTCGTCGATCGCATCGGCGGCGGCGACAGCTTCGCCGCCGGCCTGATCTACGGCCTGCTCACCGGCCGCGGCCACGCCGCCGCGCTGCGCTTCGCCGTCGCCGCGAGCGCGCTGAAGCAGACCGTCCCCGGCGACTTCAACCGCGTCACCGTCGCTGAAGTCGATGCGCTCGCCAAGGGAGACGCCTCCGGCAGAGTGCAGCGGTAACCACTTGCGCGGGTGCACAAGAAGGCCACAGATAAACACGGATAAACACAGATTCTTATCCGTGTTCTTCTGTGTTCATCTGTGGCTTTCAGTCTTTATCCGTGGCCTTCTATCTGACGAAGACATTCGGCATCAGCGCCAGTGGCTCGCCGCGGCGGAAGACCTGCAGCGGCGCGGCCAGGGCCTGCATCACTCGCGGATTGCCGATCCCGAGCAGCGACGTGAGCGTCGACGTGCGGTCGGTGCCGAAGGGATCGCGGAAGATCTCGTAGAAGGACTTCTTCGGCGGGTAGATCACCAGTTCCACCTCGCTGTCCTGCGGGATCTTGGCGCGCTGCTTGGCGATCGCGACGGCGCGGTCGAGGCCGCCGAGCTCGTCGACCAGCCCGAGCTGCTTCGCCTGGCGGCCGGTCCAGACGCGCCCCTGGGCGATCGCGTCGATCTTCTCCGGCGTCGTGTTGCGCCCCTGCGCCGCCTTCTCGACGAACGTGTCGTAGGTGGCCTGCATGTTCTCGGCGACGCGCGCGCGTTCCTCGGGTGAGAACGGCCGCACCGGCGAGTACATCTGCGCGTACTTCCCCTGCGACACCCCTTCCATGTTGAGGCCGAGCTTCTTCAGCGTGCCGTCGATCACGAACTTGGTGATGACCACGCCGATCGAGCCGGTCAGCGTCGAGGGCTCGGCGACGATGGCGTGCGCCGGCATCGCAATGTAGTAGCCGCCGGACGCCGCGACGTCAGACATCGAGGCAATCACCGGCTTCTGGTTCTTGGTCAGCATCACCTCGCGCCAGATGACGTCGGAGGCGATCGCCGATCCGCCCGGGCTGTCGATGCGCAGCACGATCGCCTTGACGGCGCTGTCGGCGCGCGCCTTGCGCAGGTAGTCGACGAGCGTCTCGGAGCCGACGACGTTGCCCGAGGGGGAGTCGTAGTTGCTCTTGCCGGAGGCGATGATGCCGGCGGCGTAGAGCACCGCGATCTTGGGGCCGCGGTTCAGGCCAAGGCTGGTCGGGCTCACCTGGCGGTACTCGTTCATGTCGGTGTACTTGATCTTGCCGGTGCCCAGCTTGACCTTGTCGTCGAGCTCGTCCTCGTAGGCCAGGTCGTCGATCAGCCCCGCCTTCAGCGCCTCCTCGGGCAGGAACGGGCCGTGGTCGATCAGCGACTTCACCTCCGCCTCGCTCTTGTGCCGTCCGTCGGCGATGCCGCGCACGAGCTGCTGGTAGAGATCGGTGTTGAGCGACTCGGCCATCTCGCGATGCGCCGGCGTGTAGGTATGCTCGGTGAGCGTGTTGGACGCGGTCTTGTACTCGCCGATGTGGAGCGCGTCGGGATAGGCGCCGATCTTGTCGAGCATGCCGCGCAGGAACAGCTCGTAGCTGGCCATGCCGGTCAGGTCGAGCGAGGCGGTCGGCATCAGGAAGACCTTGTCGCAGGCGCTCGCCAGGTAGAACTCCTGCTCGCCGCCGAATTCGAGGTAGGCGATGGCCGGCTTGCCCGAGCGGCGGAAGTCGGCGACGGCGTCGCGCACTTCCTGCACCTTGCCCCACAGCGCCCCGGCGCCGGCCGGCTTGATCACCAGGCTGCTGATGCGCCGGTCGGTCTTCGCCTTGCGGATCATCTCCACCACGCCGCGCACGGTGGGCGCCGCCTCGATGAACTGCCCGAGCACGCCGCCGGGCTCCATTTCGCTGAGATCACCGCCGATGCGAAGCACGAGGGTCGAGTTCGACGCCACGTCAGGCTCGCGGCCGACGGCGCTGGCCAGCAGCAGCAGCCCGATGGCGGAGATCGACACCGCGAGGACGAGGAGGAGAACGACGAGCCAGACGCCGCGCCTTACAGCCATCCTTCAAGTGTACGCGAAAGAGCGCGGGCCGGAGGCGCAGCGGGACGGCAGAGCTCCGGCGCAGCCGCGGCTCGGCCGCGGCGGAATCACTCCGACTGGATCGGATGTTCCTTGATGTCGGCGGGCTCGGTATCGGGCAGCTGCTGCAGCAGGCGGCCGCACGCGTTCCAGCGCAGCACGGCGTCGTCGTTGTGCGCCGGGCGGATGGTCTGCGCGCGCTCGAAGAAGGTCATCGCCTCGCGCAGCCAGCCGCTGGCGGCAGTGCCGGCGGCGAACGCGTCGCGCTGCAGGACCGCCTTGGCGCGGCGCTCGCGGATGATGCCGGCATAGTAGTTGCGGTCGTAGTCGTCGGTGAGCCGGTCCACGAGATCGGCGGCGCGCGCCGCGGCGTTGCGCGCCGAGGACGTCTCATCGCGGAACTGGTCGGTCAGGGCCAGCAGCAGCATCACCAGCGCGTCCTGGTTGACCGGATCGATCTGCAGCACGTCGAGACAGATGCTCTCGGCCTCGCCGGGCTCGTTCAGCAGGCGATAGCGTTCGGCCTTGGTCAGCGCGGCTGGAATCGCGTCCCTGGAGATTGGCTTGGGCTCGAACATCGGGCGGATTATATCCCCGGACGCTGGCGTCGCGCGCCGATGCCGAACTGATCGCCGGTGCGGACGACGCGCGCGCCGTCGAACACGACTTCGACGACCTTCTCGCTTTGCACCATGCGCTGATGCTCGTCGGTGAGCGTCGCGACGATCTTCTTCGTCCGCGCGTCGACGATCTCGCCGGTCGACGGCCACGCGTGCTTCCCGTCGAGACTGAACGTGATCCAGCCCGGCTGATCGCGGACCTTGATCGTCGCGATCTGCTTCGGTGCGTCGGCCGTCATGTCGAACACGTGCACGACGCTGTTGTGGCCGTCCGAGAGCCACAGCTCCTTCTCGTCGGGCGAGAGCGCGATCCCGTGGCTCGGGCACCCGTGGCGCTTGACGTCGCCTTTCCGGTAACCCTGCACCTCGACGTGCTGCAGGACCTTGCCGGTCTTCAGATCGCCGACCTCGAAGCCGAGCAGATCGTTGACGTTGACGTAGACACGCGTCTGCGAGCCGTTGATCGTGAACGGACGGATGACGTTGGCGAACGGGCCGATTTGCTCGACGACGGTGTGCGTCGCCGGATCGGCGACGTCGAGCATCCGGGACTTGAGCCCGGCGAGGTAGACCCGCCTCCCGTCAGGGCCGTAGATGGTGTTGTGCGCGCCCGAGTGCGTGACGACGGCCGCGCGAATGTCGCCGGTCGTGCCGTCGACGACGGTCCACTGCGGCCCCTCGAGGGTCGGCACGTAGAGCGTCTTGCCGTCGGGCGAGATCGCCAGGCGATCGGCGCCGCCCGGCATCTCCTTGTCCCAGAGCTTCTTGTCCGTCGCCAGATCGAAGGCCATCAGGCGGCGGATGGTGGTGACGTAGAGCCGGCCGGTCGCCGCGCTCGCGACGATGCCCTTCACGTTCTCGGGCTCGGCGCCGGCGGGCACGTCCTGCGACGGGATCCGCCGCACGAACTTGTACCCGGCGTCGATGTCGTAGACGATCACGCCGACGCCCCCGTACTCGACGTAGTTGCGGATGCCCGGCTCGGCGACGTAGAGGTAATGGTGCGGGGCGGCCGCCCGCGGCGCGGCGAACGCGGCCGCGACGATCGACGACAGCAGGATCAGCGCAGCGTTGCGTCGCATGGCGAAGCACCTTACCATCATCCGCTCATGCTGCGCACCAGCCTCGCGCTCGCGGTTGCGCTTCTCGTGGCCGTCAGCCACGCCGCGGTCCAGCCGCCGCCGTCCCGTCCCAACATCCTGCTCATCCAGGCCGACGATCTCGGCTACGGCGATCTCAGTTCCTACGGGCAGGCACACTTCCGGACGCCGTCGCTCGACGCTCTCGCGGCAGCCGGCATCCGGTTCACGCAGTACTACGCCGGCAGCACGGTCTGCGCGCCGTCACGGACCGCGTTGATGACGGGGCTCCACACCGGCCATGCCTGGATCCGCGGCAACGGCGAATTCCCGCTGCGCGACGAGGACGTGACCGTCGCGATGGCGCTGCGCGAGTCCGGCTACCGCACCGCGGTCGTCGGCAAGTGGGGCCTCGGCAAGCCGGGCACGGGCGGCGATCCCAACCGGAAGGGCTTCGAGTACGCGTTCGGCTTCCTCGACCATCGCCACGCGCACCGGCAGTTCACCGATCACCTCTACAAGAACGGCGAGCGCTACGCCACGGACGTCGATCACGACTACGTCAACGATCTCTTCACGAAGGAAGCGCTCGGCTTCATCGCGACGACCGACGCACGCCCGTTCTTCCTGTATCTCAATTACACCGTCCCTCATGCCGAATTGCGCGTGCCGGAAGACTCGCTGGCGCCGTTGCGCGGGACGTTCCCCGAGACGCCGTTCGTCAACGCGGCCGCGGACGCGAAGCCGACCGGGCCTGATGACATCTCGCTCGGCTATCGTTCGCAGGACACGCCGAAGGCGGCCTTCGCCGCGATGATCGTGCGGATGGATCGCGACATCGGCACGATCGTGGATCGGCTGCGCACGCTCGGGATCGAGCGCCGGACGCTGGTGATGTTCGTGAGCGACAACGGCCCGCACCAGGAAGGCGGCGCCGCGCCCGCGTACTTCAAGAGCTCGGGCGGGCTGCGGGGGATCAAGCGCGACCTGTACGAAGGGGGCATCCGCGTCCCGTTCATCGCGAGCTGGCCGGGAACGATTCCGGCGGGTCGCGTCAGCGCGCAGCCATGGGCGCACTGGGACATGTTCCCGACGCTGGCCGAGATTGCCGGCGCGAAGACGCCGCCGGGCCTCGACGGCAGGTCGATGCTCCGCGCCCTGCGCGGACAGGCGCAGCCGTCGCACGACCCGTTCTACTGGGAATTCCACGAGCGCGGCTTCCAGCAGGCGGCGCGAATGGGCCGATGGAAGGGCGTGCGCCTGGCGAAGGACGCACCGCTCGAGGTCTACGATCTCGAGAGCGATCCGCGCGAGACCACCGACGTCGCGCCGGCGCACCGGGACGTCGCCAGGAGAATGGACGCCTATCTGAAAGCGGCGCGCACGGAGAGCGCGCTGTTTCCGATCAAGTAGTCATCGCGCCCGGCAGGTGAAGTTCGCGGCGTCGTCGGTGCTGCCCGACCCCTTGTAGATCGCGGCCTGCGGATACATGCAGAGCGGCCGCGTCCGCGGCGTCGGGCCGCGCTTGGTCGCGATCAGCTGCGACGGCGCCTGTCCCTTCTCCACCCACTCCGTCATCGCCGTGAGCCGGTCGAACTGATCGGGGCCGGGCCCGCCGGCGCAGTGCAGCACGCCGGGCAGCATGAACAACCGCACGTCGCCCGCGGCGGAGGCATCCTTGGCGATGACGCTCTCGTAGTAGCGGATGGTCGCGAGCGGGTTGAGCGCCGGATCGGCCCAGCCGTGCCACAGCAGGAGCTTGCCGCCGTGCGCGCGGAACGCCGAGAGGTCGGGGTTGTCGGCGTCCATGAACGTCGCCACCAGCCGCGTGTCGCGCCGCCAGGACGCGGCGATGTCATAGCCGCGGTAGCTCCAGTTCGGGTCCGCGAAGACGAAGTTCCGGAAGAACTGCGTACCGAAGCCCCACGCGAGATTCGGCACGCCGGCCGTGCGCGGGTTGACGCCGGTGACCCAGGCGTCCCAGCTGCCCGGCTCTCCTTCGCCGCCGACCGGCTGCCCCTCGTAGATGACGGCGCCGCTCGTGTCGCGGACCGGCGAGTACACTTTTCCGATCGCCTCGCGCTGGGCATCCGTGAGGCAGTCCGCCGCGGCCGCGCCGTCGCAGCGCTTGACGCTCTTCAGATCGAAATGGCAGACGCGGGGATCGTCGATGAGGCCGTCGGCGACGCCGTCCTTCGCGTCGCACGCGTCGAGGGCGGCGCGCTGTACGAGCTTCAGGTTGTCAGGCGTCACGAGCGGCGCGGTAATCGACGCCGGGTCCGGGAACGCCGCCTGCGCGTTCTTGATCGCGGCAGACAGCGCCCGCGTCCAGTCGTAGACCGGCGCGCCGGAGATCACGCCGTCGAAGTCGGCGGGAAAGCGCTGCGCCTCCATCAGCCCCTGCCGTCCGCCGGTCGAACAGCCGTCGAAGTAGCTGCGCTCGGCGTCATGCCCGTAGTACTGGCGCACAATCGCCTTCGCGGTCTCGGCGGTGCGGTGCGTCGCCAGGTACCCGAAGTTGATCTGCCGCTCGAGATTGTTGAGGGCCCAGCGCGCGTCGGTGCCGCTGCTGCGATGCCCCGTGTCGGTGGCCGTCACGGCGAAGCCGCGATCGAGGCCCGCACCGGGTCCGGGGACGTCGCCGACGAACCCGCCGCCGCCGCTCATGAGGAAGCGGCCGTTCCACGTCTCGGGCAGCCAGACCGCGAACCCGATCTCGCTGCCGATCGTGCCGGTGACCTTGCAGTGCGCTACGTGGACGGGTCCGGGCGCCGTCGCATCGACCGCGGCCACGAACTGCGCCGCGGCGATTTTCGTGTCCGGCAGCCGCCACGACGCGACCGCGGCGCAGCGCGACTCCGGTGTCTGGACTACGAGTGCGGCGAGAGCCAGCAGCAGCACCATGTGGCCCTCCTCATCCTGTGATGATCTTGAACAGCCTGGTGACGGGATCGTAGAAGCGATCCACCACCCGCTCCTTGAGCGGAATGATCGCGTTCTCGGTGATCGTGATGTGCTCGGGGCACACCTTCGTGCAGCAGCGGGTGATGTTGCAGTAGCCGACGCCGTGCTGCTCGCGCAGCGCCGGCACGCGGTCGGCGGTGTCGAGCGGGTGCATCTCCAGCGCGGCCGCGTAGGTCAGGAACCGCGGCCCGATGAACTGCTCGTGCATCTTGTGGTCGCGCAGGATGTGGCAGACGTCCTGGCACAGGAAGCACTCGATGCACTTGCGGAACTCCTGCACCCGATCCACGTCGCGCTGCTGCATGCGCCAGGTGCCGTCGGGGGCGTCGGGCTTGCGCGGCGTGAACGGCACGATCCCCTGCTTGACGCGGTAGTTCCACGACACGTCGGTGACCAGGTCCTTGATCGGCGGGAACGCGCGCATCGGTTCGACGGTGACCGGCTCGAACAGGTTCAGCGTGTTCAGCCGCGTCATGCACATCAGCCGCGGATTGCCGTTGATCTCGGCCGAGCAGGAGCCGCACTTGCCGGCCTTGCAGTTCCACCGCACCGCGAGGTCGTTGGCCTGCGTCGCCTGGATCTGGTGGATCGCGTCGAGCACGACCATGCCCGGCACGACGTCCACGGTGTAATCGCTGAAGTGCCCGTCGGCAGCGTCACTGCGCCAGACCTTGAACGCCGCTTTAGTCATGATTTCTGTTCCTCGATGATCTGCTTCAGCTCCGGCGGCATCGGCGGCAGCGGCACGCGCCGCACCTCCATCGAGCCGTCGGGCTTGCGCCGCGTCACGATGTTGAACGTGGCGTACTCCGCGATCTTGTCGGGAAAGTCCTCGCGGAAATGTCCGCCGCGGCTCTCCTTGCGCTCGATCGCGGAGCGCGCGATCGCCTCCGACACGGTGAGCAGGTTCTCCAGGTCGATCGCCGTGTGCCACCCCGGGTTGTATTCGCGATGGCCGGTCACGCCGGCGCGCCCGGCGCGCTCGGCCAGCTTCGCCAGTTCCCCCAGCGCCTGCTGCATCTCGGCCTCGGTGCGGACGATGCCGACGAGGTTCTGCATCATGTCCTGCAGCTCGGTCTGGATCGTGTAGGGGTTCTCGGTGCGCCCCTGGCGATCGAACGGCGCCAGCGCCTCTTCGGCCGCTCGCTGCACGGCCGCGCCGTCGATCGGTCCGCGGCGGTTGCCGCGCGCGAAGACGGCCGCATGTTCGCCGGCGCGCTTCCCGAAGACGAGCAGGTCGGAGAGCGAGTTGCCGCCGAGCCGGTTGGCGCCGTTGATCCCGGCGGCGCACTCGCCGGCGGCGAACAGCCCCGGGAGCGAGGACATCTGCGTGTCCGAGTCCACCCGGATCCCGCCCATGATGTAGTGCGTCGTCGGGCCGACTTCCATCGGCTCCTTCGTGATGTCGATGTCGCCGAGCTCCTTGAACTGGTGATACATGCTCGGCAGCTTGCGCTTGATGTGCGCCTCGGCGCCCGACAGCTTCTTCTTGATCCACGCGATGTCGAGGAAGACGCCGCCGTGCGGGCTGCCGCGCCCGGCTTTCACTTCGCGCATGATGCAGCGCGCGACGTGGTCGCGGGTCAGCAGCTCCGGCGGACGCCGGGCGTTCTTGTCCCCCTGGGTGTAGCGCCAGCCTTCTTCCTCGTTGTCGGCGGTCTGGTTGCGGTACGGCTCGGGGATGTCGTCGAACATGAAGCGGCGCCCCTCGCGATTGAGCAGGATGCCGCCTTCGCCGCGGACGCCTTCGGTGACGAGAATGCCCTGGACGCTGGGCGGCCAGATCATGCCGGTGGGATGGAACTGGATGAACTCCATGTCCATCAGCTCGGCGCCGGCGCGGTAGGCCAGCGCGTGGCCGTCGCCGGTGCCTTCCCAGCTGTTGCTGGTGATCTTGTAGGCGCGCCCCGCGCCGCCGGTCGCGAGCACGACCGCCGTCGCGTTGAACACCTTGAAGCGGCCGCGCTCGCGCTCGTAGCCGACCACGCCGTTCACCCGCCCGTCGGCCGACAGCAGGCTGACGATCGTGAACTCCATGTGCACGTCGAGGCCGCGGTGCACTCCCTGGTCCTGCAGCGTGCGTATCAGCTCGAGCCCGGTGCGGTCGCCGACGTGCGCCAGGCGCGGATAGCGATGGCCGCCGAAGTTGCGCTGCAGGATGCGGCCGTCCTTGGTGCGATCGAAGACCGCCCCCCACGCTTCCAGCTCGCGGACGCGGTCGGGCGCCTCCTTCGCGTGCAGCTCCGCCATCCGCCAGTTGTTGACGTACTGGCCGCCGCGCATGGTGTCGGCGAAGTGCACCTTCCAGCTGTCGCGATCGTCGACGTTGGCCAGGGCGGCGGCGACGCCGCCTTCGGCCATGACGGTGTGCGCCTTGCCGAGCAGCGATTTGCAGATCAGGCCGACCTTCACGCCGGCCGCCGACGCTTCGATCGCCGCGCGGAGGCCGGCGCCTCCGGCGCCTATGACGAGGACGTCGTACTCGAACGATTCCATTACTTAGCCCGGGGGGCTTCGCCCCGCCGGATCCCCCTGCACGCTCGCTCGCGGGGGCCCCATGCCCCGCTCCGCTCGCGTGGCTCACTCGCTAGCGCTCGTTCGCACACCGATAGAGGCTGCACCGATTCTCGTTCGAAGATCATGGCGCCTCAGAGAATCCGGTAGTCGGTCCAGATCCCCATCGAGCAGAGGCGGACGTAGATGTCGGCGAAGCCCACGGAGCACAGGCTCAGCCAGGCGAACACCTGGTGCCGCCGGTTCAGCGAGGAGCACGCCGCGTAGCAGCCGGAGCGTAACGCGTTGCCCGACACTTCGTCCTTGCGTCCGCCGACGAGATGCCGCAGCGAGTGGCAGCTGAAGGTGTAGCTGGCCAGCAGGATGGTGTTGATCGTGATCACCAGGCTCCCGACCCCGACGCCGAACCCGTCGGCGAACTGGTACGACTTGATCGCGTCGTAGGTGAGGATCACGATGAACAGCAGGCCGAGATAGAGGAAGTAGCGGTGAATGTTCTGCATGACGAGCGGAAACGACCGCTCACCCCAGTACGACTTGCGCGGCTCGCCCACGGTGCAGCCCGGCGGGTCCGCCCAGAAGGCCTTGTAGTAGGCGCCGCGGTAGTAATAGCAGGTGAAGCGGAAGCCGCCCGGCGCCCAGAGAATCAGCAGCGCCGCCGAGAACGGCAGCGCGCCCGGCCACCATCCCGGCTTCGGCCCGAACCAGGCGTGCGGGCCGTCACCGAAGAGCAGCGGCGAGTAGAACGGCGAGAGGTAGGGTCCGAACTCGTAGTGGTCCCCCTGGAACGCGGCCCAGGTGGCGTAAACGATGAAGGCGGAGAGAGCGAGAAAAACTGCCGCGGGCTGAAACCACCAGTAGTCGCGACGGACCGTTTCACCAAACCTGCGCTGGACGTCGTACACGGGCCACGAAGCTTGTGCCATCAGGCGTCACGATACTTGGCTGTCGCGCTCGATTGCAAGAGGCGCCTCGGCCGGACCGGCGAGCACTTCGCCTCGCGGCGTGAAGCGCGAACCGTGGCACGGGCAGTCCCACGTCTGCTCGACCCGGTTCCACGCGACGTTACACCCCATGTGCGTGCACACCGGCGACAGCAGCGTGACGACGCCCTTGTCGCTGCGGTAGGCCGCCAGCCGCTTGCCGCCGATCTCGACGATCTTGCCTTCGCCGCGCTTCACCGCGCGCAGCGAGCGCGCGTCGGGCCCGACGAACCGATCGCGGATCAGATAGTAGGGATAGTCGAGGTTCTCCTTGAGGTAGTCCCACGTGCCGCCGCGCACCTTGGTGCGCCCTGGATCGAACAGATCGCGCCAGGGGTTGCGCTTCCCCGCCGCCCAGTCGCGCGCCATCATCGCGGCCAGCGTACCGAACGTCATGCCGTTGCCGGCGTAGCCGGTCGCCGCGAACTGGCGGTCGGAGGTCTCGCCGATGAACGGCAGGCCGTCGTTGGTTTCGATCACCTGCCCCGACCAGCGGTGGGTAATCTCGAAGCCGGGAAGGACCCGCTTCGCCGTCGCCTCGAGCGCGCGATAGCACGCCGTCGTGTCTTCGACCTGCCCGGTCTTGTGATCCTCGCCGCCGAAGATCGCGTAGTCGTAATCGCGACGCGGGTCGATCCTCAGGTAATGATACGGATCGGCGGTATCCCAGTAACTCGCTTCCGGCACCGTCCCCTTCGGCAGCCGCCCGCCGAGCGCGTACGACGTATAGAGATAGAGCTTCGTCTGCAACCCGAGCGCGCTGGCGATGTTCGTCTTCCCCATCAGCGGCGTATGCGTGGCGATCACCACCCGCTCGCAGCGGACGGTGTGTTCCCCTGCCGAAATCTCGATCTCCTTCGTATCCTTCGCCTCCTTCGTATCCTTCACTTCGGTATGCTCGAAGAGATGCGAGCCCTCGCCCTCGATCAGCCTGGCCAGCGCCGCGAGATACTTGCGCGGATGAAACTTGGCCTGGCCGCCGTACGCGATCCCCGGCGTGCCGAAGAACGGGACGGCGTCGAGGAACCGCGCCTCGAACCCGAGATCGTCGGCCAGGCGCGCCTCTTCGCGAAGGTGCTGCACCGCGCGCTCGTCGGCGCCGGGCACGGCGTGCTTGTAGCCGTCCACCCACGTCCACTGGCAGTCGATCCCTTCCTGGCGGACGGTGCGATCGATCTGCTCGATGGCGGCGAGGCCGGCATCCCATGCGGCCCACGCGTGATCGCGGCCGAAGTGCTTGACGAGCTCGCTCAGGTCGGCGTCCGTCACGCACGTCACGTGCGCCGTCGTCAGTCCGGAATCGACGCCGCCGCAGCGCCGGCGATCGAGGACCGCGACGCGGTTGCCGGCGCGCTTCAAGAGGTACGCGGCCGTCAGCCCGGTAATCCCGGCGCCGACGATCGCGACGTCAACGGTCACGTCGCGGTCGAGCCGCGGGTATCGCGACACCGACGCCGAATCCTCCCAGTACGACTGCGTCTCGAGCTCTGCCGCTTTCGCCATGCCGCGACCTCCAGCACTTGCGAAATGAGCAAGCCGCCGGCCATCGCCGGGGCCGCGTCCTGATGGCGCGCCTCCGGATCGGCCGAAGCTACTGGCTGGACGCCTTCGCCGTGAAGGGCCTCGGCCGCGCCGCACTGCACGGCCGTCACACGGCGGACGTCGCCATCGTCGGCGGCGGCGTCACCGGCTGTGCCGCGGCGCTGATGTTCGCGCGCGCGGGCGTTCGAGCGATCCTGGTCGAGTCGAAGGAGATCGGGCGCGGCAGCACGGCCGCAAGCACGGCGCTGCTGATGCAGGAGCCCGACACCGACCTCGTCGACCTCGCGCGCCGCTATGGCCCGGCCACGGCGCGCCGGATGTGGCGGTGCAGCCGCGGCGCCGTCGAAAGCATCCGCCGCACGCTGTCTGATTTACATGCACCCGCCGTACACGGTCTGCCTTCGGTCTACTACACCGCCACTCCGCAGGCGACGCGGCGGCTGCGCCGCGAAGTCGAGCTGCGGCGCCGCGCCGGCTTCGCCTGCCGATGGCTCGAGGCGGATCAACTGCGCCGGACCGCCGGGCTCGAGGCGGCCGGCGCGATCCTGACGCCGGGCAACGCGCAGGTCGACCCGTATCGCGCGTGTCTGGCCGTCGCGCGCGGCGCGGAACGCGAGGGGGCGCGCCTCTTCGAGCACTCGAAGGTGCGGTCGATCGAGGCGACCCGCGACGGCGTCACCCTCCGCCTGCGCGGCGGCACCATCCACGCCGGCTGGGCCATCATCGCGACGGGCTACGCGACGCCGGAGTTCGAGCCGCTGCTCGCCCGCTTCCGCATGATGAACACCTACGTCATCGCGACGCCGCGGCTGGATGCGGACACGCGCGCCCGCGTCGGCATCGGCGACGTGATGCTGTGGGACAGCGGCCGCCCCTACCACTACCTCCGCTGGACGCCTGACGGACGGCTGCTGTTCGGCGGCCGCGACGCCCCGTATGTAGCAGGGCCGCGGCGACCGGCGAGACTGCGCCGCGAAGCGCGCCACCTGACTCGCGAACTCGTGAGGCTGTATCCCGCACTGGACGGGATCAGGCCGGAGTACGCATGGGAGGGACTCTTCGCCACGACGCCCGATGGGCTGCCGTACATCGGCGCGCACCCGCGCTACCCGCGACAACTCTTCGCGCTGGGCTACGGCGGCAACGGGATGACGCTTGGTTACTTCGCCGCGCAGGTGCTCGCCAGGATGGTGCAGGGCCGTGCCCGGCCCGACGATGCGCTGTTCGGGTTCGACCGAGGTCGCACGCGGCGGCGCTGAGAGCCGTTCAGTGCCTGAACGCCACGATTGCGCTGATCGCCGCGACCTGGCCGATCCAGAAGACAAACGACCATCGCAGCATTTCGGTTCGCGTCGTCGCGAGCTCCTGCGTCACGTCTCGCCGAAGCGCCGCCAGCTCGGTGGTCAGTCGCGCCTCGCACTTGTCGGTCGCGGCGGCAAGCTTGTCGGTCGCAGCGGCAAGCATTTCTTCACTCCACGTCTTTCGTTCTGCTTCCATGAACTCGATCAATCCGAGAGTGGCACCGTCGCCCAGCGCTGCGCGCAGCACAGCGGGGATCCGCGCGGCCATATTGTGCTCCTAGCTCCTCACTGACGACGACGGTCTCATCGTCGGACGACGAAGTCAAGAGGCGAGGTTACTGTGCCGCGGCCGCGGTGTGGCGCTCGCGCACGAAGCACGCGGCGTGGCCGTCCAGCACCGTGAGCGGCATGCCCCCGGCTTTCAGGATCCAGGCGTGGAACGCCGGCAGGTCGAATGTCGCGCCCTGTTCGCGCGCGGTCCTGTCGCGCAGCTCGTGGAACTTGCGGGCGCCGAGCTTGTACGCGAGCGCCTGGCCGTGATAGTCCGCGGAGTAGCGGAGCGTTTCCGTGTCGATCTGCAGGTCCGATTCGAAGGTGTGCTCGCGCATGTAGGCGATGCCGCGCTCGCGCGACCAGCCGAGCGCGTTCATGCCGGTGTCGAGGACCAGCCGGGTCGAGAGAAACAGGTCCATCGCCAGCCGCCCGGCGCGCGCGTACGGGTCGGAATACATCCCCATCTCGCCGGCCAGGTCCGACGCGTACTCGGCCCATCCCTCGGTAAACGCGGTAAAGAAGTAGTTGCGGCGGTACGGCGGCAGCGCCTCGTTCTCTTCCTGCAGCGCGATCTGGAAATGATGGCCGGGGATGAGCTCGTGGTAGATCGTCGCTTCGGCCATCAGGATCGAACGGCTCTGCGGCTGCGAACCGTTGAAACGATAGTAGCCGCCCGGTTCGCCCGCAGAAGGATCCTGGTAGTAGCCGTAGGTCATCGAGCCTTCGAGCGCGGGATCGAGCCGCCGCACGCCGTAGGGGGCCTTCGGCTTCAGCGGAAAGAACTCCGCCACCTGAGGCTCGATGCGGTGAATCGCCTTCATCATGCGATCCCCGATGTCCTCGGACGAGGCGGCCTTGAAGCGCGAGTCGTTGCGCAGGTAGGCGTGGAAGTCGGCGAGCGATCCGCTGAAGTTCGCCTGGCGCCGCACCTGGTCCAGCTCGTTCTCGAGGCGCGCCACCTCGGACACGCCGATGGCGTGAATCTCCTCGGGCGTCAGCGTCAGCGACGTGTGCGCCTTGATCAAGTACTGGTAGTACTCGCGGCCGCCCGGATACTGGACGAGGCCGACCGACGCCGGTGCTTTGGCGCGATACGGGCCGTCGACGAAAGCCGCGAGGCGTTCGATCGACGGATTCACCACGTCGGCGATGGCGGCGTCGATGCGCTGGAGCGCCGGCTCGCGCGTCTCCGCCGCCAGCGACGCGAGCCGATCGACCTTCGGACGGAACAGGCTCGACGCAGGCGGCGCGGCAAAGCCGCGGAGGTAGGGCAGCACGAGGCGCAGCTCCTCGGCGGGTGCCACGATGCCGCGCGCCATCTGGCTGCGCAGCCGCGCTTCGTAAGACGCCATCACGACGGGAACGCGGTTCAGGGCATCGACGTAGGCGGCGACATCGGCATCGCTCTTCAGCGGCAGCGTCCCGAACGATCCCATGACACCGCGCAGCGGCGACGCGTAGGGCGTGATCGGCACCTGGAACCAGAAGTAGTTCGCCGCCTCTTTCGCGATGTCGGCGTCGCGCTCGAGCATCGCGTAGGTGATCCAGTCGTCGTGCGACAGGCGATCCGGCTGCACGCGATGCAGGCGTACCAGAAACTGATCCGCCCACGCCGAGTCCGCCTTCGCCTGTTCGAAGGTCGGCAGCACGCCGAGTCCGCGGCCGGCGGCCGCCGCGGGACGCGCCGAGTACTCCGTGACCAGCGTCTTGAGCGTCGCCGCATCAGAGGTGGCCGGCTGCGCCAGCAGCGACGGACCGAGCCATGTACACGCGACCGCGATCGCCAGACCGATCGACCGCCGCGTATTCCGCCTTCGCCAAGGCCCCGGCGGACAAGTCAGGACCATTTCTCCTCCCATCCGCCCGCCGGCGTGGCGGACAGGCGCGACAGCGCGAACTGCGGCTCGGGCTGCGCCGTGCCCAGCACCACCGACGCGATGTGCTCGCCGATCGCCGGCCCCATCTTGAAGCCGTGGCCCGACCCGCCGCCGGCGATCCACACGTTGGCGGCCGCGGGATGGCGATCCACGATGAAGTGCGAGTCGGGGCTCGCCTCGTACTGGCACACCTCCGACCCGAGGAGCGGCGCGGCGGCCAGCGCCGGGAAGCGGCGTGCGAGAAAGGCGCGCGCCGCGTCGATGCCCGCCGGCGTCGCGTCGCGCGAGCCGCCGGTCGGATCGAAGATCGGGCCCGACGAATCGTCGGCGACCTTGAAGCCGCGGTTCGCGTTGCCCGGGATGCCGTACATCAGCCGCTCGCCGTAGTCCACCCACACCGGCATCTGCGGATCGAGATAGCGCGTGTCGCCGGGCGCCGTGCCGAAGTAGTAGACCTCCTGGCGCGTCGGCGTCACCCGGCGGCCGATGACGTCGGGAAAGAGCTGGCCGAGCCACGGGCCGCAGGCGAAGACGAAGGCGTCGGCCTCGATCGCGTCGCCCCCCTCGAGCGCGATGCGCCGCACCGGCGTGCCGTCGAAGCGCAGCGGCCCGCGCACCGCCGCCTGGCGATATTCGCCCTTCTCCGCCCCACTCTCAGCAATGAAGCGGAGCAGGACGTGCTCGCACGCGCGCCGCGCATAGAGATAGCCGGCTTCGGGCTCCCACAGCGCGGAGCTGATGCCGTCGAAGGAAATCTGCGGGAATCGTTTTGCCGCCGCCGGCGCGGTCAGCTCCTCGATCGGGAGCCCCTGCGCCTTCAGCGCCACGGCCGAGGCGCGGCCGAACGAGGCGTCGGCGCCGAACATCCACAACGCGCCGGTCTTGTGGAAGAGACCGCGGTCCCACTTCGCGTCCCAGGCCTGCCAGAGCTGCATCGCGCGCGCCGCCATCCGCGTGTAGATCGCGCGTGTGCCGTAGGTGGCGCGGATGACGCGCGTCTCGCCGCCGGAGCTCGCGCGCGCGTTGCCCGGCCCCCACGCGTCGACGAGCGTCACGCGCGATCCTCGCCGCTGCAGCTCGAGCGCGGTCCAGCCGCCGAAGGCGCCGGCGCCGACGACGACGACACGCATCGGCACACCCTGCGACACGCCGTCGATGCCCGCCGCCGAGGCCATCATCGGCAGCAGGATCGACGCCTTGAGCACGTCCCGGCGGCTGGCTCCCATCGCGGCACGCTCACTGCTGCTGCGTCGTGATCCTGGGCCGCGCGGCCTCGTTGGCGGTGATGAACTTCGCGACGTCGCTCTTCAGCGCCTTGTGCGCCGAGGGGCGCGTGTACATCATGTGCCCCCCTTCGTAGTACGAGAACGACACGCGATCGGTGAACGTCTTGTCGTAGCCGAGGTGCCAGAAGTTGATCTCGGCCCCCATGAACACGCACGCCATGTCGTAGTAGCCGGCGACGACGTGCACCTTTAAATACGGATTGCGGGCCATCGTCTGCCGCAGCGCCTCGGTCATGTCCATGTACTTGTTCTGGTCGTAGGTCCACGGGCGTACGTTGCCCGACGAGTCGTAGTGGATGTCGCTCTCCCACTTCAGCTCGTTGCGGACGTAGTCGCTGAACATCGCCGTGTAGGCCCCCTGCAGCGCCGTGTTCGAGGGATCGAACTCCTGGTTCTCGCCGGCGGCGTCGACATCGGTCGCGGTGTAGCGCGTGTCGAGGCGTCCGACGACGAGCCGCTTGTCGCGCAGCAGCTCCTTGCGGAAGCGGCCGGGATCGATCCGCAGGTTGGCGCGCTCGACGTACTCGGCCGAGAGTCCCGTCAGCCGCGCGATCTTCTGCGCCACCGCCTTGCGCTCGGCGTCACTCAGCGAGTTCCCCTTCAGCAGCGTCGTCGCATACTCGCCGGTGGCGAAGGCGCGCGCTTCGTCGGCCACCTTCTTGATGTCCTTCGCCTGCAGATCGGCCGGCAGGCGCTTGTGATACCACGCGGTCGTCGTGTAGGTCGGGAAGTACGACACGTAGCCGACGTCGTTCTGCGGCCCCGTCGAGATCGTCTGGTAGGTGAGCAGCGCCGAGACCAGCACGATGCCGTTCAACTCGATGCCGTGGCGCGTCTGCAGCTCCTGCGAGAGGCCCGCCGAGCGGATCGTGCCGTAGCTTTCACCGATGAGGAACTTCGGCGACGGCCAGCGGCTGTTGACCTTCAGGTACTCGTTGATGAAGTCGCCGAAGGCGCGGATGTCGCCGGCCTGGCCGTGGAACTGCGCCGCATTCACGCCCGCGACGGCGCGGCTGTAGCCGGTGGAGATGGCGTCCACGAAGACGAGGTCGGTGACGTCGAGGAGCGTGTTCTCGTTGTCGACCAGCTTGTACGGCGGCGCCGGCTGGAAGCCGTCCTCCGCCATCTGCACGCGGCGCGGCGCGAACGAGCCCATGTGCAGCCAGATCGTCGCCGAGCCGGGGCCGCCGTTATAAAGGAAGGAGACCGGACGCGTCTTGGCGTCCTCGCCGTCCTTCGTATACGCGACGTAGAACATCTTTGCCGCGACCTTGCCGTCTTCCCCCCTGATCGGGAGCGTCCCGGCGGTGGCGGTGTATTTGAGCTCACGCCCGTCGAGCCGCATCGAGTGCGAGGTCTGCGACGTCTTGTCGTTGGTGTCGGCTGCGGAGGGCGCCGCGGCCGGGGCGCTGCTGACAGGCTGCGCGGCGGCGGGGAACGCGATGACGAGACAGAAGAGGACCGCGAGGGAAAACCGTGTGCGCATGGGCCGGATGATACACGCTAACGGGGGACGGCGCGGAGCGTCCAAGAGTCATGAGTGAACTTCGCCTCGCCGCCCGCCTCCTGGTCCAGCGCCCCGCGTTCGCCGCGACCGCGGTGGCCACGATCGCGCTGGCGATCGCCGCCAATACCTTGATGTTCGGGATCGTCCGCGCCGTCCTGCTCGACCCGCTGCCCGTCCCCGCGCCAGGGCGCCTGGTTCGCGTCGAGCAAGTGCATCGCACCGGGGTGACCAACGTGACCGGCGCCACCTTCGTCGACCTGCGCGCGCGGGCGCGGACGTTCTCCGCGCTCGCTGCGTTCCGCGTGTCCCCGGCCACGTTCAGCGACCGCGATGCCCCGCCGATCCAGGCGACCGCGACGACGATGACCCCGGGCTACTTCGAGGTGATGGCGCTGAAGCCGATCGCCGGCCGGGCCCCGTCGGCGGACGACTTCAAGGCCGGCGCGGAACCGGCGGTGTTCATCAGCGCCGCGCTCTGGCGGCGCGTGTTCGACGGCCGCCCCACCGCGCTCGGCCGCACCGTGCTCATCAATGCGTCCGCGCGTACGATCGCCGGCGTGATGGACGTCCCGGC
>Ga0075425_100000821_pt1 | contig 29675 bp, 27 predicted proteins | sample SoiMethybrSBSTD4_FD_75300 | JGI IMG/M metagenome (GOLD analysis project Ga0075425, IMG submission 75300) | Bulk soil microbial communities from a Populus tree surrounding site in Tennessee, USA - Soil MetaG P. TD hybrid SBSTD4 | ecosystem: Environmental > Terrestrial > Soil > Tree plantation... | reverse complement strand
TACGACGCGCTGGGAATTACTTTTCCCGCCAACACTGTAACCACCTCTCGCCAAACCATTGGCAAGCGCCCGGAGCTCATCGATAGCTTCTTGAGAATTCTCATCGAAGGCATTTACGTTTTTAAAAGCAATAAACCGAAGAGTCTCGCGATCATGAAAAAGAATCTCTTGGGTACGAGCGATGAGGTTCTCGAGGAAACTTATAGGTACACAACCGCCGTGCTGGAACAGCAGCCGTATCCGTCACTCGATGTGATCAGGAGCGGCCTGGAAATCCTCTCGCTCCAATATCCCCAAGCTAAACAGGCCGATCCTAACCCACTGGTGGACGCCTCGTTCGTAAAGCGCATCGACCAAAGCGGCTTCATCGCAGCGCTGTACAAGAACTAGGCGCTTGTCGACCGAAAAAAATTACGTGGGGAACATAAAGGCAGAAAAAACCCTGAGGATTTGGTGACTTTGCGGTCCCGGTCTCTTTCTCCTTTCGAATCGATGGCCTTTGCTTTGCCATCATTTCACGCTATACCCGGCAAGATATGGAGTTCGGCATATTCGACCACCTGGACCGGAACAATCTTCCGCTTAATGAATATTACGAAGCGCGGCTTAAACTCATCGAGGCCTACGATCAGGCGGACTTTTACGCCTACCACGTGGCCGAGCATCATTCCACGCCGATCGGTCTAGCGCCGTCGCCGAGCGTATTTCTTTCTGCCATTGCGCAACGAACGAAGCGGCTTCGTTTCGGTCCGATGGTCTATGCGCTGCCGTTGCACCATCCTCTACGACTGATCGAGGAGATCTGCATGGTAGACCAACTGAGCGGCGGCCGGCTGGAGATCGGCTTCGGTCGTGGCTCGTCCGCAACTGAGGTATCTTTTTACGGCCAGGATCCTGCCAAAGCGCAGGAACTTTATACGGAAGCGCGGGCGCTAATTGTCCAAGGATTGACGCACAAGATCCTCGACTTTGAAGGAACCTTTTTCAACTTTAAAGAGATTCCAATGGAGCTCGAGCCGCTCCAAAAGCCGCATCCACCGATGTGGTACGGCGTGCATTCGGTCGAAGCCGCCGATCGCGCAGCGCGCCAGGACCTGAACATGGTGAGTCTCGACTCGGCGAAAGACACACGCAGCTATAACGATCGTTATCGGCAGGTTTGGCGGAGATTGCACGGCGAGCAAGCGGTCCCCAAACTCGGGTTGAGCCGCTTCATTGTCATCGCTGAAAATGGCACAGAGGCGTTGAGGGTGGCGCGCCGAGCCTATCCCATCTGGCATCGCCATTTTTACTATTTGTACTCGATTCGCGGTGGTAAGCCTGCGCATCCTCGCCCGGCGGAATTCGACAAAATGATGGAAATCGGTCAAGCGATCGCGGGTGATCCAGAAACCGTGACAAATTTTCTTCGCGCGCAAGTCGACGAGTCCGCAGCTAATTATCTCGTCGGGCAGTTTGCCTTTGGCGATCTTATGCTGGAGGAATCATTACGCTCGGTAGCGTTATTCCACAAGCACGTCATGCCCGAGTTGAAAAAATTAAGTGAGTCCAACGGCAACGGATAAAGAGTCACCACGGAGGCACAGAGGATCCAGAGGTTCAGTTCTATTTCAATCTCCGCATCCTCCGATCGCTGGTGCATATCCGAATGCAACCGAGCCGCCTGAAACTTTGAATTTTTGGTTGGAGAAGGAGTGGTCATGGAGAAAATCGGTTTTGTCGGCACCGGCGCGATGGGAAGCGCGCTCTTATCACGACTTAAATTGGCGAACGTGACGGCGCTCGCGTTCGATATCGCGCCCACAGCATCGCAAGTCGCGCGCAACGAAGGCGCCGAAACAGTCTCCTCTGCCAAGGCGGTTGCGCAGGCGTGCACGATGATCGATGTTGTCGTGCGAACCGATCAGGAAGTGCTTCAGTGCGTGCTCGGCAACGCCGGAGTCCTGGAAGGCGCTGCCCCCGGCTCCCTCGTCCTGTTGCACAGCACCATACGGCCCGCCACGACGAAGAAAGTCGCCGAGGCCGCAGCCGACAAACGGGTCAATGTCATCGATGCATGTATGACGGCGGTTCCGAGCGTCGTGCGCCAGGGTGGCCTTACTTTTCTGGTCGGCGGCCAGAAGGCCTTTTTCGAGCGTGCCAAGCCGCACCTGCTCAAAATGGCCAAAGACGCCGTGCATATGGGACCGCTCGGATGCGGCAATGTTACGAAACTTTTCAAGAACATGGTCACGGCATCCGAAGCGCTGGTCGTTTATGAAGCATTGCAGATCGCCAGGGCCGGCGGGGTCAGTTACAAGGCCGCACTGGATGTCATGCAGAAAACCAAATCGCAACATATCCTAGATCGCTGGGATACGCGTTACGATTTCTCGGGCGGTGAATTGAAATTCCTTTCGGGCACCAATCTCTATGACAAAGACCTGCCGCTGGCCGCGGAGGTTGGCAGAACACTCGGCGCCGATATCCCCGTCGTCGAAGCCCTGGCGAAACTCGGCATCAAACTGAACGGCGGCAAGGTGAGCATCTGAAAGGTTTGTAGTTCCTCGTCCCTACTTTGTTGGTTCAAGAAACGAGGAACTAGCAATCTAAAACCAGAGATGATCGTCCTTTTCGATGCGAGCTAAGAACTACCGCGGCCACCGAGTCGAGCTGGAATCGGAAAAAACACAATCCGGCGCGTGGTTTCCGCACGCCATGATTGTCATCGAGGAGAACCGGCGCACCAAGAAAATTCCCATATTCGGCCGGCGCCGGATGACATTCGAAAGCCAAAGACAAGCTGATAGATACGCTCTCGAATTGGCCAAAATGTGGATCGATGGCCGAACTTGGGGCACCAACGGCCATGGTTAGCTAGTCCAGGGAGGAAAAGTGGTTATTGCCGATGCGCGAAAATTTCTCCAGCAAAACCACCGGGCCGGCATCGCAGTGAGGCAGAAGGACGACTGGCCGCAGATGACGTTCGTATCGCCCGGAATCGATGCTGACGGCCGCGTGATCATCACTTCCCGCGGCAGGACTTACAAAGTCAAACACTTGCGGCGCGACCCACGCGTGTCACTGCTAATCTTTGGCGAGCAGTACAGCGGGTCGAAGTTTGTGCAAATTCACGGCCGGGCGGAAATCATCGAGCTCCCAGACGCCATGGAGACGCTCATTTATTGGTACAAGCAGGTGCGCGGCGAGCACAAAGACTGGGAAGAGTACAAAAAACAGATGGTCGATGAAAAACGCGTGATCATCCGCGTCGTCATTGAAAAAGTTGGCCCGCAAACGGTTAAAAGAATTTAGATGCACTCCTGGAATGAGGCACGAACTGACTCGTGATTTTAGGTTAGTTCACCCCGAGTGAAACCGCCCTTATCGTAGCCCTGTTTCATCGGAATGGGGCGAGGTATTCCTCCGATCCAGGAAGCAGTAAATACATTTGTCTTCGTACTCGCGCCGCCTTGCGGGGAAAGAAGGAGTGAGGGTACCTTGTTCGTCCGCCGCACGGTTCGAAGGAGTTCCGGCGCCTGGGCCTGACCAACACCGCTCAAGTAGGCTCTTTCCGCCTACCCTAACCTATCGCGCGAAGCCGCTCGCGATCGTGCGGCAAATCAAGATGGCTCATGTCCGGTCCAATGGGTACTATCCCGGTTGGATTGACATTGCGCTGACTGTAGTAACCCGCATTGGTTTTTTGCAAATCGAAGGTCTCTTTAATACCCGGCCATTGGTACAGCTCACGCAAATAGTTGCGCAGATTCGGATAGTCCTGCACGCGGCGTAGGTTACACTTGAAGTGACCGTGATACACCGGGTCGAAACGGAGCAATGTCGGAAACGCGCGCCAATCGGCCTCCGTAAGACGCTCACCAGCCAAATAGCGGCGGTCCCCGAGCCACTCTTCCATTTGGTCCATGCAAGCAAAAACTTTTTTGGCTGCTTCCTCGTACGCCTCCTGAGTCCGAGCAAAACCCGCGCGATAAACGCCGTTATTGAAATGGCTGTAGACGAAATCGTTGATCCGATCGATCTCGCCGCGCAACTCTTCTGGGTAGAAATCGTAAGTTATATTCGTATGCGCGCGAAAACTTGTATTGAACATGCGGATAATCTCAGAAGACTCGTTATTCACGATCGTGCGCCGTTCGCGGTCCCAGAGCGTTGGCACAGTCACTTTTCCTGTGTAGCTGGAGTCCGCAGCCGCATAAGCCTGATGCAATCGAAAAACGCCATCTGCCTCCGACTGAAAATCATCGATGGCTTCGCCATAGGCCCATCCTGCTGTTTTGGGCTTATCGGCTAGCGACATGGAAATTACGCCTTCCAAGTTTTTGAGCTTGCGAAAAATAATCGTCCGGTGCGCCCACGGACAATTGTATGAGACGAAAAGATGATACCGGCCCGGCTCGGCTTTGAATCCGCCGTTCCCGGAAGGTCCGGCGCGGCCGTCAACTGTAACCCAGCTACGAAATTGAGAGTCGGCACGGACAAACGCCCCGCGGACGTCCGCCGTAATCCGATCGTCGTCTACCCATTGGCCATTGAGCATGTGACCCATTGGATTCTCTCCTCTGTTATGATCGGTTTATCAAACTCACGGGCGAGGAGAAAGCGATCTTAACCGCCGGGACGGTAGAGCACGCCGAGAAGAGGATGAATTTCTGTCTCTGATCCTGCGTTTCTACGGTGAATGGCGCAGGTAGATTTCCATGACCAGCTCCGGAGATGAGGCCGTAAGCGCTGTTGTTTTCAGTTTGCCAACGGCCGTTTAGTTTGTTTTGATGACTTATGCGCAATAGTCCGCGGATGATTGTCCTGATGAGCTTTCTTTTGTTCGGCACCTCGGCGGTTTTCGCGGCCGAAGACCAGCTCAAGGAGATTTTGCAGGAGCAAAACAAAGCTCGGCAAGAAGAAAAGGCGCGGGAGCTAAAGCGCCAGGAGCAGCTTGAAAATTTGAAGCGTGAGCAGGACCTCAATCAGCAGCAGCATCAGGTCGATCAACTCAAACAGCAGAAAAGCGAACCGACACAACCCCAACAGCCTGAAGCCACGCAAACCCAGCGGCAACTCGACCAGCTCAAAAACGAGCAGCAACTGCAACGGCTACAAAATGGTCAGCAGCTAGAGCGAATCCAGCGGGAACGTGATCCACTGCGGCAGCGGCAGCAAATCGACGAATTTCAACGGCAACAGCGGATCGATTCGCTCCAAGACCAAATCCGCCGCAATCAAACGCAACAGGACCTCGATCGCCTGCGCCAACAGCAAAATGTTCGCTAGCCGCGACTGTTGCACACCCGACGACTGCGTACGCGAGCTATCCTGATGCCATCGCTTTCAGCCATTCAACCATGAGCGCTTGAGCGCCGGATACCGCGGCACTTGACAGCAGTCATGGGCAATCAAGTATTCTTTGCGGGCGATCGCGCTGTCACCGGCCGCTTCCGCTTTCGCCGCACGGTCCGCGTGCGCCGGCGCCAGCCGGCAGAAAGCGTCGGTCCAGGATTCCCGCTCGATGCGCGCAATTGATCGATCACCGGTGGCGCTTCTCAAATACGGTGTAGAGAAACGGGTTGCGATTTTCTTTGGCGCGCTGCATAAGCTCTGCTTTGACTTCGTTTATAGGACGCGGAGCAACGACGCTTCGCTCGGGCGACCCATGAACATCTCCAATAGCTTAATTGACAAAACAAGTAAGCAAAGCAGCGGCGCGAGTGAAAACAAATCCATTCCGAGCGTGCGTTTCAGATTGACAATAAACGCCGTTCTATAGCACTACTTTTAGCTGTGACTTCTGAACCCGATCATTCAGCTCTTGCCGCCGGCCGGCAGGTGGGCGTTGCCGGAGCCGAAACCCTCCCGCCCTTTGAAACTGGAACGGCACGCGACTTGGCCGGTCGCTTCTTGCCGCCGGTCGTAGCGGTGGCCAGCGTCGTCACAATCTGGTGGTCTTTGTATTTGATCTATCCACGCCTGCTGCCGAGTCCGATGAACACTCTTCATGAAGCCGTTCGGTTGGTGAGTGACGGCACCTTCTTCTTTCACATGTTTCAGAGCTTGCGCCGTGTTTTCGTCGGGGCCGTGATCGCGATGTTTTTCAGTATCGGTGTCGGCATTTACATGGGCACGGTCGCCATGGGCGAACGTTTTTTTCAACCGCTGGTGGTGCTCGGCCTCACGATTCCCGGACTGATGTGGGCGCTCATCGCCGTTATGTTATTCGGTATCAATGAATTTTCGCCCTATTTTGCCGTGACCGTGACAATCTTTCCCATGCTCGTGATCAATATCTGGGCCGGCGTCAAATCCCTCGACAAAGAGCTCATCGACATGAGCCATGTCTTTCACTTCACAAAATGGATGAAGATTTCCCAGGTGATTTTGCCGCAGCTCGTGCCGAATATTTTCGCCGCAACCCGCTACGGTCTCGGGCTCGCCTGGAAAGTCGTCGTCGTGGTCGAAATGTTCGGCACCAGCAACGGCGTCGGCTATCAAGTGATGAAATCCTACCAAGTCTTCAACATGGAAGGCGTGATCGCCTGGACGATAACCTTTGTGATCGCCATGATCGTGATCGAATACGGTCTGATCAACTTCGCGGAGCGGCGCCTCACTGCCTGGCGGCCGAGGGTCGAGGTCTGGAGGCGCTAATGGCAGAGCTTTGGGTTAAAGACGCCGAAAAGTGGTTTCGTCGCGAGGATGGCCGACCGTTCAAGATCATCGATCGATTATCTTTCGAGGCGCGCGAAGGCTGCGTCACGGTATTGATCGGCCCCTCGGGATGCGGCAAATCGACGCTTCTCAATTCCATGGTGGGCTTGGAAAACCTGGATCGTGGAGAGCTCATTTTTATTAGCCGCGGCAAACCCGAGAAGCGGCCCCTTATCGGCTACGTTTTTCAAAGCCCGCGATTGTTGCCTTGGAAAACCATTGGGGAAAATATCAGCCTGGCATTGCAAGGCGCCGATGTACCGCGCCGTCAATGGGAATCGCGCGTGACGCATTATTTGAACCTCGTCGGACTCGAAGAATACGTGAATCAATTTCCGCTCTACCTTTCGGGTGGACAGCGCCAGCGGGTCGGACTGGCGCGCGCCCTGGCGATCGAGTCGGATATCGTCCTCATGGACGAGCCCTTCGCCAGTGTCGATGAGCTTACCGCGCGGCAATTACGCCAAACCACGCGGCGGCTCTGTGAGCAGCTCCACCGCACGGTTGTCTTTGTCACACACAATCTCGCCGAAGCGGCTTATATGGGCGATTACGTCGTGACATTGACTCAGCGGCCCGCGCGGCTCGACGCTTACGTGCCGAATCCGCTGCCGTCACCACACCATTGGGGAGCCGATATCTACAAATTTGCCGCCGAGCTCGAAAATAAGGTCACTCTGAAGGAGGATATCGAATCATGAGATTTACCCGACTCCGCTTGATTCTCCCACTCTGCGTACTGGCTGCATTCCTACCGGGGCTAGCCGGCGCCGGCCAAGCTTTGACTCCCATAAACATTGCGACTAGCGCCGCCGGGCAATCCGGCTACATTGCCGCGCTTATCGAAAACAAAAAACTCGATAACAAGTACGGCATCAAAATCACGAACATGATGATGGATTTCACCGAGGCGGCGAATGCAGTTAAGCTCGGTCGAACCCTGGCGAGCTCAATGCAACCCAGCACGGCGGTCAATCTGGTGAAGAGCGGCACGGATATTCGGCTGATTGCGCCGCAAATCTGGTCGGGCAATTCCTGGGTGGTCAGGAAAGATGCGCCCTACAAGTCGTTCGCCGACCTGAAAGGAAAAAAGATCGGTAACTTTGCGCGCGTGACCGGCGCCTATTTTTTCTCGGCGGTGATTGCCAAAGAGCAGAAGCTCGACATTGAAAAGGATTTCCAGAACGTTCCAGCGGAAACCGGCGCCCTGATTGCGCTTCTGGAGCGTGGGGAAGTCGACGCGATCAACATGTTCGAGCCACACACCACGAGGTTGGTCATGTCGGGCAAATATCGTGTGCTCCTCGACTTCGATATCGAACTGGAGAACATTTTTGGCGCGCCACCACTGAAATCAAGCGTGGGCATACTCAAGGAAACTGTCGAAAAGCAGCCGCAATTGCTGAAGGCGATTCGAGGCGCCTATGCCGACGCGATTCACATGATTAAAACGGGACAGGATGAGGATTTTTTTAAATCAAAAGCAAAAGAGCTTTTCAATTTGAGCACGCCGGAGGAAGTCGCCGCCGGGTTTAAGCAGAATCAAGCGAACGCCGCCGACAAATGGGGCGACGCCTTTTTTCAGTCGCAAAACAAAATCCTACAGTCGGGAATTTCTTTAGGGTTGTTGCCCAATATCGGTGATCTGAACAATCTGTGGGTAAAATAAAACGGATCAGCTTCAGCAGATATTAGCGCAGTAGGGCAGCATGCTGCTCCCGCGCATTTTTTGTTAACGGGTCTTACGGCAGATCGGTTCTCCCCATCAGGTAACGATCGCATTCTCGTGCGGCGCCACGCCCTTCGTTGATCGCCCAGACGACCAGGCTCTGGCCGCGCCGGCAGTCGCCGGCCGCGAAGACGCCCGGCACGTTCGTGGCAAATTGCCCATACTCGGCTTTAGCGTTGGAGCGCGGGTCGCGTTCCACTCCGAGCTCCATCAGGACGGGGTCTTCCGGACCCAAAAAACCCATGGCCAACAAGACAAGGTCGGCGCGCAAAGTTTTGTCCGAGCCCGGAACCCGCTCCGGCACGAAACCGCCTTGCTCATTGCGTTTCCATGCCACTTCATAGATACGTAGCTCCTTGACCTGGCCTGATTCGTCGCCGACAAATTTCTCTCCGGTGGTAAGATACACGCGCGGGTCACCGTCAAATCGGGCGGCGGCTTCTTCCTGCCCGTAGTCGAGCTTGTAAACCTTCGGCCATTCCGGCCACGGATTGTCGGGCTGTCGGGTGTCGGGCGGGCGCGGCAAAATTTCCACCTGGGTCAAGCTCTTGCAGCCGTGCCGCATCGCGGTGCCGACGCAATCGGTTCCGGTATCGCCACCTCCGATAACGACCACGTGTTTGTCTTTCGCCGAGATAAAGCAACCATCACGATGGTTTGAGTCGAGAAGACTTTTTGTGTTAGCGCGGAGAAATTCCATCGCCATGTAGATACCCTTCAACTCTCGCCCCGGAATCGGCAAATCACGCGGTTTGGTCGCGCCGGTACAGATCACAACAGCGTCGAACTCCGTTTTCAATTTTGCGCCCGGGAGATCCACTCCCACGTGCGCATTGGCCACGAACTTGACGCCCTCCGCGGCCATGAGATCAATGCGCCGCTGCACGATTTTTTTATCGAGCTTCATATTGGGGATGCCGTACATGAGCAATCCGCCGATCCGGTCCGCGCGTTCGTACACCCGCACCAGGTGACCGGCGCGATTGAGTTGTGCCGCCGCGGCGAGACCCGCCGGGCCCGAGCCGATCACGGCGACTTTTTTCCCCGTCCGTTTTTTCGGCCCCTCGGCTGCCACCCATCCCTGAACAAAGCCGTTATCGATAATGGCGCACTCGATGGTTTTAATCGTTACCGGAAGCTCGTTCAGACCGAGCACGCACGATCCTTCGCAAGGCGCCGGACAGACCCGCCCCGTGAACTCCGGAAAGTTGTTGGTTTTGTGCAAACGCTCGAGAGCTTCTTTCCACAGGCCGCGATAAACAAGATCATTCCATTCTGGGATCAGATTGTTGACCGGGCAGCCGGAGGCCATCCCGCTGATCAATTGACCCGTGTGGCAAAATGGAATGCCGCAGTCCATGCAGCGCGCGCCCTGCTGGCGCAGCTTTTCCTCTGAAAAATGCTCGTGGAACTCGTTCCAGTCTTTTACCCGCTCCAGCGGCGAGCGATCCGTAGGAAGTTCCCGATTGTATTCCATGAAACCCGTCGGTTTACCCATCACCAAAATACTCCTGACAATGCTTCACACATGCCGTGTAGCCGACGCAACGCCGCCCAGTTGAAACGTTTAGAATATGCTTTGAGTCGAGTGGAACAGACTCAAAATGAAGCCCGACCGATGACGAACGAGCTCAGTTGCCGCTGACCCGAGCCGCATCGTTCTTGTTTGCTTCGAATGCGGCCATCAGCGCATCGTCACCGATTAAACCTTTGGCTTCCGCCTCTTCGAGGGCTTCTAAGACGCGGCGGTAATCCTTCGGCATGACCTTGACGAATTTTGGCGCCGTTTCCTGCCAAAGGGCCAGCAGTCGCCAGGCGCAAGTGCTGCGGGTATAGACCGCATGGCGCTTGAGCATTTCTTCGACTTCTTGAAGATCGCGCTCCGTCAGCCGCTCCAAACTCACCGTCTCGAAATTGCAGCGATTCTTGAACGTGCCGTCTTCATCGAATACGAATGCGATCCCGCCCGACATCCCGGCCGCAAAATTACGGCCGGTCTTCCCGATCACCACCACTCGCCCACCGGTCATATACTCGCAAGCGTGGTCACCGACACCCTCGACCACCGCGCGCACACCGCTGTTGCGCACGCCGAAGCGTTCGCCGGCCATGCCGCGAATGTAAGCCTCACCGTTCGTCGCACCGTAAAAAGCGACGTTACCGACGATTATGTTTTCTTCCGGAACAAAGGTCGAGCCTTCCGGCGGGTACAAAACGACCTTGCCCCCGGAAAGCCCCTTGCCAAAATAATCGTTAGCGTCGCCCTCGAGCTCCAGGGTCATGCCCGGTGGAATGAACGCGCCGAAGCTCTGCCCCGCGGATCCTTGGAAATGAAAATGGATGGTATCTTCCGGCAAGCCTTGCGGACCGAAGCGCCGCGTGACCTCGCCGCCAAGAATGGTTCCGACCACACGATTGGTATTGCGAATGTCGAGCTTCGCCTTGACCTTTTCCTTCCGTTCCAGCGCCGGCGCCGCCAGATCGAGCAACACCTGATTATCCAGGGCGTTCTCCAAGCCGTGATTCTGCGGAATCTGACAATAGCGTCCAACCTCGGGACCCATCGGGGGTTGGTAGAGAATAGCGGAATAGTCGAGGCCCTTGGCCTTCCAGTGTTTGACCGCACGCCGCATTTCGAGTTTGTCCGAACGTCCGACCATTTCATTGATCGTGCGAAAGCCCAACTCGGCCATGTGTTCGCGCATTTCCTGGGCGATGAACCGCATAAAGTTCACCACGTGCGCCGGATCGCCGGCGAATTTTTTCCGGAGTTCCGGATTTTGCGTTGCCACTCCGACGGGGCAGGTATCGAGATGGCAGACCCGCATCATGATGCAGCCTAACGTCACCAGCGCGGTCGTGGCAAAACCAAATTCCTCCGCCCCTAAGAGCGCGGCAATGACTACATCTCGGCCGGTCTTCAGCTGACCATCGGTTTCCACCGCGATTCGGCTGCGCAAATTGTTGAGCACCAAGGTTTGGTGAGTTTCCGCCAAACCCAATTCCCACGGCAAGCCAGCGTGTTTGATGCTGGTTTGCGGGGATGCGCCGGTGCCGCCGTCATGGCCGCTAATCAAAACGACATCCGCATGGCCCTTGGCCACGCCGGCCGCGATCGTACCGACGCCGATCTCGGAAACGAGTTTGACACTGATGCGCGCGCGATGATTGGAATTTTTAAGATCATGAATTAGCTGCGCCAAATCTTCGATAGAGTAAATGTCGTGGTGCGGCGGCGGCGATATCAAGCCGACACCCGGCGTCGAATGACGTACCTTGGCGATCCAAGGATAAACCTTGCGACCGGGCAACTCGCCACCCTCTCCGGGTTTAGCGCCCTGAGCCATTTTGATCTGCAGCTCTCTTGCCTGGGTCAAATAATAACTGGTGACCCCGAAGCGGCCCGAGGCGACCTGCTTAATCGCGCTATTTTTCGAATCGCCGTTGGGCTCCGGAATATAGCGCGCAGGATCTTCGCCGCCCTCACCGGTGTTGCTTTTGCCGCCGATGCGATTCATCGCGATCGCCAGCGCTTCGTGCGCCTCTTTGCTGATGGAGCCATAGGACATGGCGCCGGTTTTAAACCGCTTGACGATTTCATCGACCGGCTCCACTTCCTCAATGGGAATCGGCTGCTCCGCGTATTTCAAACGCATTAATCCGCGCAAGGTCGCCAAGCGCTCTGACTGATCGTCGATCAGCCGTGTATATTCTTTGAACGTTTTGTAGTCATTGTTCCGTGCCGCTTTTTGCAAAAGATGTATCGTGCGCGGATTGAACAAATGCAGTTCGCCGTCGTTGCGGTATTGATATTTGCCATGGACGTCGAGCGTGTGACCGTTGAGCGGATAGGTCGGAAACGCGCGGGCGTGCTGTTGCTGCGCTTCGCGAGCGATCTCTTCCAGGCCGACCCCGCCGACCCGCGACGGGGTCCAGGTGAAATACTTGTCGACCAGTTTTGGGTCTAGACCGACCGCCTCGAAGATTTGCGCTCCGCAATAGGACTTGATCGTCGAGATACCCATCTTCGCCATAACTTTGACGACGCCCTTGTACACTGCTTTATCATAGCCCTTGACGGCATCATGATAGCTGATGTTGTTGAGCAAACCCTCGTGAATCATATCGTTCAAGCATTCATACACGAGATACGGATTGATCGCCTGCGCCCCGTAGCCGAGCAAAAGGCAGAAATGATGCACTTCCCGCGGTTCTCCCGATTCGAGCACGAGTCCCACTCGCGTGCGCGTGCCAGCCCGAATCAGATGATGATGTAACCCTGCGGTCGCGAGCAACGCAGGAACGGGCGCATGGGAGCGATCGACTCCTTTATCCGACAAGATCAAAATCGTCGCTCCTTCAGCGATCGCTTGATCCACGGCCTCAAACATAACGTTCAAAGCTCGCTCCAGCCCCGTTTTACCTTCATTCGGATTGAAGAGAATTGGCAGCGTCTTGGACTTGATTCCCGGCTGATCGATGCTTCGGAGCTTTTCCATTTCGGAATTCTTCAAGATCGGCTCCGCCAATCTGAGCTGTCTGCAACTCTCCGGGTGGGGATCGATGAGATTACCTTCGCTGCCAAGCGTGAGTGTCGTCGAGGTAATGAGTTCTTCACGAATTGGATCAATGGGTGGATTGGTGACCTGCGCAAACAGCTGCTTGAAGTAGTTGTAAAGCAATTGGGGTTTATCGGACAAAACGGCCAATGGCGTATCTGTACCCATCGAACCCACCGGCTGGATGGCGTTTTGCGCCATCGGCCCGATGTTAACGCGCAAGTCTTCAAAGTCGTACCCGAATGCCTGTAGCCGCTGCAGCGTCGTCTGATGGTTGATGGCCGGTTCTTTTTCAGCGACGTCGGGCAGGTCGCCGAATCGCACGAGATTTTTGTTCAGCCACTCGCCGTATGGCTTGGCCGATGCCATCTCTTCCTTCAACTCTTCATCGCTGATAATCCGGCCCTCGCTAGTGTCGACCAGAAACATTCGACCGGGCTGCAGCCGCCGCTTTTCCAAAACTCGTTCGGCCGGCACGTCGAGGACACCGACTTCGGAAGCCATGATGACCAGATCGTCCTTAGTCACGTAGTAGCGCGAGGGTCTGAGCCCGTTCCGGTCGAGCACCGCGCCCACCACTGTTCCGTCGGTAAAGGCGATTGATGCCGGGCCATCCCAGGGCTCCATCAAACTGCTGTGGAACTCGTAGAAGGCGCGCTTTTTGGCGTCCATGCTTTCATGATTTTCCCAAGGTTCGGGAATCATCATCATCACCGCATGAGGCAAGGAACGGCCGCTCAAGGCCAGGAACTCCAGGCAATTGTCGAATTTCGCAGAATCGCTGCCGTCATCCTGGATGACCGGAAAAACATCTTTCACGTTTCGACCGAACAGATCGGATACGAGCATACCTTGGCGCGCATGCATCCAATTTTCGTTGCCGCGCAGCGTATTGATCTCACCGTTATGGATCAGGTAGCGATACGGGTGCGCACGTCCCCAACTTGGAAACGTATTCGTGCTAAATCGCGAATGCACAACGGCGATAGCGCTTTCCACCAACGGATCGGAAAGATCCGGATAAAAGGTTGTGACCTGCCGCGGTGTCAGCATGCCCTTATAGATCAGGGTGCGGCAGGACATGCTCGGAACATAAAAGAAATCGCCGCCCGCTAGGCCTGCATAACGGATCGCGTTTTCCGCCCGCCGCCGGATGACGTAGAGCTTGCGCTCGAACTCTATCTCGTCATGAATAGTGGCGTTACGTCCGATGAACACTTGGCGCACGAAAGGCTCGGACTCTTTGGCGGTCTCGCCCAAGTACATATTATCGGTGGGGACCTTACGCCACCCAAGGCAGGTTTGCCCCTCCTCGGCAATGATCTTTTCAATAGTTTTTTCGAACCGGCGGCGCTGTTCCCGATGATCCGGTAGGAAAATCATGCCGACGCCGTACTCGCCGGAATCAGGCAGTTCAAAACCCAAACCGGCGCACGCGTCTTTTAGAAAGGCATGCGGCACTTGCATCAAAATTCCTGCGCCGTCGCCGCTGTTTTCCTCGCAGCCGCACGCGCCGCGATGGTCGAGATTCTGTAAAATCGTCAGTGCCTGATCGACGATTTCATGGGATCTTTCCCCTTTCATGTGAACGACAAACCCGACGCCACACGCGTCATGCTCAAAACGTGGATCGTAAAGGCCTTGCTTAGGCGGCAATCCGGATAATCTCATGATGCTTCACCCTTTCTGCGAGTGACCGTTCAAAGTTAAAGTTCAACGTTAAATCTTGATCGAGCACCATATTTTGCGATGGGCTTGAGCTCGAAACATGAGAACGGCTTCACACAGCATTATTTTTTTCTGGCGTGGGCAAGTTCCACCAGGTCAGCGTCAAGCTCGAGGGCTTGTCCCTCTTTGGCCGTTGACAGAACGACCCGCGTAACAGTCCGAGTCACACCCTCGACCGAGCGAATTTCTCCTAACAGTTTTTCCAACGAACCGGTATTCGCCGATTTGACCTTCAGGATGAAACTTTCGTCACCGGTGACATGGTGACATTCCAAGACGTCGGGATACTTCATCATCTGGCGCGCAAATTTATCCATGTCACGCTGATTTCCGATTGAGACCCCGATGAACGCGGTTATGTCCTTGCCGACTTTTTTACTATCCAACAGCGCCTGATAGCCCCGAATAATCCCGCCTGATTCGAGCTTCTTAACTCGCTCCATCACCGCCGGCGCAGATAAATCCACTTGCTCGGCAATATCGGCAAGTCGTCTACGCCCGTCCAATTGCAGAATGTGCAGTATTTTTAAGTCAATTTCATCGACCGAGTTAATTAAATTAGGCATAAAAGCTACTTTGATTAACAATCTTAATGTCATCCGGGTTTTGTAATGTCAAGCGAATTCACCGGAAAATTGGGGGATTTTTCGGCTGAATACACCGCTGATGCTCGACACGAGATCTGGCGCGGGAAGCTCAAAAACTCAGCACGGCGACCAAGCCGTGCCACGCTTGTGAATGCAGAATTACCGAAGAGGAATCTGCCGGTGGAAAGTTTGATGTGGAGATATCAGTTGAGCGGAAGATCGGGATCAGTGGTTGAGTCTAACTCTAGTGCATCCACCGCCCATGGGCACTCAACTGGAAGAGCCGGCATCAGCGCAATTAGCTTATGCAAGATCGCGCGTGCCCGTTGATCTGCCGGATCAGCTCGGACCGCTTCAACTAAAGCCCACGCGGCTGACCAACCGTTACCCTGACCCTGAAGACTGATTCCGAGATTCCGGTAGGCGCTGGCGCGCGTCCAATCAATTTCGATCGCTTTGCGGCAATACGCTTCGCCCTCCCTGTAACGCGCCAAACTATTCAGGCAAAACCCGATGTTATTATGCAGCACGTAGGCAACTTTCTTTCTCTTCGGGGCGAACTCCAGTGCCGATGTAAAGCACTTCAACGCATCTTCTAGCCGTTGTTCGTCAGTGGCTATTTGACCAAGGGCAAGATAGCAATGAGCGGTTTGCTCGGCGTCCTTGCCAGCTTTAATGAATCCTTCGAGCAAATCCGTAGCGGCGTCGATGTTGTTAATGCCGCGGTAAAAGCCCACGACGAACAGCATCCAGCGAAAGTAGTCATCGCTGTTCGAACTGTTCTTCAACCGTTCAAGCAAAATGGCTTCGGTGTCCTGGGGTTGTTCGGAGAGTGCGAGCGCTGTTGTCTTTTTGTCCGTTGAATTCATTAAGCGAGCAAAAAGCAACTCCAATACCATCGTATCCGACGAAAGAAAAGGCCAAAAACAGTGAAAATTCGAGGGCAAATCATTTGTGTTTCGTTGTGTGATTGTCCAAAGCCAATGAAGACATGGAAAAAAAGGCAGGACGGCCCGGTGGAAAAACTATAGCGTTACAAGAGCGGCTGAAAAAAATTGCAATGGCGTCACGAGCATCTCGTGTTAAAAATTCTTACAGTGGTGCATCCCTGTTGTGGTTGAGTTTTCTCGGCCATCCGGTTTGCCGAAAGTCGAACAAGAGATCTCCTTACGGTACTGCAATCACAACGTCGGGCTGTCAAAAGACGCCGGTTCGCTTCACATCGCGCTCTCGCCCTGCGCCCAGCTTTGCAACCACGAAGGCTGGGCGCGAAACATTCGGCTGTTTGGTTTTTTCCGACAACGTAAAGCCTTTGATCGCGAATACCGGGACGGCAGCTGAATACAGTGCGGAACGGTACAAAATTGTGATGTGTCAATATTTGGTGCAGTGGATGATCTTCTGCGACACCAAAGCTCACGAGAGGACTATCGCATTAAAATGCCTATCAAGATTAGGTAAAATGTCGTGTTTGTCGCACATTAACATCGGCAGACATTTTGGTATCACAGTTGCTCATTCGGACGCGGTACAATCAGGTCGTATATATTTGAGTAGTTAACTTCTATGTCGCACGCTAAATCGTTAAGAGTTGTTGGTCAGTGTCTAGAATATGCGCAAATCGCGATCTTCGAACTGGAGAAATATGGGCCGCAATACATGCTGTGGAGCGATACTGTCAATGAAGCCGGCGAGAAGGCGTTGCGAAGTCTTCTAAATGATAGACTCGAGTTTCCAAACGAGACCCGTCACGTCTCTCCCAAACGAGTCTTTGTTTTTAGCCCAGCGGACATTTCACGGCTAGATGCTCAGGCGCAACGACAACGCAAAAATAGATCAACTCAAGCCATGCCGCCCTACAAAATCGTTTCCCATGGTCTACGAATACTGGGCGATCATCTGGACAGAATCCAGGCAAGCGCTTTTCGTATCGAATGGCTTAGCGGGTCTGTGATCATGGATCATCAACGGCTCGATGGCGCGCGCAATTTTAAAAGATTTACGTTCGAGGAGATTCATCGGCTCGATCTACAACCCCGGCTGCGCCGATCGAGTCTTTATCTTTTCCCTCCAGTCCACGGCTGAACCGGTAACTCGCCTATCAGCTTCGGCGGCCTCGAGCGCTGCTCTGCGTGATGCTACGTATCTAAAATCGGATTAGCTGTCAGCGTCTGCGGCGGCTGCACATCGGCCGCGATCAGTCCCATGAGTACCTTGTCGCCAACGGCCAGCATACCGGACCGACAAAAATGCTGATGCAACCAAAGCGACCAGACCAGGGACCACACGGGTAAACACCGGCAGCAACACCAAGTCGCCCTTTTCTGATTACCATCGGGCGCAAAAAATTATCCGTCGTCTTAGCAAACATCGTCCACACCAGCCAGAGTGTTCCCCAGGCCGACTTACCGATCTCATAGAGCCACGCTGCAACCATACGGAGCACAGGACTGACCCCGGATCTGTGTGATGGACAAAGTACCATCGCACCGATCAGTGCGCCGGCGAGCGGAACGCCCGCAAGCTGCAGAAAGAAGTTTTCCGCCGCTTTATTGATCGCCGGCGGGGTCCGGGGCGCAACGCCGGGACGCGCACGATGATCGAAGTAATTCCGGCGGCGGTCTGATCAACAAGAATTCAGTGGGCTGAAAGTACCTCACCGCCTCCCATTTGTCAGTGTTCTTGCGTTAAAACGAGAAGAGAAAAGCCTACAAAATATCGATGAACGTGCCCAGAAGTTCGCTAAGTCATTCAAATGCAAGCTTCCGTCGCAATGGCACGAGCTTTGTTGTCAGCTCGTACACGGGAGGCCAAGGAGGAACAAGTATGGGAACAATATTGCTGATCATTTTAATCCTGCTGATTGTTGGCGCATTGCCGACGTGGCCGTATAGCTCGGGCTGGGGGTACTATCCCAGCGGCGGCCTCGGTTTGATACTGGTAATTATCATTGTCTTGCTGCTGGCCGGACGGATCTAACAGCCGGATAGCGCAAGCGATCAGAAACGATTCAGTTTACTAAGTTTTAAACTCACAAGGAGCACACAGATGAAACTTTATACGGTCAAACCCATCCTAGGTTCGATAGCAATGGCTGTGCTGCTTTCAATAGCTGGCTGTACCGCTATGACAGGAGAAACTGCCGGCCAAAATGTCGACGATTCCACTATCACCGCTTCGGTGAAAACTAAACTAGCTGCAGACAAGATTGGAAGCTTGACCCGCGTTGACGTCGACACGACCAGACAAGTCGTTTCGCTGAACGGCATCGTCGAGTCGCCCGAACAGAAGGCGCGCGCAGAACAACTCGCATCGCAGGTGAGTGGGGTTAAAAAAGTCAACAACAATCTACAGATCCAGAAAACTAAGTAGCTCCCTACTGGTTAGCAGATCGCGGCAGGAGCATGGCTTGAGTCTGCTCCTGCCGTTCACCGGCCGCAGAAACGCAACAGTGATTCCTAGCAGCTCGCGCGCCATACCGTCTTTCCGCAACTCGGTCGAGTCAAGGCGCATGCCGGACGATGAGTGAAACGTCTCGCTGGCGCTAGCGCTATGCTTCTTACCCGCACGATCGGTTTACCCCCTCGCATCCTACAGTCTCAGAGCCGATATTCACCGTATTGCTGGTTTTCCAACACCTTCCACTAATCGAGAAGTACTGGTCAAGAGCCCGTGGACCTTATTCAGGAACTAATACGAAACGGATCGGGGTGTTATTGGGTGGGTCCTCCAACCTTCAATTGTCGGGAAAGATCTCGAGCACGCGAAATCGCTGCATCCGGCCCAGCCGGACGCTCGGCAATTTCGTTTCCTCCGCACCGTCGCATGACTATCTCGATCTTATCCCAATACACATGAAACGATCGGCTTGGTTGTTTGCAATCGTTTTGACCGTGGGATGCGCCAATGTTCTGGCCGTTCACGAAATCCCCGAGATCGTGGTCGGCGAACCGAGCTTCTTTCGCACGATCGAAGCTCACACCGACGCGCCCATTGTTGGCGGAAATCGAATCGAAGTTTTACTCAATGGCAATGAAACGTTTCCAGCCATACTGCGAGACATCCGAGCAGCCAAATCCACCATCACATCCGCCCAATATCTTTACGAAGGTGGCTCTATAGCTCGCGAAATCGCGCAGGCATTTGCCGAGCGCGGCCGTGCGGGTGTGAAGGTGCGTATACTTTTGGATGATCACGGCTCGGGCAGTGCACCTGCCGAAATCATCGATATTATGAAACAGGGCGGTTGTGAGGTGGAATACTTTCGTCGAATCGAGGCCGAGGGAATTATTTTTCCATGGAAACTGCTTCGATATAACTACCGCAGCCATAGGCGTGTTTTGGTGATCGACGGCAAAATCGGCTTTACCGGTGGCTACGGTATAAGCGATGCCTGGACGGGTGACGGCCGAACGCCCGACCATTGGCGCGATACCAACGTGCGCGTCGAAGGGCCGGTCGTGATATTTCTGCAGGCGGCATTCGCAGAAAGTTGGCTGGAAACCACCGGCATTGCGATCGGCGGTGAAAACTATTTTCCACGTCTAGACCCGGTAGGCAACATAACCGGACAGATCGTCAAGAGTTCGCCTAGCGGAGGCAGCTTTCAAAATTACATGCTATTTCTGCTCTCGATCAATTCGGCTAAGAAATCTATTCTCATCACGAATCCGTACTTCATTCCCGATGATGTTATGACGGAAGCCCTGGTCAAAGCAGCCGGTCGCGGCGTACGCGTGGAGATTTTGTTACCGGGTAAGATCGATAGCCAACTCACCTATACCGCGAGTCGCAGCCACTACGGCCCGCTCCTTCTCGGGGGCATTCATGTTTATGAGTACAAAGCATCTCTTATGCACGCGAAAACCATCATCGTGGACAGTGTCTGGGCTACGATTGGAAGCACGAACTTCGACAACCGCTCGTTTGCTCTGAACCAGGAAATCAACCTGACGGTTTACAATCGCGAAATCGCGCAGCGGCTCGAACGCATCTTCGCGGATGATCTCAAGTATGCGGAGCGGGTCACCTACGAACAGTGGCAGTCGCGGAGCCTCTATGAGCGAGTTATGGAAATGTTTGCGTTTCCGATAAAGGAGCAACTCTGACGCTGGTCGGTTTATCTTGAAAACGGCGAACCTGAAGCGCCAGCCATTCTCGGCCGTGATCAACCAATCGGCTTCTCTCCGTTTCCGTGATTTGGTCAAGAGGCTGCGCCACCCGATTCAGCAGGCGCTCACATTCAATAAATCGCTGGCCTCGACACAGCTCAATCCGTAATCTTTCATGAGAATAGCCGCCGCATCTTTGACGCGATTCTCTCTCAGAGCGCGTCGGGTTTCCGAAGAAATGCTCTGGCCGTACAAAAGCAGCGGTAACAGTGAAAAACCTTGAGATGGGTCCGCCAGTCCCCGGATGGGTTTGGTTTTTTGGCGGTCTGCTAAAATTACTCCTTTTCATAAATAGCTGCTCGTTTCAATCAAACCTTCACCCCACCACCTTCTTACGCGCCCAACTAGCGTCCCGGTGCTGATTTGCCAGTTTGTTTTCCATCCAGCGCAGTAGACCATTGCGGACGTACGCCGGATTGAGACCCAGATGCTCACAGATGTTTTCAAATGAAAAAACCCAATCGCCGTCGGTTTCGGTAATCCAATCTTTGGCTTGCTCATACCGGCGACTACTCTTCACGTTTGCTGCGAACAAATCTGCCTGGAAGGTACTTACGGCATCTTTCAGAATCGCTAACATGAGCCTTTTCTCCGGCTCTAGCACAGTTTTTCTGCGCAATGTGTCAAAATACTGTCCGAGCAAAAGAGAATCGGGCTGGAACAGTGACCCGACGGCTTCGTCTGTAACGGAACTGCGGCCGCCGGCATGAAACGAAGTAGTGGTTTTTTCCGCTAACGCTGCATTCATATGTTTTCTCCTCCGATGATTGCCTCTATGATCGCTTTCGTCATGCAGCCTTCCCCTTCCAAAGCTGTACCGTTTCTATACATCCTCACCAGAAGCTTCTTTCCGGCCGGATCAATAAAGCTCACTGCTTTTAATACCAGCTTGACGGGTCGATTCTCGATGAGCAATTTCTTCCAGCAGCTCTCAAGCTCCTTACTCCAGAGTCCGGTAAGCTTTCCTTCCAGCTCTAGAACGATCTCCGTCGGCTCAGCACGAGCAGTGATTCTCAACATACTGGAGCATCTTACAGCGCGTCTCCGTCCCGAACGGTTACAAACACACCTTGGCCGCCGTCGAACAGACCGCGGTCGCGGGCGGGGCGCATAGCAATTCTACGCAGAGACTCGCGACGGCAATAAACGCGGCGTTCTGGATTTCATAAGCTGCCTCGACGGAAGCATTAGTTCCATATCACCTGGCGATGAATCACGGATCTGTCTCCGTTTGCGTCCGTCTCAATCAGCGGATCACACTAAGCGGATCACACCAACAGGACTCCGAGTCTAAGTGCTGCAACCCCACAGGCATTTCCTCGACAGCCACTGCAGCAGAAATTAACGACCACTGAAGTAACATCAAACCTCATCCACTAACGATCCGTGTGCATGCCTTTAGGCAGTAGGTCTGAATTCGCTTTGCCCTCGCTATCCCATACTCAGCCGTTGCTGAAAGCAGCGCCTGTTCAACGCCGTAGATTTGCATGCGGACAACCATATGGCTCGCACTCAACAGCAGACCCGCTAGAAAAGACAATTCGATCTTCATGTAATTCACCACCTGTATCCAAGTACGAAGAGTTACTGTGGCAATGCCGGTGCCAATCGAATTTGCTCAAGATGTGAAGGCAAATCGTGAAAATTCAGCAGTTTAGGCGCGAGCGCTGTGCTCCGTGCCGGCGTTCGACAAAATCGGGTGCCGAATTATCGGCGCGCGGCCGAAATGTAGTCGTGTGTTGGACGGAGCGGCGGAATTTGCGAAGAGCTTTGTGCCAGGATCGACGATTTTGGAATGGGCAAAAAGGGAACTAGTTTGGACGAGCTATCCCGAGTTTCTTGATCCGTGATTGTAATGTCGTACGTTTCATTCCTAGCCTGTTGGCAGCGCCGTTGGGCCCCCCCACGATCCATTCGGCTTCTCTCAAAGCTCGAATGATATGTTCTCGCTCCGCATGCTCCAGCGTGGCAATGCCAGCGCTGGAAGCGTCCGGTGAAACCGTTGCGGGAAGGTTCAATCGTCCCCTCAACTCAGCCAAAGGAATCTGAAGCTCAGCCCCGTGCGACAGGATAACGCTGCGCTCGATGAAGTTTTCGAGCTCGCGAACGTTTCCCGGCCAGTGGTACTCGATTAGCGCAGCCATCGCTTTCATCGGGATGGCATCGATGGGCTTTTTCATGCGCCGCGCATATTTCTGAGCAAAATACCGAACTAGCAACGGAATGTCCTCTTTGCGTTCGCGCAGCGGTGGGATCATGATGGGGAAAACGTTCAAGCGGTAATAGAGATCGCTTCTGAACTGGTTCGCCGCAACTTTTTGCGCCAGATCCACATTTGTCGCTGCCACGACTCGAACGTCAACGCGAGTGGTTCGCACGCTGCCGAGACGCTCGAACTCCTGCTCCTGGAGAACGCGCAGAAGTTTCGGCTGAAGCTCTAGCGGTATGTCACCGACCTCATCGAGAAAAATGGTCCCCCGGTGCGCCAACTCGAATCTCCCGATACGCTGCGCAATAGCGCCCGTAAACGCGCCTTTTTCGTGCCCGAACAGTTCGCTTTCCAAGAGGCCAGTCGGAATGGCAGCGCAGTTCACTTTCACGAGCGTTCTCTCGCGCCTGGCGCTGAGATGATGAATCGCCCGCGCAATCAACTCTTTGCCCGTGCCGGTCTCGCCGAGAATCAGAATCGTGGAGTCGGTCGGAGCGACGGTTTGCAGTTCTTCCAAAATTCGCCGCAGGGTCACGCTGTCACCGATGATTTCCTCGAAATTGTATTCCGTGCGAATCTCATCCTGCAGATAAAGTTTCTCCTCGCGCAGCGTCTGCGCCCGATCCGCCATCCTGCGGAAGGCGAGCGCGTTTTCAACGGCAATGGCGATTTGATTGGCAATATGCCGGAGCAGTTCCGCATCCCGCTCGGGGAAGTTTTCCTCACGGAGACTCGCGACCACGAGGGTACCGAGAGGACGGCCGTGCGAAATGAGCGGCAGACAATAGGCTGACTTAAGGCCTTCGTCCAGAATCCGGCGCGCAATGTCGGAACCGAATTGCGCGATATCGGCGCGGGTGATGAGAATCGGTTTCCCGCTCATTATTGCCCGGCCCGTCGGTGATCCCTCAACCGGAACCCAAAGACCTTCCTTGAGAAGGCCCTTACTAACCGGAAAATCGAGAGCGTGAATCTGGAGGCGCTGCGTTTCCGGATCATAAAGCGAGAGGCTTGCGTACTCGTGTGGGACCAGCCGTTTCAGCGATGAGGAGACTGCGTTCAGCAGCTCATGTAAGTCGAGCGAGGAAACGATCGTGTTCGTTACATCGAGCAGCAAACCCAGACGGTCGCGTTCCTTCTCAAGCTGTTGCTGGCCGGACTGGGCTTGCTCAAAATTGAGCGCATTATCAACCGCGACCGCAACTTGTCGCGCAACTTGCTGGAGGAAAATCACGTCGATCTCGGAATACGCGGCAGCCATCCGGCTACCAAACGCCAGCGCGCCAACTCTTCTTAACGCTGTCGTGACTGGAACGACACAAACGGAGAACACACCGCGATCCTGGAGCCAGTCCGCAACATTCGGAAAGTGATTGTCCTGTGCAACGTCGGAAACGATCCAGGAATTTTGCGATTCGCGCACCCAGCCACCGACTGTCTCCATGGGACAGTCTCCGGGAGGACACGCGTACGCTGTCTCGGGCGTCTCGAGCACATGAGATCTCATGCTCTTCTGGGACGGCTCATACAAAATCAGATTCGCAAAATCGAACTCCACCACACGATGGAGCCGCGGAGCCAGATCGCGAAAGAGCCGATCAAGCTCGCGATGAGAGGCGATCGCCTCCGAGATCTCCAAAAGCGCCTGGTATCGGCCATACAGCAGATCGGTCTGCGCGGCCGCAGGGGTTTGATCGTTCACAGCGTGTGAGGATATCTGGCACAACGAAAACGTTCAAGAAAGAGACGATGATTTAACGGTTTGTTTTCTGCGCGACTCGAGCCTCTCGAGGATGGCGCCGAAATAGATCTTATCTGCCGGAAACGGTGTAAAGCAGCCCGGAGCTCTAAGCCGCAATACCGTACTAACGCGATGGGTCCGTCGGACCACGCGGATTCCCGGGCGCGCCCCTCAATGGGACCGGCGATGGATCCTTACAATTCAGTGGGTTGGGTTGCTTGGTTGGCATCACCGCCGTCTTTGCAGCCTGTAAAGACCGGCGTGACAAACGACAGAATGCTAACCACTAAAACAGTCTCTAGCCGCATAACGCGCCCTCCATTTCGATTTTCTGAGTTACAGTCGAGACAGCTGCGCGGTGAAACAAGCGGTGGAATCAGGAGATCTTCTCATGGGGCAGGTCTGCGCACGGGAAGCTTATGACACCTGGCGCAACCACTAGTAAACCCAACGCGTAGTGAACATAACGACGGTTGTCAAGGTCCCTAACGGATGCACGCCGTTAGTCAGCATTCATCAGGACCAATCCAACCTGTTCCCGTTTGTCGCTGCTAAAATGCAACTAAGCGTTGCGCCTCGCGTTTGGCAAATCCTGGATCGCAAGGGGGCCATGAAGCTGCCGCAGGGCGGCCGCGAAATAGCCACCCTGAAAATGACCCGCTTGGATATTGAATGCTTGCGGTAGATGAATCCACGGAATCGCGGGATTGACATGGTGGATGCCGTGCAGGTTGAAATTCAGAAGTAACGTCCCTAGTGTCGGCGGCAACCGCAAATTCTTGGCAAAGAAGACATCACTCACCGGAGTTTCGTAGTGATAGATATTGTCGAGAAATGAAATCAAAAAGCCGCGCCCGAGCAGCGCCAAGGCAAGCAGCCACCACATTTCGCCGTAGCAGAAAAACGCCAGCGCCAGAACCAGCAGCGTCAAAAACCCATCAAAGCGGATTTCACGGAGCGACTCCCGCCGGAGCCAGTTGTCCATTAGAACCGCACTGACGCTATTCACTCTGATGTAACGGTTTTTAATCCACTGCAGCAATCGACGCGGCAAGAAAAAATAAAGCGGGCTTAAAATCTCGACCACGTATAGCCCAAGAAATATCTGAAAATAGTATCCCGGTGCGGCGGCGGACCTGCTCTTCTTCTCGCGATCGTAGTATTCCGTTCCTTCGATCGGGAAGCGGTTTAACTTGTGGTGCAGCAGATGACTCATCCGCACAATCCGAAATGGCGAGCCGAATAGAATCGCAAGCAGCCGGCCGAAAAGCCCATTGAACGTTCGGCTGGGGTGAAACAAATCGTGAATGGCTTCATGGATCAGGCTCCAGAACGGGTTTGTGAGCAGCACCAGCGGCGCAAGCGACCAGGCCCAATTTTCGCCCCGCGGTAGCAAAAAAATTGGCAACAAATAGAATTGATAGAGATTCAGCGCGGTATAAGCGCACCCGAGAAAAACGTTGAGTGTACTCGGAGCGCTACCGTTTTGGCGGACGTATGAAGTACTGCCGCTCAAAACTCTAGGCCTAAAATTTTACTTAGCGGCGTCAAGCTCAATAGCACGACGAAACCGAACACCGCGATGACGGCGCCTGAGACACGGTGAATCCAGAAGAGAAAGCGCAAACTAAATTTATCATGAAAAATCGTCAACCCGATAAACAGGCCAACCCACCACAAAGCCGAGCCGCTGAAAACGCCCGCCGTCAAGAGCGCGGCCGCAAAATAATGGCCGTGTAAGCTCGGCACATGCCAACCGGCATAGATGGCAATAAAAGAGAAAAGCGTCGCCGGATTGGAAATCGTCAACAAAAAAGTTGTCACATAAGCGCTTAGTAGTCCATTGACATTGTTGATGCGTTTCTTGGCTACGGGTTCGGTCCGATAAATCCTGTAGCCAAGATAGCAAAGAAAAATGCCGCCGATGAGCCTAAGCCAGTGGTGCTGATCGGCGACGAAGCCGGATATCAATGAAATTCCCAGCGCGGCGATACCCGCGGCCAGTGCATCCGCCGTCGCCACCCCCAGACCGGAAAAAAGCCCGCACACCGGACCCATCATGAGCGCGCGATTGATACACAACAAGCCCAGTGGACCCACGGGCACGGCGACCACGATTCCGATCAGCATGCCCTCGATCACGAAATATAACGGCATTAGAACGTTGGCGTCGAAAAATGTTCAGCGGGCGCAACGAAATCCAATATTGTGATGCCCCGAACGAAAATTGCGCGAGACCTGTTGACCGCGATGAGTTGTAGTCAACTCGCCTGCGGGTGAGTCCTGGCCGCCTCCCCGTGTGACGCGCACGTGCGGCTGGGTCAAATCTTCCCGGCCATCCGCGGCATTGTAGGGATACGAGGTATAGGCACTTCTAACCCACTCCCAACCGTTTCCGGCTAGATCGAACACTCCGTCGGAAGTGGCGCCCTTGGGAAAGCTGCCGACATCGCGGAAATCATTCCATCCGGCATTGAAATGGGCACGCGTCGCGTCCGGCGGCTCACTCCCCCAAGGAAATTTCCGCCCATCGAGTCCGCGCGCCGTCCTTTCCCATTCCGCTTCCGTCGGTAAACGTTTCCCCACCCAGTTGCAAAAAGCCACGGCACCGAACCAGGAAACTTCCACCACCGGCCGGTTTTCATGTCCCTGATCCGCAAGCCATCGGCCGCTCCGCCGGTGCACACGAGCATCATCGTCATCGATGTCGAAATACTTTTCCCTGCGCGCGCTTTCCGTGCCAACAGCATCGAGAAACCGCGCAAACTGAGCATTGGTCACCTGATGACGATCGATGGAAAATTCCGCGACGCTGACTCTGTGCATCGGCCTCTCATCCTCCGGGCCATCATTGGTTCCCATTAAAAACTCCCCTGCGCCGATTCGGACCATATCGGAAAGTTCTCGGTCAGCCGAACGAGCGGAGCTCAACGGCTGCAAAAAAATAATCAAAGTTGCCGCTGCCGCGCCGCAGAGGCGCACCGGCGATAGAGTCCTCATGGCGAAAATTTTCCCAGTATCCTACGGAATGAATTAAGATTGCGCAAACCCGACGGCGAAAATTGATCCGCCCGATCGAGACAAGAGAACCTATCCGGCGAGAGCCTGAGCCTCGATGGTCTCGTAAGCCGCTTCCGGCATGCGCCAGAGTCGAAACAATAACGAGCGGTGCTGAAAAACATCTGATTTTTTCGCTTGTTCGAAACCGGATTGCCGCACTTCCTCAGGCACCGGCTGACGAATCACCTTGACGACTTCGTCCAAGGACTCGTAGAGAAATGCCATCGGCCCGGCATATTCCCGAAGATCAGGACGAATCTTCGCCATGCAGACCCCAACGCCCGAAGCTTGGGCTTCGGCGATCGCGAGTGGCCATCCGACATTTCCTCCCGGCGCAGCGGTATAGACGAGCCATCGATGCTTCTTGTATTCCGCGGGCATTTCCTCGAGCTCCACCGGCGGAATGAAACGCACCGGACTTTGACGCGCGCTGGCGAATTGCTGGAGTTCAGCGACCTTGTAGCCGAGCGCGTAAAGATTGAACTCGAGCTCAGACGCGCGCAGGGCCAGCTCCACAAAATCCTCCATGCGCTTTTTGGGAATGCATGCACCGACATTCATGATGGCGCTACCGTTAGGCTGCGGATCGAAAAAGCGCTTGAAGTTTACCACGGGAAAACAATTCACGAGTTTTGCGCTGGGGAAACCGGCGCGTTCCAGTCGCGGACGGGCAAATGGCAACGTCAACAAGCCGAGACAGAAGTCATCTTCGATGAACTTTATCGCCCGGCGAATGTGTGAGGGCTGCGCAAACATCGAGAGCAGCGGAAAATGGCGGAACGGAGACTCATCTTCCGGCCAAATCGAATCAAACGAATGGCCGCGCACCGTGAACGGCACGCCGGTTTTGCGCGCGAGTTTGCCCAAGACCTTCACCGAATGAAACCAGTGGCTGTGCAACACGTCAGGCTGAAACTCCTCGATCGCTTCGCAAATCACCCCCAGATCTTCAGTGTAGCGATAGGGTTCATGATTTTTTGCCGGCATGTTGGCGCGTCTGGTCGCGATGATGTGGACGTCACACACCTCGCGGACGGCTTCGATCTCGGTTTTAATATAAGTCTCAGAGATTTGTGGGTAATTCTTCAGAATATACATGACCCGAAATCTGCGCCCGAGAGGAGACTGCGAGCCGAGTAGCGGGCTCGTCCGCGTAGCGCTTACGTTAGAAGGCGTCGGAGCCGACGGATCGCAGGTCACAAGGTTTTTCTCTTAATCACCGCCACCGACGTTGAGCGAGTTGAAGGCCAAATCAGCGCCGCCGCGCTTCTCCGAGTAGCTTCCTTCAACATGGCGCGATAGTGATAAACTCGTCCCTTTGAACGGTAAATTTTTCTCTCGTTTCGCAGCGCCGCATACCAACACCAACCTAGCGCTGCCCGAAGCAGGTTTGCAAAACTCGAAAGCACGCTACTCTGTTTGTAAATCGCCCGGCTGCGTCCCTGTAATTCATGTCGTTGTTTAAAATATTCTTCGGTGAGCCGGCTCCAGTCGACATCGTGGTAAACGATGGAGCGGGGCTCGTATCCGATCCGTCTACCCGCCCTGAGAACCCTTTCCCCAAACTCCACATCCATGGAGGTTCCTGAGGCACCGGGACCGATGCGTTCGTCGAATAAGCCGGTCACATCGAGCAGTTCGCGCCGTAATGCCATGTTGGCAGCGTTCAGGCTGACGATTTCGCGCACTTCGAGGCCCGGCTTGCTGTAATAGCAGATCGTCCGATACCGATTCAGTAGGCCTAGAAATCGTTCGTCGTTCTGCATCGACGGGGGGATGAGAATCGAGCCCTGCATTACATCGTACGAATGCTCGCAGAAGAATTGCCAAGTCATTTTCAACCATTCCGGCGCGACTTCCACGTCGTCATCGAGAAACGCGAGAATATTGGCTTGGGCAAGCGGGATCAGTCGATTGAGAGCGCGTGATTTTCCCCGGATAAGTTCGCGCACATGAACCCAGCGCTCCGGCTCTTGGGATCTATAATGTTCCAACAGAGCTTCCACCGCTGTGGCGGTAGTTTTGTCTTGAGCATTATTGGCAACGATAATTTCGTGCGGTATCTCTTCACGGTTCCCCAGCCCTGCCAAACTATCGAGGAGTTGCTGCAGCTGTGGCATTCGCCCTTGGGTCGGAATCAGAATGCTGAGCGCGGGCTGCATCGAGATAACGCTAATGACTTGGCGGGG
>Ga0075425_100000819_pt1 | contig 29684 bp, 25 predicted proteins | sample SoiMethybrSBSTD4_FD_75300 | JGI IMG/M metagenome (GOLD analysis project Ga0075425, IMG submission 75300) | Bulk soil microbial communities from a Populus tree surrounding site in Tennessee, USA - Soil MetaG P. TD hybrid SBSTD4 | ecosystem: Environmental > Terrestrial > Soil > Tree plantation... | reverse complement strand
ATTTTGCGGCGGGCGCGAATGAGAGTTCGGGATTCAGATTTATCGGAAGCGAAGGTGTAATGACCCTTTCTGGAGTCGTAACGGTCGCGAAAAAGCAACGCGCTAAGGAACCGGGATACACGATCGACACTTTCCCCAAGGCTACACAGGAAGCGTTCTTGAAGGAGTATCGAGCGAAATATCCGGAGAACAAACAAGACATCGGTTCATCGACTCAGGACACTTACACGGCTCCGACAGGATACAGCGATTCAGTAGATCACTTTATTGCGTTCTTTGATGGGATGCGGTCGCGAAAGCCGGTAGTCGAGGATCCAACATTCGGATTTCGAGCCGCCGGCCCTGCGCTGCTGACGAACTTGAGCTACTTCGACAACCGAGCGTACGAGTGGAATCCGGAGACGATGACGTTCAGCAAAGGCGGCGCCTAGGGCAGAGAGTGGGAGACGGGGCGAAGATAGAGGATCGAGGATGGAAGATTGAGGATGGAGGATAGAGGATCCAAGGTGACGGATCGAGGATGAACACTCGAAGGTGGCGGACCGAAGATCGAAAACCTTTAAGTTGAACACTGATCCAACTATCCCCCGTTATCGATATGTCGGACGCGACAGATCCTTCATCCTCGATCATCAATCTTCGCCCCGTCTCCCCACCCCCACTCTGCCCGTCCCCACCTCAATCCTCCCATTCTTTGCCTTTGATACGGCAAGCACCTAAGATTGTTCAGATAGTCTCGTAACGATGCGGTGCGAATTGTTAGATGACGACAAAGACTCACAGAAGCCGGATTGCGACTCGCAGTTTTATGTCCTTCATGGACAACGATCTCACGACTGCCGCCGCCGCGGTTTCCTACTTCTCGATGCTCGCGCTGTTCCCCACACTGCTGGTAATCCTCACAATCGGCAATAAACTGATCGGTCCGGTCACAGTCGAGAAGTACATAATCGGACAGGTGCTGGCGTTCCTCCCCGGAGCCCAAACCTTTGTCCGCAAAAACCTCGAGTCGATTTCAAATATCTCGAACAGCATCGTCATCAGTTGCTTGTTCGTTATGTTGTGGGCCGCATCGTGGATGTTCACGGTGATCGAAAAGGCGCTCAATCGAATCTGGGGCACCTATCCGCGCTCGTTTCTACGCGGCAGAGCTGTGAACCTCGCAGTGATGACTCTGGTGTGGGCGCTGCTCGCTGCGTCGGCGCTGTTCACCGCTTTCGTCACCGGAGTTCGCGCCGCAGCGGAACGCATTCCGCTGCGACTAGGACCGTGGCTTACATCTCTTTCCGGCTTTGCGTGGCAGACGATCTTCATCCTGACGAGTTTGGCAGTGACGATCCTGCTGTTTACGGTGATTTACAAAATGCTGCCCAACACTCACGTACCAATCACCGAAGCTTTGACCGGAGCGGTGCTGTCAGGGGCACTCTGGGAAGGAGCGAAGTTCGGTTTCTCTTTCTTGTTGCCGTACTTTCATTACGACTTGTTGTACGGTTCTATTGGTGCGGCGGTCGCGCTGCTGACCTGGGTCTATTTGTCGAGCGTGATAATGCTATTCGGCGCTCAGTTTACTGCCCTGCTTCATCGAGACCATTTGTTCACTGCGTCTGAAAGACTTCACCACCCTGACGTCGATGCGCCCGCGGTTCACGGTTGACCCACTCAATGCTCGTTTCCGATTTCGACTACAACCTCCCGGAAAACCTGATCGCGCAGGAACCTTCATCGAAGCGCGATGGGTCGCGGCTGATGCTCGTCGATCGTTCAACTGGACAAATTGCCCATTCGGTCTTTGCAAATCTGGGCGATCATCTCAAAGCCGGCGATCTTCTGGTGATCAACAATACTCGAGTGTTTCCTGCGAGACTGATTGGTCGGCGGATTCGTGTGACACCTCGCGGCGAGACCGTGCTCGGCGGCCGCGTTGAAGTTTTTCTGGTAAGCCGAGTTGAACCGCTCCTGTGGGAGGCCCTGGTCAAACCTGGAAGGACTCTTGTTCCAGGGGCGCGCGTAGAATTCGCTCGCGGAAAGATGACCGCCGAGGTGATCAAGTGGCGCGAACGCGGTCGAAGGGTGGTTCGTTTCGAGGTATCCGGCGATTTCGATGAAATCATCGATCGCATCGGTCGAACGCCGTTGCCTCCTTACATAAAACGAGACGAAGAGGATCGGCTCGACGCAGACCGGTATCAAACTGTATTTGCCAGCCGGCGAGGCGCTGTAGCTGCGCCAACTGCTGGTCTCCACTTCACGCCTGAGTTAATCGAGCAGCTGAAATCGAAGGGGATTCAAATCGCCGAGATCACTCTTCATGTTGGGTACGGCACCTTTCAACCCGTTCGCGTCGAACGCGTCGAAGATCACCACGTTGAATCTGAGTCATATTCGATAAGCGAAATGACGGCCGATACCATAAACCTCGCGCTGGCTGAAGGTCGTCGAGTCATAGCAGTCGGAACTACGACCACCCGCGCTCTCGAATCGTCCGTTGAAAATTCAGGAGCCTCAGCAGGTGTTGCCAGGGTGAAGGCGGGATCGGGGACTACCGATTTGTTTATCCATCCGGGATTCGAGTTCCGGGTTTTGAGCGGCCTGATAACCAACTTTCATCTTCCGCGTTCGTCTTTGTTAATGCTGGTGAGTGCGTTTGCGAGCCGAGAACTAATTCTGGAAGCTTATCGACGGGCTATCGAAGAGGAGTACCGCTTTTACAGCTATGGCGATGCGATGCTGATTCTTTAGTCGTGTTTCATCAATATCTCATTGTTCGACGCGTCGAGGAACGATTGTTCTCAACAACCAGAGCATCAACGAACCTGTCGCAGTTCCAAACAAAACTCCCGCACCGATGCCAAAGGTCAAATGCCCGAGGATATGTCCAAGGTGATTTGGATCCTCACGCTGTAGTGAAAATTCCGGCTCTGTAAAAACATTCTCCATCTTGGTAATCACCGAGAATATTATCGCCACGACTATGATCAGCTGCTCCCAAACGACCAACAACAAGCTCGCGACCACGACGTTTGGATAACTGCCAAAGCCTCGAGTGTGGATCATCCAGACAGCGATCAGAATTGCCAGCGATGTCGCTCCGGTCACGCTGAAGATGCGCACCATACCGTGCGACGCTCCGGCGGCGTCGAGCCCCCACCTCAATGCCCACACGATCGTGATGAGACCGAACAATGGGGCCAACAGCCGAATGTGATCTCGCAGTCCCAGCCCGCAAACGTTCATTTAGTTCTCCTTGGCTTCGCTAGCCCTGACCATCAACAGCGTCAAGTCGTCTTCAAGGTCATCTCCTGCCCACTTGCGCACGGCATCCAACACGCAAGTCTGGATCTCCGTGAGGCTTTCGCCGCAGTGCTTCTCAATCTCCGCCTTCAGCCTCTCATCACCAAACTCTTCTCCACTCTTCGATACAGCTTCAGTCAACCCGTCTGAAAACAGCGCGAGCACATCTCCGGGGCTGAGCGTCACCATGCCCGTCTGAAATTCGGCGCACGGAAACATGCCCAGCGGGAACCCACCCTCCGACAGCTTGCGACCACAAAGCGATCCGAGCAGTACCGGCGCGTTGTGTCCGGCATTCACGTATTTCAAACTTCGATCAGCCGCATTCCACTCAGCGTAGAAGAATGTCGCAAACTTGGATGCATCGGTCACCTCGTGAAGGTGGTGATTCAATCTTTGACAGACCTCAGACGGCTGAAGACCGGTTCCAGAAAGAGTTCGCAACAGGGCCTGCAAATTGGCCATCAGAATAGCCGCGGAAATTCCTTTGCCGCTTATGTCGGCGATCGCGAACACCAATCGCCCGTCGGGAAACTGCATCACGTCGTAGTAGTCGCCGCTTATCCCGTGTGCCGGGATGCACACAGCAGAAAACTCCAATCCACCACCATCGGGCAAGTGATGCGGGAACAGAGCTCGCTGAACTTCAAGCGCGAAACTGAGCTCAGCCTCTTTGCGAGCAAGCTGCCGACGGCTCGACTGAAGCTCGAGCTGAACGCGATATAGCGACACCAACAAAACAGCGACCGCGGTTGTAGCTCCGAACGTCAGACCCCAGGTCACCAGCGCGGAACCCTGGACCAATTCGCGACCGAGAAACAACAACACGCCCGCGCCCAACAAAAACCCGATAAGGTAGATTTTGTCGCGCCGGTCAATCGTGAACCCGGTCTTCTCTTGTCGAATGGCGTTCCCGATTTGCATACGTCCTGTCGTTCGCTTGTTGCCTAGCGGCCCTATCCCTGACCACCGAGATAGTAAAACCATAGGATTCTCGCGGCAACGGCGCGCCACGGTTTCCACAAAGTGCTAATCTCGGCAAGCTCCTCGTCCGATGGCCGATGCGCGAGTCCCTTTAGCTTTTGAATAGCTACTGCCAGGGCGAGATCTCCGATCGGCCAAATGTCCGGGCGTCGCAGTACCATCAGCAGATAAATGTCCGCAGTCCATCGGCCGATGCCCTTTATCTTGAGAAGCTCGCTTCTTACTATGGCGTCCTCCATCTCGCTGAGACCCTCCAGATCCAGCGAGCCTTCAACAATCGATTGGGCAAGATGGCGACCGTAGATTGTTTTCTGACGACTGAAGCCGACCGCCTTCAGAGTCGCATCATCGAGTTTAAGAAATCGCTGAGGGGTAAGCGGCTTCGCGACTTCGAGCAGCTTATTGTGAGCCGCCTTTGCGGAAGCGAGCGATACTTGTTGTTCGAGGATGATGTGCAGGAGGGTCGAGAAACCCGATTCACGACCCCACATCGGCGGCGCACCGAATTGCTTTACGACTCGGCGGAGGTCGGCATCGCGACGCGCAAGCAACCTAACTGCGCGTTGAAGACTTTCGTCGCTTAGAGAAGTAAGAACAGTCGCGCTGGCTTGACTCATCTGATCTGATAGACCCTGGTTGACCTTAATGTCATATGCGTCCGTTACGACAATAAGACGGATACTAAAACATCCAGGCCTCAGTTGATACGACTAACTGAGGCCTGGAAGTAAGGAGCGAACGCACTAAGAAACTATTCGTTGGGCTTCTTCTCTGCGGGCGCCGGCTGTTGTGCAGGTCTCCTCTGCGGAAACGGGAGAACCGCAAGCGGCCGAGCGTGCCCCTGATGACAATCGTTGCACGTGACTGCACTCCCATCCTGCTTCACAAGCTGGCTCGAGAACTCGGTCATCATAAACCGCGCAATCTGCTTGCGAGGAGTGTCTTCATCGAAGTCGGTGGTATGGCAATAGGTGCATTCCACCCCAAGTGCTTTTGTGAAAGCGGTCATCACCTGCGTCAGGCGCTCTCGCGGCATATTCTTCAGCACCTGAAGCCCGGTCGTCTTCTTGCCCACCGACCCTTCGAACGCCCGGGTTCTCAGGAAATTAGGCTGACCCTTGTGGCAATCATTACAAGTCAGCGCGCTGCCGTCCTTGTGTTTCATGCCCATGGTGTAGTCGCGCATCATCAAGCGCGAGACCGACTTTCGAGGCGTATCGGCAGAAAATGGGTTTACGTGGCAAAAGTTACACTCGCCGCCGATCGCCGCCTCGATCTTTCTCATCTCAGCAATGATCTGCTGTCGAGGCATACCTTTCATTATTTGCAAGGTCTCCGCTGGCGGCTGTTGACCCGTTGCTTGTCCACCGGCAGGTTGCTGCTGAGCGGGCTGCTGCTGGTCCGGCTGTTTCGCGTTTATCGCCGACGCGATCATCAGCACCGTCGCAGCGACAACGACGAACAATTTCGTCCTTGCATTTTTATTCATCCGTGCGTCCTCCAGAGTGTTGAAACTTTTCCACTGTAAACCCACTTGCAATTTTCTTTACTGTTTTTTGGGTGACTGCCAGGACAGGGCAGAAGCCAGCGCCCGAGCTTCGGGCGGTGTCGCAACTGATCCGTCCAGCAGGATCTTTTTAGCGTCGACATCCGATCCATAAAAATCTCGGTTGTCATCCTTGTCGGGTCTCAGCGTCGCCCCGTCAAGAGCGACACCGGCAAACAATCCCTTGGCGCGCGAGTAGGTAAGGATCTCAGCATCCAGTCTTATATTTGTTTGTGCTGAGGTTTGTCGACCGACCGGTCCGGCTGCAGCCGAAGCATCGGCTCCAATCGTAAACTTGTCTCCGATCAGCTTCTCGACCCCCTTGCGATTCATCATCAGCATCACGACATCAATCTGAGTGAATCCGATCTGGAAACCGACGCTGCCGCCTTCGATCGTGATGAACGCCGGCGCTGACCAACTTCGATCCGGCTTTCGGCAAGACAGAACTCCCTTGCCGTACTTGCCTCCTATGCCCAATCCACCCTTCTTGAGCCCAGGAACGATTCCAACACATTCGCACTTATTGAGGAGATCCTCCGGAATACCCTTGTCTGGTGTCTTCATGATCTCGCTGAATACTTCCGTTGCCCGCTGCAATCTCTTCACCTCATCGCTGCGGTCAAACGCGAAGGCCATTGACGATACAATCATTAAGACAACCGCTAGAATTGGTACTGCAAATGACCTGATTCTCATACACACCCCCGGTGAGTTCACTTCTAGAGAATTACAAGGCCCACTCAAACAGAATAATACCCAAAGCCCACGATGACTGTCACTCGATCCCAGAACAAAGTTTCTCGTAGACAGACCCACACTCCACACTTCAAACCCATTGTAAATGCAGCATTTTGTACGTGGGATGGATCGTAGGCCTCTCGATTCGAGAAAGCCCACGCCGCCAGAACATCGCGCGAGTTCTGGCGGTGGGAGAGGTCGCGTCGTCGCGCTAGCCGAAGGTGACCATCAACTCGCGACCGAAACTGAATTGAGGCCGGCGGCGTTGCTTAAGAGCTTTGGTTCCAGTTTGCGATAACGAGGTCACCAGAATAGGCATCGCAATCGTCGGATCGCACAAAACAGAAACTGTCTTGGCGTCCTTCGCAACTCGCCCCCAGGTCTGGGCCTCCTCAAAACTGCGTCCCGACGTAGCGCTGCTTTCCGGTAAATCGAGGCCAATCTGCAGCGCATACTTATGACCGCGCATTGTCTGTTTGATAATCGACGCGGTCACTTCGGTCTGCTGAACGAAGCTCTTCGGTGGACCTCCGCCAAACAGCACTACTGAGGTGTTGACCGAGCGAGCCATTATCTGCGCGGCTTCAACTACATCCTGGACGATGTCGAATTGAAACGGGTTCTTGCGATTCACTCGCGATGTCGCGATCCCCACCGCGATCGCCGAGTCTGCAACACCCGGGCAGAACACCGGTACCTTTGCTTTGTACGCCGACGTCAGGATGCCGTCTTCGGTTGCGATCTCAGCAAGCTCTCTTCCGAGCAGATGCAGGAATTCACGAGTCGAGTACGGACGCGAATGATCCACGGTGTTGGCAAAATTACCTACCCATTCATCGGCTTCTCTATACTCGTGCTCGCTCGCGAGAGTGTCGTAGAACCGGCCGACCTGGGCCTCCTGAAGCTCATCATCGCTGATACCCGGAATCGACTGATAGTGATATCGGCCGAGTGTTTCGTGCAGGTCGTGAAACAGGTTGGCCCCAGTCGAGACCACCACATCCACAAAATGGTTCTTGATCAGGTACGAAATCAACCGGCGCATCCCGGCCGCAACAAGTGCCCCGCTCAATCCCATCAACACTGTCGAGTTGTCCTCAAGCATCTCCAGCCAAAGGTTATGCGCATCCGCAAGAGCCCGGGCCTGAAATCCCGCGCCTTCCATCTTCTGAAGAATGCCGGCGACCGAGCGGTCGCGATCGATCTGAATCGGGCGAGTCGGAGACGTCAAATACTTTGAGCTTTTTTGCTTTCTCATCATTATTGTTGATCCTTCGGAACTTCTTTAAAACTTTCTGCTAACCAATAACAAAACTATTCAAGATAAGTGTATCGATTGAGATCGGACTCGTACTGCTTCATCAGCGCAGTGGCATCGTCTTCGTTAAGCATCCCGCCGGCGACTCGAGCGTCTAACATTCTCTGAACGCTATCCCAGGCCTGGCCCTTGTCGTAGCGGGCGATCGTAAGCATGTCGCCGATGCGGCTCCCCTGCACAATTTTCTTTATGTGATAGCGGCCTTCGGTATCGATGATTACGTGAGCTTCATTAGTGCGACCAAAGAGGTTGTGACTGCTCCCCATAACCTCCTGGTAAGCGCCCACCAGAAAAATCGCAATGTAATATGGATCACCGGTGAACGGATGAAGCTCGAGCACCTCTTTGACGTCCTTCAGATCGACAAACTTGTCGATATGTCCATCGGAATCACAGGTGAGATCTACAAATGTCGCATAGTCCGTCGGTTGTTCGTCGAGACGATGGATCGGCACGATTGGGAACAGCTGATCGATCGCCCAGTGATCGGGCAGCGAACGAAACACTGAAAAATTGCAAAGGTACTTCGACGCTAAGATTTTCTTCAGGCCGTCGAACTCTTCTTCCTGGACCTTTGTTGTTTGAGCGAACCGCGATGCTCTCGCGCAAACTTCCCAGAACAGCACCTCGCCTTTCGCTCGATCCTCGAGGCTGATCAGACCGAGATTGAACTGGGTGTGGAGTTCATCCTTGTGATCGAGCGCATCGTGATAATACTCGCGATAGTTTTTCGCGTTTATGTCGTCATAGAGCGCCTTCAACTCAACGATCACCTGCGGATCATCTTCATCCACGTTAATCTCAGGGCGATCGTCGGCGAAGGTTTCAATCTCGTCGCGGATCGACGTTACAAACACCGCGTGATAGGCGGCCATGACTCTTCCGCTCTCGGTTACCAGATTTGGCTCCGGAACGTTCTCATCATCGCAGACCGACTTGATTGTGTAGACAACGTCGTTGGCGAACTCCTGACTCGTGTAATTCACCGATGATTCGAAAGTGGTCTTCGATCCGTCGTAGTCGACTCCCATGCCACCACCGATATCCAGAAACTCAACATCGATGTGCATTTGTCGGATCTTGGCGTAGACTCGGGCTGCTTCCTTCATCGCCGCCTTAACTCGCTTGATATCCGTGATTTGCGAGCCGATGTGAAAATGCAGCAGCTTCAACAGATCGGTCATCTGAAACTCGCGGAGCAACCGGATGCACTCGAGCATTTCAGACGGCGTGAGACCGAACTTCGCCGATTCACCTCCCGACGAGGCCCATTTTCCTGATCCTTTTGAATACAGCTTGGCGCGAATCCCGATCCCCGGGCGCACACCCGTCTCCTGCGCTCGCCGAATGATCATCTTCAGCTCATTGAGCTTTTCGACGACAATTATCACCCGCTTTCCGATCTGCACTCCCATCAGAGCAAGATTGATAAATGCTTCATCCTTAAAGCCGTTACAGATCAGCAGCGACTCAGAGGTCTGCTCGAGCGAAAGAGCGGCGTACAGCTCCGCTTTGGATCCGCACTCGACTCCGAAGTTGTATTTGCTGCCCTCTCTGAGAAACTCTTCGACCACTTCGCGGCGGGGGTTCACTTTCATCGGGAAGACACCGTAGTGGCCTCCGGCGAAGTTGAACTCCCTCGAAGCATCCTGAAATGATCGCTGAACCTTCTTGAGCTGGTTGGTAAGAATTTGCGGGAAACGAAGCAGTATTGGGAGTTGAAGCCGGCGTCCATCAACCAGATCGTCAATAAGTTCCTTGACGTCTACGGATCTGGGGTCTCCCTCGGCAGGGCGCACGGCGAGATGCCCTTTTCGGTTTACCTCAAAGTATCCTGCTCCCCAATTTTCCACACCGTAGGTCTGAATGACCTCTTCTAGTGTGATGTTCTTCATCTAGCGCCTTCCCTGCCAGGAACTCATAGCGTCATGCCTCGGAAACCGATAGGCTCGTAAGCCTTGGAATTTATCAGAATTAGCGGAGGGGTGTCTACAACTATTTTTTTGAGGGTTTGTCACAATCCTGTAACCGTCACTCGCCTGGCACTAGCCGTTTTCGACGCGCGCCTTTATGTCTGAGTATGCCAAATCGATGAGTCTGGCTAGCGCTCCGTCGTCTGATTCCGTGCCAGGTCTCAGCTTCACATGGCGCATGGATTTGCCGTTGCCCTGCAACATCCCGGCCGGATCTGGCAGCGATGCACCATGAAAGAAACCTACATTGACGTGTGAGGTAAACACATTGACGTAGCCGAACGGCGCGTCTCCCAAACAGGCAACCGGACAGCCGTCATGCACCAGCTCCCGAACTTCATCACCGCACTTTCGCATAACCTCAAACCACCTTTGCGCGATTGCTCCCAGGTCTCCAGCACGCGATTTTAGCCATGCATCGACGGCGGGATCGTGCTTGACACCCCCATTGAATCGCAGGATCTCGGTTCTCATCGCCACTCCATTTTTTGTACTGATCTAGTTTCGCAAAGAGAGACGCGCTTAACTCCAAGTTTATCACAGCAACATCGGCGAGAGCTTCGCGCGAAACACGGAATTGAGGACATTATTTTTGGCTGTTGCGTACCGGCTTTTGCGACCGCGTTGCATCCCCATCACGCTTGGGCATATCTTTGTTTTTTACGACCTATTGCAGATTGGAGATCACATGGAGGAGCCGCCATGCAGAAAATCTCAGAACTTCACATCAATGGAAGCCTGCACAAAGTCGATGCCGACGGTGATCGAAACCTGCTAAGCGTCCTGCGTGATGACCTGGACCTCACCGGCAGCAAGTACGGCTGCGGCGAGGGCCAATGCGGAGCTTGCACGGTCTTGATTGACGGACAAGCCATTCGCTCCTGCATCACGAAGGTGGGTTTCATCGGCCAAAAGAAGATCATTACCATCGAAGGTCTCGAGAAAAACGGACGGCTGCATCCGCTTCAAGCGGCATTTCTTGAGGCCGACGCGCTTCAATGCGGCTACTGCACTTCCGGAATGATCATGTCCGGCGTCGCGCTGCTCAGCAAAAACCCTAATGCCAACGACGCCGAGATCATTCGATCGATGGAAGGTAATGTCTGCAGATGCGGCACCTATCCGCGCATTCTCAACGCAATACACAAAGCCGCACAGTCGATGAAAGGGGGCGGACGATGAGCGAGAATCAGACGATCGATAACATCGATAACGATGTCGAGCTGGAACGGTACGAACTGTTCGCAAAACCGTCCTATCTTTTCAACCTCGAGATTGAGCGCCGTGACTTCTTCAAGCTATTGGGTGGAGGCCTGGTGCTGGTGTTCGCGATCGATGCCTTCGCGCAGGAAGGCCGTCAAGGCGGCGAGTCGGGCGGAAGGCGGGGGCAGGCCAACGCGACTCCAAAAGAGATCGGCGGATGGCTTCATATCGACGAAGATGGGACGGTCAACGTCTTCACCGGAAAAGTAGAGTTTGGCCAGAACATCCGCACATCGCTTGCCCAGGTAGTGGCCGAGGAGCTCAACGGTTCGATCTCTTCGATAAGATTGACGATGGGTGATACCGATCTGACACCGTTCGACATGGGTACGTTTGGAAGCCGCACAACACCGACCATGGCCCCGCAGTTGCGCAAGGTCGCGGCCGCGGCGCGCGAGGTCCTAATCGACATGGCCGCCGCCGAATGGAAAGTGGAGCGCGCCGAGCTGTCGGTTATAGAAGGCAAGGTGATCAACAATCGCTCGAAACAGACGCTCGAGTTCGGCAAGCTCACCAAGGGACAGAAACTAGTCAAGCTGATTTCCGACACAGCATCGACGACTCCAGTGGATCAATGGAAGGTCGCCGGCAAGTCTTTTACTAAGGTTGATGGAAAAGATTTTGTCACTGGAAAGCACCGATACACTTCGGACGTAACCCGACCAGGCGCGCTTTTCGGAAAGATCGTACGACCTTCGGCATTCAATGCATCAGTTGTCTCGGTCGATACTCACGAAGCGGCCGCGCTGCCGGGTGTCAAAGTGGTCAACGACGGCAGTTTTATTGGGGTCGCGGCGCCGAGCGCTCAAGCTGCATCTCGCGCAGCAACCGCAATCAAGGTCGAGTGGAAATCCGATCCGCAACCATCCGCGAGCACGCTATTTTCTTATCTCAAAAAAGAGTCGTCGCCGTCTCCGGGCAACGTTCGAGGTTCGGTCGCTGACGGACTGGCGAGTGCGACAAAGAAACTTGAACAGAGTTACACGGTCGCATACATCGCTCACGCACCTCTCGAACCGCGAGCCGCGGTTGCTGAGTGGAACAATGGCAAGCTCACAGTGTGGACTGGAACCCAGCGTCCTTTCGGCGTCAAAAGCGAGCTTGCCGAGGCGTTTCGAATTCCAGAGGACAAAGTGCGCGTGATTGTGCCGGACACCGGCGCTGGATACGGCGGCAAACACACGGGCGAGGTCGCGATTGAAGCGGCTCGTCTCGCCCAAGCAGCCGGGAAACCGGTCAAGCTGGTTTGGACTCGCGAAGAGGAATTCACATGGGCTTATTTCAGACCCGCCGGGGTCATCGACATATCCAGCGGAGTTCGAGATGACGGAGTGATCACAGCCTGGGAGCTTCACAACTACAATTCAGGTTCAGCTGGAATCCAACATCGATACGACATTCCAAACCACAAGATCGTCTTTCATCAAGCAAAGTCTCCGCTTCGTCAGGGCTCCTATCGAGGGCTTGCCGCGACTGCGAATCACTTCGCAAGAGAGGTACATATCGACGAAATCGCGCGCGAGCTAAAGATGGATCCTTTGGAGCTGCGTCTCAAGAATCTGAAGGACGATCGAATGAAGAATGTGCTGCTGGCAGCAACGAAGGCATTCGGTTGGGAGAAGAGAAAGAGCGCGTCGAATATCGGCTACGGGATCGCAGGGGGTTTTGAGAAGGGCGGATACGTGGCAACTTGTGCAGAAGTGTCCGTCGACCGAGCCAGCGGCGGAGTCAAAATCACCAGAGTCGTTGAGGCGTTTGAGTGCGGCGCGGTGGTCAATCCCGATCAGCTAAAAAATCAGATCGAAGGTTCGGTGGTGATGGCGATCGGAGGAGCCCTGTTTGAAGCGATAGATTTCGAGAACGGAAAAATCAACAACCCGCGATTCTCTCGGTATCGAGTCCCGCGCTTTAGCGATCTTCCGGTTGTCGAAGCGGTGTTGGTGGATCGCAAGGATCTGGCATCTGCGGGCGCCGGTGAGACGCCAATAGTCGGACTTGCACCGGCTGTTGGGAATGCGATCTTCGATGCGTCCGGCGTGCGACTGAGATCTCTGCCGATGGTTCCGAATGGATTGAAGGGTTAGATCAGGCAACGAAGAGGACTAACAAAACTTACACCGACCGATAGACCTATAGTTGTCAACGAGCCGTTCGGTACTCTACAATTTCGAATTCCTTATTGATCACGATTCCCGCCATGTTCGTGGCGTGATCCACAAGAAATAATTTCGGAGGCTTTTCAAGTCATGTTGAAGTTTCTCAGAGGGCGAAAAAGAGCTCGCAACGCCGTGTTAATCGTGTTTATCGGACTGCTGACCCTGAGTCTCGTCGCGCTGTTCTCGGCGTCGAACGGGGCGAAGATGTTCGGGGGAACCGCCGGCAGCGATACCGCCATCGCAAAAGTCGGCAGCTATGACGTCACGGTGCAGGACCTCAAAGACGCCCTTATGAACTTTGGCCAACAAATTTCACAAGGCCAGGGCCGCAACGCAAAACAAGACCTCGCGACGTTGTATTCGATGTACGGCACTCAGGTTCTCGACGGGTTGATTCGTCAAAAGCTTATTCTGTATCAGGCGGAGGCTCTCAATCTTGGTGCAAGCGATAACGAGGTACAGTCGCGATTGCGACAGATGTTCAACCCGTGGCCCGGGTCTGACGGATATCGCCTTCGTTTGCAGCAAGTCGGAATGACACCGGTTCGATTCGAGGATGAGCTGCGTGCGTCGATCGCCCAGGAACACCTGCGTAGTTACATCACCGCCGCGGTCAGCGTCGATCCAAAAGAAGTCGAAGACGACTATAGCAAGAACAACACCAAGTACGCGGTGCGCTGGGTGGATGTAAATCCCGATAACCTCAAAGACAAGGTACAGGTCAATGACGCGGACCTGCGCGCGTACTTCGACTCACATCGAAGCGACTTCAAGGTCAATACCGAACAGCGGCGTGCCAGCTACATTTTTATCGATCAGGAGAAAGCCGGCGAGTCGATTCAAATCTCCGACGATGAACTAAAACAGAACTTCAACGCTGAGAACTCGCTTAAGCAAGTTCGCGTCAGTCAAATCGTAATCAACTCCGCGAAAGATGACTCGGCAGTCAAGAAAGACGCCAACACACCTGAACCGACTGCCGGCGTGACAAAGGCCGAAGGCATCGTCAAGAGGGCGCAGGGTGCCGAAGGTAAACCCGCGGAAGATTTCGCGAAGCTCGCTCGCGAGTTCAGCGAAGATGCGAAGACCAAAGCCAGCGGCGGTGACCTCGGCTGGATCAATAAGGACGCGAAGCGAGAGACCGACGATCCACTCAACCGCGTCTTCAACATGAAAAAAGATGAAGTAAGCCAGCCCATCAAGAAGGGCGACAAGTACTACATTCTGAAAGTCACTGATCGGAAGATACCGACGTTCGCAGAAAATCGCGATGAGTTGCTGAAGGCCGCACGTTCTCGAAAGGGCTACTCAAAAGCAGTGGAGATCGCGACCGAAGCCGAGCAGAAGCTGAAAGAAACAAAGAACATCGAAGCAGTTGCCGCTGAGATCAACAAGAAATACGGGGCACAGGTCGCCTCGTCAAAGGACAGCGGATTCTTCGCCGAAGGAGATCCGATAGCAGGAATCACCTCCCCGACGGAGTTGGAATCTGCCGTGTTCGAGCTTCAAAACACCGGCGACGTCGGTGAGCGAGTCAATCTCGACAAGGGATTCGCAATCCCGCAATACGTGGAACGGCGCGACGCTCACGATCCAGACTTTGATGAAGCGAAGACAAAAGTCGAAGCGGCCTATCGAGTCGACAAGTCAAAAGATCTCGCCGCCCAACGTGCAAGAGACATCGCAAAAGCTGGAAGCGCAGATGAGATGAAACGCATCGCCGATTCGATGGGGTTAAAGCCCGACGAGCGCTCGGGTTTGAACGGTACCGAATCCATCGGGCCTCTGGTTAGCGAGTCTGAGCGAGCACCGGTGTATAAGCTCAAGGCTGGTGAAATAACCAGGGAACCAATCAAGACCGAAAACGGCAATTATGTCGTAGTATTCGTCACTGAACGCAAAGATGCCGATATGGGTGAGCCTTTTCAAAAGGAACGAGCGTCGATCGAACAGCGAATGCTTGATGAGAAACGCAATACGTTTTTCTCAACCTATCTGGCAATGACACAAAAGCAGATGAAGGAAGAGGGCAAGATCAAGGTCTACGACGACACAATCGAGGCGGCTATGGGATCGGCTGCCGGATCGGCTCCTGTAGGACAGCCGGGTCAGCCACGATTGCCTGCTCCGTCACGCCGGACGAGAACCGGTCCGAATAAGCGTTAATCTTTTTTGGGAGCGCGGCGCCAGATCGCCGCGCTCCATTTTACTTCCCACGTTTTGATTGATCTCATCCGACCCAGTATTCGAGAGACATCAGCCCGTCCTTGCCGTTTCAATCGATGTCGTCCTGACACCAGAAGAATGCGTCGTTTTCTCGTGCTCATCTTCCTGGGGCTTACTGTAGCCTCGCCCGCCCTCGCACAATCACAACCTAACGACGACAATCAACCTCAGAATCAAGCGCGCAGCGAAAACGGCTATTCGCTTTCGCCCCAGAAATATCAACAGGCAGTTGAGTTCTCCAGAACGGTGTACAAGCTGCACTTTGTAAGCGTCGCATACACACTGATTTCAATCGTGGGTTTGCTGTGGTTCGGAATATCGAGCAGATTCCGAGATTGGGCAGAAGCGGTTTCTAGACGACGGTTGATCCAGGCTGCGATCTTCGTCCCTCTTCTGCTGTTATCGATTCAGGTTATTAAGCTGCCATTGTCGGCTTACTATCATCGACTGAGCGTTCACTACGGCTTGTCCATACAGAGTTGGGGTTCCTGGTTCCTGGACTGGACGAAGTCTGCGTTGGTTCAGTGCGTAATCGCCGTGGTTCTGGTAACCGTGCTGTACGCAGTCATTCGACGGAGTGCACGTCGCTGGTGGCTCTACTTCGGCGTGGCGTCAATACCTCTGCTGATATTTGTGGTGTTTATCGCGCCGATCGTAATCGATCCTCTGTTCGATCGTTTCGAGCCGCTTCAAAAGGCAAACCAGGCTCTCGCCGACCAAATAGAAAAGGTTGTTCAACACGCAGGGCTCGGCATTCCTCCCGAACGCCTGTTCGAGATGAAAGCAAGCGAAAAGGTAAACGAAGTCAACGCGTACGTGACAGGGTTTGGAAGCTCCAAGCGGGTGGTTGTCTGGGATACGACGATCGAGAAACTGGGCTTGGACGAGACGTTGTTTGTGGTAGGACACGAGATCGGTCACTACGTGCTTGGCCACATAGCGAAAGGCATCGCCCTTGGAAGCGCGGCGATAATTGCGGCGCTGTTCGTGGTTCAGTTTCTCACCAATTGGGCGCTTGCAAGATGCCCGAGCCGGCTGCGAATTCGCGGCATGGACGATTGGGCTTCTCTTCCGGTGATCCTGTTGTTTTTTTACCTGCTGACATTTGTCGGTGAACCCGTAGCCAACACCTACAGCCGCCAGGTCGAGCATGAAGCAGACGTGTATGGATTGGAGGTAATCCGGGGACTCGTTTCAGACCCGTCCGATGTCGCTGCGAAGGCGTTTCAAGTTCTGGGCGAAATAGACCTGGCGGACCCGGCTCCGAGCGCGTTCATAAAGTTTTGGCTTTACGATCATCCGCCGCTAGCCGAGCGAATTAAGTTCGCTCGCGAGCATAAGTGAAAAGGGACGATGGAGGATAGAGATGGAACCACCACCGACCTTGTGTGCGTCGGTGGAACGATGACTAGTCGGCTGTCCACTAGAACGAGAGGGGCCTTTCCGTACTGTTAGCCGGCTAATCACCGCCCCACCGACACAAGGTCGGTGGGGAAGTACTGCCGCTTCTGGTTATAGCCCGACTAGTCATTTCTCCACCGACGCAAGGTCGGTGGTGGTTCCATTCCCTCGATCTTCCATCCTCCACCCTCACTTCCGTCGGAAGTCGCCCGGAACCTCAAACAAATCAGGTGACACATCCACGCTAATCTCGCGTCTCTCTGTAATCACCCGTACAGAACCGTCTTTCGATCGCACTTCAACCCTCAGCACCAGTCCGGACAAATCTCGCGCCTGGCTTCGGGTCACGATCTCCGTTCGACCATCTGAAAACGTGGAGCTGAATTCATTCACATCACACTGGTGACCATCGATTACAACAGAAGAGAGAGCTCGAGATTCGCTGTGTTCGGGCGGCTGGTCACCGCCAAAATACCTGTCCACTTCCTGAACCGACAGATCCGCGGCAGGAATTACAACCGGATTGGGCGCTCCGTTGCTGTCGTGCGCCGAAGCCGCCGACGGATGATCCGTCAACTCGACTTCGGTGTACACGTGAGCATCCAAATCCATGTCGTAGCTCTTTCCAAGATCGGGTCTCCAGATAATCGCTCGGTGCCTTCCCTCTTCGGTCCAATCTTCCCGTCGTCTATCTCCGAGCCGCGCCTCGCGAGATGTGCTGGTCACCGTCGACGATCCATCTTCGACGGTTCGCACGACCAGAGCGGAGTATTGATCGGGTTCACCTGCAGGCGAGGGTTTAGCGTCGCCGCCAACTGCGCCCGGGTGGGTCCTGCACGCAATCGATAGACAGAACGACAGTGCCCAAACGAATTTCCGCGCTGGTGCCGATTCATCGCATCGAATCATCGCACCGTGATTCTATCATTCGGGTTTGAGATCTCGGGTTGGTCCTGCGAGTTCTGATCGGGAATCGTTGAGTTTTGTTGAGGCGCCGGGCCGCGTTTTCCTCGGTAGCCGCGAGGAACGGCAGAGCGGCCCGGCTCGAGCAGACGGTGGGATCAATCGGGGTCGGTTGGGGTGGCTTTGTTTGAAACAGGGCAGCCACCCCGGGGTTCTCACTTTACAGTCCGACTAATTCATTCCTCCTGGTCAGAAACAATCAGATGCTGCGATAGTCTGAAACCTCTCGACTACTGGGCAGTCAGCGAGACAACCTCGCGGCCTCCCTCGATGCGCGAGAGATGCTCGTTGTCTCTGGTGCAACGGATCTGCACGCGTTCACCGGTTCTGACATTCTCAAACCCCGGCTCGGCCATGCGCATGTATAGGCCAAAAGTGATCTTGAATACTGATCCGTCCGGGACATTTACGAGATAGAGCTTATTCGCGCGTTTGTCTTCGACCAACAGCGTACGCTCCGCGGTGTCTTTCTTTATGACCTTGCCGCTGATGGTCAAGTACTTGGATTCGTGATTTGTCTTCGGCGCAGCAAAAGTCAATCCGCCGAGCAATGCGAAGGCCGCTGCGATCGATGAAATTCTGTTGATAATTTTCATAATCTGTCTCCTAATCTCCAATTCCTTTGAAATATGGGGGCGAGGTCTGAAGGCATCGGCCTCGCCCCGTAGCAGTTGACATCTTCGGAAGACGTGCGCAGTCTACATCCAGCACGGTTCGCGTTGTAGGGCGCTTCCCGCAAATGTTTTGGGGTGTCCCGGCAGAATAAAACTGTGGAATCCCGCAGTTCGAAACGCTGTTTCTCGTCGTATGAGATAGTTACGGAGACGTGACGTGAACACCCAAGGCGAGCTAATTGAGGGTCTACTGCAATTTGTGACCCTGGCTGAAGGCGAGCGAAAACTGCTCGCCGCCGATCTGCACGACCAGACCCTGTCCGATCTCAGGGAGCTGGCCAGACTCGCCCGGCGCCTGTTCGAGAAGCCTGACGATGCGATGTCTCAGGACGTTCGCAACGGATTAGCGAAGCTGATCTACGGTCTGGACGCCACAATGGACGAAGTGAGGCGTGCGATGGAGAATCTTAGTCCGTCGGCGCTCGACACTCTTGGGCTAGTACCGGCAATCGAAAGCTGTCTCACGCGAACTGCCGAATCGTGCGAACGCCCGTTTTTGACCAGATTTGCGTGCCCTTGCAAGCTCGATAACATAGAGCTTTCCGACACCGATCAGCTGCTTGTCTATCGTATCGTGCAGGAAGCGCTCAATAACATCTCGAAGCATGCAGCGGCCCGATTCGTCGAAATCGTCATCAGGCGTGAAGGCGACAGTCTTATCATCAGGGTAAGCGATGATGGTCGCGGGATGACTATCTCGGCGGATCTGCGGCAGGCGCGCGGGATCGATAACATGAGATACCGAGCCCGGCTGATCGGCGCCGAACTGACCTGGCTGAAGGCTACCGGCAGACGCGGCACCGTAGTCGAGCTGCGAGTGCCGATCCGGTAGCAAGACAACAGCGGGATGTAGTTTCAGTCAACAACAAGCTCAGAACACGAGAAGGCGTGATTCTTAAGGTCTTCTTTCAATCTTCAACTCATATGACCGTACTGATTGCCGAGGATATGTCATTTCAAAGAGACTATCTTCGGTCGATTATTACTGAGAACTTCGCGGAGGCAGGTCCGGTAATCGAAGCCTCCGACGGAGACACAGCGCTAGAGCTCGCGTTGAAGCACAGGCCTCTAATCGCGGTGCTCGACATAAAACTGCCGGGGCTTTCAGGAGTGAAGGCGGCTCGACAGATTTGGAGCGAGCAAAAGCTGGCACGCATAATTTTTTGGTCTCAGTACAAAGATGAGATTTACATTCGAGAGCTGGCCAGGGTTGTGCCTGCCGAGACGGTCTACGGATATGTTCTTAAATCGTCGACCGACGAAAAACTAATCGCCGCCCTTCGAGCAGTGCTGATAGATGAACAGTGCTGGATCGACCCGGAGATTAGGACTGTACAATCCCGCGCCACCAATCGAGCATCCGGCCTCACAGACATCGAATACGAAGCGTTGGTCGATATTTCGCTGGGTCTGACCGACAAAGCAATAGCCCGCCGCCGATACCTAAGCGAGCGAGGCGTTCAGAATCGGTTGAGGGAGCTCTATGCCAAGCTGTCGATTGACGTCGAGCAGATCGTCGACGATCGCTGGGGAAGCACCTACAGTCCCAGATCACGCGCGATTTCTCTGGCGATGCAGCGCGGATTGACCAACGCCGACGAACTCGCTCGCGAGAACGAAGCCCTTCAGGAGTGGCTTCAGCGCGAGAACGCGATGCCCACTTGATGTTGCTGCCGGTCAACACAATCATCTCTCATTATCGAATCCTGTCGCGCATCGGTGCGGGCGGTATGGGTGATGTCTATCTTGCCGAGGACGCCAACCTCGGACGACGCGTCGCGCTCAAGATCCTTCCCGAACAACTTAACGAAGACGAAGACAGGTTGCGACGCTTCGAGCAGGAAGCGCGGGCCGCTTCGGCGCTAAACCACCCCAACATCATAACCATTCACGAAGTTGGCCGAGACGCAGGAATGCGGTTCATCGCCACCGAATTTATTGAAGGAGAAACTGTACGCCAGATACTAAAAAGAGATGGGATGAACCTGCGTCAGGCGGTCGACATTGCGATTCAGGTTGCTCGGGCCCTCGGCGCAGCTCACCGCGCGGGCATCGTTCATCGAGATATAAAACCAGAGAACGTTATGCTTCGACCCGATGGCCTCGTGAAGGTTCTGGATTTTGGTGTAGTAAAACTTACCGAAGAGTTCGCCGAGAGAAAGTCCGAGTCAGCTGAGTCCGACGACGGAGACGTCGCTACTCTCGGCGTGGTGACCACCGAAGCCAACATTGTGATGGGTAGTCCAAACTACATGTCACCGGAACAGGCTCGAGGGTTCGCCGTTGATGCGAGGACCGATATTTTCAGCTTCGGTGTTCTGTTGTACGAAATGCTCACCGGAAAGATGGCCTTCAAAGGCGAATCTGTCACCGACGTACTGGTCGCAATTCTGGAGCGGCGGCCGCCATCGCTCTTCGAGTCGTTGTCAGAGGTGCCACCGCGACTGCAAGCCATAGTCGACCGTGCTCTCGCAAAGGATCTGGCGTCTCGATATCAAACGGCGAGTGATCTAATAGACGATTTGAAGCAGCTGAGGCGCAGCATCGACGCTGAGAGCGGGCAGGACAACTCGTGGCGTCCGCTAAACCGCGAGGTCTCGCCCGCTGAAACCAAACAGCAGTCTCGCCAAACCAATGATGAGCCGTCCGCTCGAGTCGATCACGTAAAGACCGTTCCTGCGACTTCCAGTGCGGAATTCATCGTCACCGAAATAAAGACTCACAAACGCGGCTTTGTGATCGGATTGTTGATCGTTCTTGTGATCTCCGCCGGAGCAATCTTTTATCTCACCCGTTCGCCTGGATTGCGTCCGATCGATTCGATTGCCGTTCTGCCATTCTCGAACACCAGCGCCGACCCGAACACCGAGTATCTGAGCGACGGGCTCACCGAGAGCTTGATCAACAACCTTTCACAGTCCCACAAACTGAAAGTGATGTCGCGCAATTCGGTATTCAGATATAAGGGTCGTGATGCCGACCCCAAATCTGTCGGCCGCGAGCTCGGGGTTCACGGGGTGCTCAGCGGCCGAATCGTTCAGCACGCCGATACGATCTCGATCAGCATTGACTTGATCGACTCGCGAGACGATTCACAGGTTTGGGGCGAGCAATACAACAGACCGATGTCCGATTTAGCGGTGCTGCCTGAAGAGATCGCTCGCCAGGTCTCTGAGAAGCTACAGCATCGGCTCAGCGGAGAGGATGAAAAACGAGTCACCCGACGACACACTGAGAGCGTCGATGCATATCAGCTCTACTTGAAGGGTCGTTTTTACTGGAACAAGCGAACCGAGGACGGTCTGAATAAAGGCGTGGAGTATTTCAACCAGGCGATCGAAAAGGATCCTGCGTTCGCGTTGGCATATGCAGGACTGGCGGATTGCTACGCTCTGCTTTATGAGTACAGCGCGACGCCTTCAAAGGATTTATATCCGAAGGCTAAGGCCGCGGCATTGCGGGCTTTGGACATCGATGATTCGCTGGCTGAGGCTCACACATCGCTTGCCGCGGCTTATGAGTACGAGTGGAATTGGCCCGAAGCCGAGAAGCAATACGTACGATCCATCGAACTGAATGAGAACTACGCGACTGCTCATCAGTGGTATTCGGCTTATCTAATCAGTCGCCGCAGATTCGATGACGGGATTCGCGAAGCGCGGCGTGCCGCTGAGCTGGACCCGCTGTCGCTGATCATAAACACAGCTCTTGGTCGCGCATTGCAGAGCGCGCAAAGTTACGATGAAGCGATCGACCAGCTCCATAAGACCATCGATATGGATCCGAATTTCGCGGAAGCGAGATTTCAGCTGGCGCTGGCTTATGAGGGAAAGCGGGCTTACAACGATGCGATACGCGAGTTTGAAAAGTTCATTGAGTTGTCGGGCGACAAGTCGATGAAGGCTTGGGTTGGACGAGAGTATGCGATATCCGGACTACGGACACAGGCGCTGAAGATCGGCGACGAAATGATGGATATGTCAAAGCGCGAACAGGTGTCGCCGTATGCGATTGCGACGCTGTACGCGACGCTCGGCGACAAGGACCGAGCTTTTGAGCTGCTGGAAAGAGTCTATCAGGAGCGTTCGTATTACGTTGTATTTTTGAATGTGGATCCTGCGCTTGACAGCTTGCGCAGTGATCCACGGTTCGCGAATCTTTTGCAACGCGTTGGACTGACTTAGGATATATAGATCCTATTGTCCTATAGTCCGATCGATAATTTGATCAGGGAGATTGCATGGCCTACGCACACAGACTCACTGGAGATCGGCGCATCCGTCTCGAGGATTTCGATACGGCCGAGGACGGAGGCTTGAAGCGCGACGAAGCTGAAAAGAAATCGGCGGAGTTTATCGAGGAGTTGAGCGAGCTTCAGGAGCTTCTGTATGCCGCTCGGCGGCAGAGTGTTTTGATTATCCTGCAGGGACGTGACACGAGCGGTAAGGACGGAACGATCCGCCACGTCACCGGTCCGCTCAATTCGCAGAGCTGCTCGGTAACTTCATTCAAAGTACCGACCGAAGAAGAGCTCTCGCACGATTTCCTGTGGCGCGTTCATTCAAATGCTCCCCGTGCCGGTGAGATAAAGATCTTCAATCGATCTCACTATGAAGACGTGCTGGTCGTTCGAGTGCACAAACTCGTATCGAAGGAAATATGGCGAGCGCGCTATCACCACATCAATGCATTTGAGAGAGGGCTCGCAGATTCGTCGACGATTGTTCTCAAATTCTATTTGCACATAAGCAAAGAGGAGCAAAAGGACCGTTTGCTCGAACGGGAGAAGGATCGTACGAAGGCGTGGAAGCTCTCGGTTGCGGACTGGAAAGAGCGCGAGTACTGGGATGATTACACCACTGCGTACGAAGACGCGCTCAACAATTGTTCATCGCACCGGCGACCGTGGTTCGTCGTACCCGCAGACAAAAAGTGGTTTCGGAATCTGGCGATTGCCGAAACCCTGCGCAATGAGTTGGCGCCGTTCAAAAAAGGCTGGCTCGAGCAACTCGAACGACACGGCGCAGACCAGAAAAAAGCGATCGAGGAATATCGTCGCTCAATAATTGGTAAGGAATAGAACTCGAAAAATAGCCTAAGCCAGTATCGCTACCACTTCTTTCTGTGGTTCTCCACCGGTCACCCGAGCCTCGTGCTCGTCTACATAAACGTCGATCTCGCTGCGAACACCGAACTTGCCCTCGAGATAGATTCCGGGCTCGATTGAGAAACAGGTTCGCGGAATCAAAACTCGCGAGTCTTTCGTTTCCAGATTGTCGATATTGGCGCCGTTGCCGTGCACTTCGGTGTGGATGTTGTGACCGGTTCGATGTATGAAGTAATCTCCGTAGCCCGCTTCCTGGATCACGTTCCGACAAGCGTCGTCTACCTGCCAGCCGTAAATCGTCTCGCCTTTCCCAAAAGCTTCCTTTACGAAATTCGTAGCTGCGTCTCGCGCGTCGCGAACTACGTTGAAGACTTTGGTCACTTCTTCGGGAACAGTCTCGCCTACAAACGAGGTCCAGGTGATGTCGGCATAAACTGAGTTCGGTCGATCCAGTTTCGCCCACAGATCTATCAACACAAAGTCACCCTTGTGAATCGGCGAATGATGATCGGCGGTCGGACCATAGTGAGGCATCGCGCTGTTGGCGTTCACGGCGACGATCGGAGGATCCTTACTAAACATTCCGCGATCGGCAAAGCAGTTCAGGATGTACTGCTGTATGTCGTACTCAGTCGTCGGAGTATCGCTTTTGATGCGCCGCCCAATTTCTTCGAACGCACTCGTCACGCTTTCGAACAGACCCCGCGCGGCTTCGTCGTGCATTGCTAACTGTTCGCTGCCCCAGGCTGATTCGAAACGCTGAACTAGATCCGCTGACGAGACAATCTCGACGCCAAACGAGCGCAACAATTCGATCGTGCCCCCATCGACCCTCGAGAGATACGGAATCGCCGCGTCCGGTGAATATTGCATCGCGATTCGCGGATTCGACTTTGTCGCTGTCAGGATGCTTTTCAAATGTTCATGAAGCTGTTGCCACGGCAAATAGATCATTTTTTTGCCCGGCAGGTGATCCAGAACGTCACGCTCGATCGAGTGCAGCACTCGGGTCGGTTCGCCCGATTGCGGTATATAGTAGAACCACCTGCGGGTCGCCAAGTGCCCTTCAGTGGGCATGTTCAGGATGTTGGCGGCGATGGGATCGCTGCCTCGAAAACTGTAAAACAACCAGCCATCAAGGTTCGCTTCTTTGAGTGCGCTCTGTATTTGTTCGATCAAGTGGCCTCCAGGTAGTGGTCAGTGATCAGTCCTTCTGCGATGTTGGCGGGCACGGAAACGGCCGCTCGTTGTAGTTGACTGGCAAGCCCGTACAACTCCATCTTGGGAAATCGTTCTGCAGTTCGATAGCATTCTACCACTAACTCGTTCGCCTTTTGCCAAACTTCCAGCTCCCGGTAACTCTTGATTCCCATCTATCTTCTCACCTTTAATAAGACTCTCTGTGAAAATATCCACCGACCACTGCCGTCATTTTCTTTTCCACTTTGTGCCTTGAGGTGTGTCTTCGAGAATGATTCCTCGAGCTGCGAGATCGTTCCTGATCTCATCGGCCTTCGCGAACTGACGGTTGCGGCGCGCATTGTTGCGCTCTTCGATCTTCGCCTCAATCTCCGGGTCCAGCATCTGTTCCTGCTCTTCCCCCAACACTCCCAACACCGAGTCGGTCCGCTCTAAAAGATCCAACACTGCAGCGCGGTCCTCCATGCCGAATTCACCAGAATCGATCGCGATGTTGATGTCGCGACGCAATTCAAACAAGGACGCCAGTGCTTTGGAGGTGTTGAGATCGTCGTCCATGCCCGCTTCGAATCCCGTTCGGGCGTCGTCGATCATCTTCGCTACTTTTGGATGTGAGCCTTCCTTCCCTTCAAACTCAGCGACTCTGCGACGCAGATTTCGGAGTCCTTCGAGGGCGGTCTCCGCGCCGCGCAGTCCGTCGATCGTGAAATTCAACTGGGTTCGATATGGGACCGACAACAGCAAATATCGGATCGCAACCGGTGAATGACCTTTTTCTATCAGGTCGCGGACCGTGTAGTAGTTGCCCTTGGACTTGGACATCTTCTCGCCTTCAACGAGAAGGAACTCTGTGTGTACCCAGTAACGAACGAATGGCTTCCCCGTTGCGGCTTCCGATTGGGCGATCTCGTTTTCGTGATGGGGGAAGATCAGGTCTACGCCGCCGCAGTGGATATCGAAAGACTCACCGAGATACTGCATCGACATAGCCGAGCACTCGAGGTGCCAACCTGGTCGCCCTTCACCAAACGGAGACGGCCAACGCGGTTCGCCGTCTTCCTTCGACGCCTTCCACAAGACGAAATCGCGCGCATCGGCTTTCTCATATTCGTCAACATCGACGCGGGCGCCTGCAAGATTACCTTCGATTTTCAACCCTGAGAGCCGCCCGTACGCGGGAAACGACGAAATACTGAAATACAACGAACCGTCGCTCTGATAGGTGTGACTATCAGACGAAAGACGCTCCATCAAATCGATCATCTGAGGGATATGCTTTGTTGCGTAGGGCATCGTCTCGGGACGCTGAATGTTTAGCGCCTCGCAGTCTTTCAGGAATTCGTGCGTGTAGAAGTCGGTGTATTCCTCGAGAGTCTTCCCCGCAGCGAGCATCCCTCGGATGATTTTGTCTTCAACATCGGTGATGTTCATTACGTGATGAACATCATATCCAAGGTAGTTCAGGTAGCGGCGAAGGACATCGACCGATACGAAGGTTCGGAAGTTTCCGATGTGACCGTAGTCATAGACGGTGGGGCCGCACGCATACATTCGCACCTTGTTGCCGTCGAGCGGCTTGAACTCTTCCTGGCTGCGAGTGATTGTATTTCTCAGTCTTAGCATTATTAATGTTCAGGGTTTCGGGTTCCTAGTTAGGGTCTCTGGCTTAAGGTTTAGAGTTTCTGGTTTGAGGTTTCTGGTTTGGAGTTTAGGGCCTATGGTTCAATGGGTCCTATAAACCCTAAACCAGAAACCCGGAAACGTTAAACCAGAAACCCCTAAATCCAGAAACCTTGGACTTATAACTGCAGCGATTTCGTTTCCAGGAATTCTTCGAGGCCGTACCTCCCGAGCTCACGGCCGTTGCCAGATTGTTTGTATCCTCCGAAGGGCGCAAGCGCATTGAACTTGCTTCCGTTGATGTCTACTTGCCCAGTACGCAATCGGCGAGCTACTCGCTTTGCTCGGTCAACATCATTCGACCAGACTCCGCCGGCGAGTCCGTACACAGTGTCGTTCGCAATCCTCACCGCGTCGTCTTCGTCTTCGTATGGAATGATCGACAACACCGGCCCGAAGATCTCGTCTTGCGCGATCGTCATGTCGTTGCGCACATTCGCAAACACGGTAGGCCTGACGAAGAAGCCTTTGTCCAAACCCTCTGGCGCCTCCGCACCGCCCGTCACCAGAGTGGCTCCTTCCTCGATTCCCTTCCGAATGTAATTGCGGACTCTGTCGCGCTGAACCTCCGAGACCAGCGGACCGAGCTTCGCCTGACCCTCGCGCGGATCACCAACCGAGAAGCCTTCCGCCGCCTCCTTTGCGATTCGCACAACTTCATCGTGCAGCTTTCTCGGCACAAGCATTCGAGTGTGCGCCGAGCAAGTTTGCCCCGAGTTGAAATAGCAGTTTCCGACTCCGCTTCGAACGGCCTTCTCCAAATCGGCGTCGTCCAGAATCACGTTCGCGGATTTTCCGCCGAGCTCGAGTGCGACTCGCTTGACCGTTTTGGCCGCAAGCTCGCTTACTCTCTTCCCTGCTCTTGTAGAGCCGGTGAACGAGATCATATCCACTTCGGGATGTGACGCGAGGGCTTCGCCAACCACCGGGCCTAACCCGGTGACCAGATTGAACACGCCCGCCGGCAATCCGACTGCGTCCACGATCTCCGCGAGGATGAATGCGGTCAAAGGAGCAACTTCACTGGGCTTCAGAACAACGGTGCATCCAGCTGCGAGCGCCGGTGCGATCTTGGCTACAACTTGATGTAGCGGGTAGTTCCACGGAGTGATGCAACCGATCACACCTATCGGCTCCTTGACCACGAGTGAGTTACCGATCTGTTCCTCAAACGAAATATCAGCCAGCAGCTTCGCAAAAGAGCCCATCACCATCGCGGGCATTCCAGCTTGAACCATCGTAGCCAGAGGAAGCGGCATCCCGACTTCGCTGGCAATGATTCCGGCTATTTCGCTCTGACGTTCGGCAAGACCAGCGGCAATCTTCTGCAAGTACGCCGCTCGTTCGCCTTGTGAAGTAGTAGACCAGGTTTCAAACGCGGCACGAGCAGCTGCGACTGCCCGGTCGATGTCCTCCACCGTGCCTTCTGGAACGCGTCCCATCACTTCTTCGGTTGTAGAATTGATTACGTCGAGCGAGCCTTGTCCGTTAGGCTCAACCCATTCACCGTTAACGTAAAGTTTATCACGCACTATGATTTCCGATTTTGGCGAAGCTGTCATAGAGGGTCTCCTTAGTCTGGTGTGATTTATCCGAAACTCGATTGTAACGGCTCGAATGCATTCGCACCAAAGAAATCGGGCCGCGAGATCGCTGAAGCTCGCGGCCCGATTTTCGATAGATCGATTTCTGCGGTCTAGCCTTCGAGTTTGGAATCGGCAACAGCGACAACTACGGTGAACTGGAGATTGATCGTGGGAGCGAGACACGCCGGCACAGTCTTGGCACAAGGCAGCTCGCCGAGTACGGTCAGCATAGTAGTTCCAGCCTTCTTCGCTTCGAAAATTCCCTGGGATCCAGGGACCTCGACATCATTTACCTTCTGGATTACCGTGGGATCAAGGACAGTTGCGTCGAATTGATAGGCACCCTTCGACAAATTCAAGAGGAACCTGTCCCCGGCCTTTAACAAAATAGGCTTACCGACATCGGCAAACGTAATGATGAGACCTTTGAAGAACGGAAATAAATCGGTCGTTCCGCTAGTCCCTTGAACCTGAATCTGGACTACTGCGTTGTCCGGTATTTGACTACCGGCCTTTTTTGCGATCAGGGATGTCGACGGACTTTCTTCGTCGTTCCGCGTCTTCTGTGGTTCGCCGTTGATGAGCACGACGGCGCCGTCGCTAAAGTGCTCACCGGTCAGGATCAGTTTCTTGCCCTTGATGCGAGCGTTGTAGATTATCGGTTGATTGTCCTGGATGCTGACGGCCTGAACCTTTGGGATACGGTTCAGATAGTCGGTGCCTGCGAGCGCCAACCCAACAAGGACGAGTGTCGAGATAACTCTTAACCTCATAACTTGAGCCCTCTCAAGTCCCACTGAGATTATCCGACAGGCGTACCGCAACTCGCACAGAATTTTGCGCCAGGCTGAATAGGCGACTGGCAATTCTTACACGGCTGAGGCACAAGCGAAGTTCCGCAGCTTGCGCAGAATTTGGAACCTGATTGTACTTGTGCATGGCAGGATGGGCAAGAGTTCGTTTGCGGCGCCTCCTGTGAAGCTCCGCAATTCGAGCAGAATTTTGCCCCAACCGGGTTCTGGGTCCCGCATTTAGCGCACGGAACCGTCTGAGCCTGAGCCTGTCCCTGAGAATGCGCGCCTCCGATGGCTCCCGCCATCATTTGCCCGTAGCCCATTCCTAAACCGAGACCCATCCCCTGGCCCGCGGCGCCGCCCTCCTGTTTGGCGGCGTCCTGAATCGATTGGGCGGCTTTGAACTGCATATACGCATTCATATCGCCAATAGCGCCCATTCCAGATCGCTCGTCGATCATCTTTTGAACTTCTTCCGGAGGCGTGATGGCTGAGATGATCAAGTCGACGAGCTCGAGGCCCTGCTTTGAAAAGTCATCGGCGACTCGTCCCTTGACTCCGACCGAAAGCTCATCGTAGTAGGCCGGTAGATCGAAGATCGTCTTGAGGTTCTCACCAAGGAGATCGTTGAGCCGCGCAACAATGATGTCGCGCAGGAAAGAGCCGATCGCTTCTGTGGATACAATACCTCGGGTCCCGACTATCGAGCCGGCAAACAATTGAGGGTCAGTAATGCGCAGCGAGTATTTGCCGAAAGCCCGCAGCCTAACCATTCGAA